>Ga0316617_100000051_pt1 | contig 23022 bp, 32 predicted proteins | sample OWC_Aug_M1_C1_D2_FD_207801 | JGI IMG/M metagenome (GOLD analysis project Ga0316617, IMG submission 207801) | Wetland soil microbial communities from Old Woman Creek delta, Ohio, United States - OWC_Aug_M1_C1_D2_B | ecosystem: Environmental > Terrestrial > Soil > Wetlands | place: USA: Ohio... | reverse complement strand
TTCGGACTCGAACCATCGCTGCAGCAGCGGGATAAATTCCCGGTGCTCAGCGAGCAATTCGATAGCGAGAGACCCAGTCACGCTCGGAGCGCCTCGTTGGCCTGCGTCGGTCACTGTGGAGATTTGCCGAAAATTCATCCGGTGCCGTCGTCATATCGTCTCGTAGGCGCGGGCCAGCTCTGCTGCGAAATCCTCGAATCTGGTAGGCGTGGTATTCTCGAGCGTTCGCCCCGCACGTGGCTTGACCTTCCCCTCATTGAAGGCACGCGTCATCTCTACATAGAGGTGCGCGAAGCTTTCAGACATGCCGGCCTGCACGAGGGCCTTGGCCTCGTCAGCGTATGAGAACTGGACGTACCGAAGATCCGGTTTGCCGATGCGCTCTCCGAGGATGCGCGTTGCCTCGGAATGGCTGAGGTCGCGCGGGCCGAGGAGCTCGCGCACAACGACACCCTTCCAGTCGCGAGTGGTGAGCGCCTTCGCCGCGACATCGGCGATGTCGCGAGTCGCAACCATCGGGACGGCGAGGTCCGGCGTGACGGCGTCCCCGTTGATCCCTTCGTGCTCGATGAGCCCGAGCACATCGTAGAAGTTCTCGAAGAACGATACCGGCCGGAGGAGCAGCACGTTCGTTCCTTCGAGCCGCTTGAGGCGTTCCTCCTGCGCGTGCAGGCCCGCGATCGGACCGGTCCCCCCGCTCAGATCCGCTCCCAGGCTGCTCAACGCGACGACGTACCGGACGCCGCTCTCACGGATGGCTTTCACGATGGCCTCGCCCTGCCGATCCTGCTCGGCGCGGTAGTCGGGCGCGCGCCGGTCGGTCGGCAGAAGCGTGTAGACGGCATCTGCGCCGCCAAAGGCCCTCGCAAGGAAGGCGGCGTCGGCCGTGTCGCCGCTGAGCACGCCGGCTCCGGCCCGCCGGAGCTGAGCAAGTTTGCCCTCCGTTCGGCCCAGGGCCAGCACCTTCTGGCCACCCTTGAGCAGGGTCTCCGCTATCTTCTGTCCGGTGTGCCCGGTTGCTCCCATCACGGTGATCATGCTGTCCTCCTCATGGTACGATCGCTTCAACGTTGCACGGCATCGGTGCGGAGCAGAGACTCGTGGTGCGCCTCCACCCCGGAGGCGGGGACACAGCGGTGAGAAGGGCGGGCGATCAGCGATCGCCCCCGGCCGCACGCCTCCCGAGGAGCCCCTCGAGCATCGCGACTAGACGCATGCCGGCCGTACCGTCGGGGTCGAGCCGCGGGTGGTAGAGCGTGAGTTGCATTCCCAGGGCCCGCGGATGGTCGATCAGCGGCGCGAGGAAGGCAGCCAGCTCGCCGAACCCTGGTCCGCCCGGTTCGGGCGAATCCACTGCAGGCATGACCTGTGGATCGAGCAGGTCGGCGTCAACATGGATCCAGAAGCCGGTCAACTCGGCGCGACCGACCCGTGCGAGAACGGCGGGCGCCATGGCGGCAGCGGCGCTCGGCCAGAACCCGTCATCGGGCAGATCGAGAATACCGGATCGACCCAGCGCCTCATGACCGTAACCCGGCTCAGTCGCATCCCGTCGCCCGATCAAGACGACATCCTCCTCCCGCACCAGGCCCATCGCGCCGCCGAGTCTCGCGAGAGGCGATGTGCCGCGCCCGACGGCGAGCGCCAGGCACATACTTGCGACGGACCCCGTCCGAGTCCTCCGGCGTCGCGAAGTCGGCGTGGGCATCGAGGTACGCCAGGGCGATGGCCCCCGCTCGACGGCTGGCACCGAGCAAACATCCCAGCACGATGCTGCAGTCACCCCCCAGGACGAGCGCGAACCGCCCGCCCTCAAGGCCGGCTGCGACCCGCTCCGCGAGCGCGTGACTATACTGTACCAGGCTCTCTTCGTTCCGCGCCTTGCCCGGCGGGCGAACAAAATCGCGATATGGCGGCAGCGCCACGTCGCCGAGGTCGTGTGCTTGGAGCCGCGTTGCCAGGCCGAGTTCTCGGAGGACGCCAGGCGCGCGAGCGAGGTGTCGGGCCTCAGCGGTGTGATCGTACGGGCGGATCCCGATGCTCGAGGCGGCTCCCACGACGGCTATCGGACGATGCATCGAACGTTCCTGGTGTCGCCGGTATGTCCTGTATGTCGTTGGACGAGAGCGACTCTCCGCCCATTTGGAAAGCAGGTCATTGGAGCTTCCCGGCCCCTCCCGGGTCGCACACCGTCGCCATTCGCGGGTCCTTTATGACCTTCGCGTTGACGCGATCTCGGTTCGCACGCGACCTAAAGACGATGTGCGAGAACATCACTGTCTCCGCGGGTTTGACATTGAACGTCCGTGGGAACGGAATCGCCATCTTCACGTTGAGGTCGTCGCCGACGCATTCCCGGAACTCGAGGGCGCCGTGATCCCGCCAGATCTTGCCCGCTTTCCGAGCCATGCGAGCGTACTCTTGCAGGTTCTACTTTGGACCGGCAACACGAATCCATCAACAAAGCGCATGTGAATGTCCTTTCTCAGCTCACGGCGCGACGCAGACCATCCATGACACGCCGAAGCGGTCGGTGACCATGCCGAAGCGCGAGGAAAAGAACGTCTTGGTCGGCGGCATCTGCACTGTTCCCCGGTCGGCCAAAGAAGCGAACGTCCGCTCAGCTTTAGAATCGTCGGGTACCGTGAGCGACAGCGAAAAGCCCTGGAAGCTCGGCTGCACTGCCGACATGCCGAATGAGACTCGATGAAATCGACACGGCGGACGGCCTTCTTTTGAGCCGAGGGGCACCGCGGCTAGCGTTTCGTCGCCACTTGCGCGCGTAGGCGCTCCTCTTGCTCCCTGAGTTCGGGCGTGAATTCGGGACCGAAGTCCTCCGCCTCGAACACCTGGCGCACCTCGATTTCAGTATCCTCGTTATGGGGATTGGGGCAGCGCTTGACCCATTCGATCGCCTCTGCCTTTGACTTCACCTGCCACAGCCAGAAGCCGGCGATCAGCTCCTTCGTCTCACCGAAGGGCCCGTTGATCACGGTCCGCTTCCCTCCAGAGAACCTGACGCGCGCGCCCTTCGAAGTGGGATGGAGACCTTCGCCGGCAAGCATCACGCCGGCCTTCACCAGCTCTTCATTGAACTTACCCATCTCGGTCAGGAGTTGCTCGCTGGGCATCACGCCCGCCTCTGAGTCCTTGGTGGCCTTGACAATAATCATGAACCGCATACTCGTGGCTCCTTTTGGCTTCGGTTTAGGCCATGTGTCTGTCAGCCCGCCCGCTCCAGTCTGCTCATGCCTTCGCTCCGGCGGCACGTTCTGCGCTCATCCGCTTCATGAATTGCCGCATGGCCACAACATGGCCGGGCGAGCGGCTTTCCGTCCATGACTCGAAGCGCTTTGCGGCCTTTTCCATGTGCGCGAGGAATTGCTTGTACACGAACCGCTCGCGAGCTTCCGGCACGATGGGCTTGAGGCGCTCCCATACGCCGAAGAACTCGCCGCTCGTCTCAAAGAAGAGATCCTCGTGCAGCAGGCCATAATTGAGCAGCGCACAGGCTTGCTCCCAATAGCCCATCACCATGCCCGCGAACGTGCCTCCTTCCGTTCCGGGTGCAGCGATGCGCATCGCGTCGTCCAACTTCTCCACGAAGTAATTCTTCAAGAACCAGTCGCGCGCCTCGCGCAGCCGCGCCTCGCGGCGCAAGTCATAGACCTGAAGGTGGAGTCGCGCTTGTTCGTGCGTCGGTTTCTTATCCATGTTTTCTTTCTCCTCTTCCTACCATGGTTCCTGTGCTGCCAGATCGTGCCGGGAGCTGCGCACACTAAGCCGTTGTAGAAGAATAAGTTGACCAGAGACATTCGGGAACGGCATAAGGAGCCGTAACGAAATTCCAAAAAATGGACAAGTTATTTCGTAACGGCTCCTAACTCCGCAAAGGAATGAGTTCGCGCAGCCGCTCGTCGCGCAAGAACAGGCCCAGCCACACCAATGCCCCGCCAATTACCGGAGCGACAAATGGATCGCCGACGCGCACGTGCGTGGCGGTCGCGCCGCCGAGATACCCCGTCAGCAGGATCGCGCCGAGAACAGAGGTGCGGGGAATCACATAGACCACCGTGCAGGCAAGCTCCAGGATTCCGATGCCAAGCACAACGCTCTCGGGATACCCGAGCCGAGCGAATTCCTCCACGACGGGAGCCGGTTTTGCCAGTTTCATAGTGCCGCTGAAGAGCAACATCAGGACCGGTAAGGCACCGGCGACACGCCCGGCCCAGAGCATTCTCTTCGAGACGCGAGCGTGTTGCGGGTCTGTTCCCATCCATTCCTTCTTGGTCGCCGGTTCGATCGCATGATGCGTCTTTGTCGTCATAGCTCTTCTCCTCGTCGAGCGCGCGACCCGTTTTGTGTGGCGTTCTCACCCCTGCGTTGTCGCGCTCGGCGCCATGTGGATAAGTTCCCAGATGTGACCGTCGACGTCCTGGAAGCCGTGCTGATACATGAACCCGTAGTCCTTGGGCTCGGCATGCGTTGTAGCCCCGTTGGCGACCGCTGTTCTGACCATGTTGTCGACCTGCTCGCGACTCTCGCACGACAGGCACACCAACACCTCCGTGCTCTTCGTGGCGTCGCAGATTGTCTTGGGCGTAAATTCTTTGAACTTGCCCTGGGTCAGTAGCATGACGTAGATGTCGTCGCTCACGATCATGCACGCGGCCGTCTCGTCCGTGAATTGCGGGTTGAACTTGTAGCCGAGTGTGGTGAAGAACCCGATGGATCGCTTCAGGTCCTTCACCGGCAGGTTCACGAAGATCTTGGTCGCCATCACTTCTCCTTCGCCTACCATAAATGAGGGGGTCTCATCCAGCGCAGTGATCCTCGCAACGATGGCCGGCGGGCCAAAATCGTAGGGCCCAAAGCGAGCAGGCACTGTTGCCCGGATTGTTTTATTCGGGGACGACGGGGAGGGCGCGTCCAGAGTTTTCGACGTGAGCCCGGGAGCCCAGCATCAATGCGCTCGGGGGCTTCGTCTCATGCGGTCATGAGTTACCGGCGTTTCAGAGCCCCCGTGGAGTCCGGGGGGGTATTCCTAGCGTAGTGCCTCAAGCCTCCCTTTTCCATATGTATGTGATTCGACACGGCTGCCGAGTCACGCCTTCCCCGCGGACATCCTCTGTACGCGTTTCTGCAGCTCCTCCGGTGCGACGTCTTCTTTATGCGTGGCCACCCACCAGAGATGTCCGAAGGGATCCTCGAGCTGGCCCGAGCGGTCGCCGTAGAACTGATCCATAACGGGCTTGTGTTCCTTGGCGCCGGCGGCTAACGCTCTCTTGAAGAATGCGTCGACGTCCTCGACGTAAAGGTGGATGCTGACCGGTGATCCACCGAGCGTTTCCGGCGCCTTCCCGCCGTACTCTGGGAACTCATCCGACAGCATGATCAGGGAATCGCCAAGACGGATCTCCGCATGGCCGAGGCGTCCATCCGGCATCAGCAATTTGAAGGTTTCCGTCGCCCCGAACGCCCTTTTATAGAACTCCAGGGCCTTGGCAGCATTCTTGATGGCCAGGTAGGGTGTCACAGTGTGGTGTCCGGCGGGAATGGCCTGTGCAGTCATAGCTACGTCCTCCTTTGTTTTCGGGTCTACTTCACTCGCTTGTCGCTGATTTCCGCACCCTTCACTTCCTTTCCGTCCGGGCCTGGGTTGTGCATCGTGTAGGAGAGGGTGTCGATATCGATGACCTTCCATTCGCCTCGGAAGCGCATGTCCTTCTGGCCGGTCATCGGACAGCTGAAAGTGCCGCTTCGAGTGTATTTCCTGGTTGCCGGATCGAACTTGCCGCTTGCCCGCGTGATACCCGTGTTCATGTTGTCGAGCCAGACGGCAGCATACTCGCCGCGGATGTTGTCGAGCCGATTAGCCAAAGACATAACGCGGTACCTCACAGAACGATGGTGGGTGACGCAATCGCAATGCGGCCTAGCCTGCGATCCGCTCTGCGCTCGGGCGCGTCTCCGAGCCGCAGCACGACGCCGCCCGCTCGACGTCGTATCTGTCGTGGCGCCGGAGCCACGCCATGAACGGGCCATCGCTGCGCCCGGGCGGTTCCTCCCAATCCTCCTGGCGACCGAGCGCTGTCAGATCCAGGTAGTTGTACGTGCCGAGAAGCAGATCGGCGCCGCGGGCGTAGGTCGAGTACGTATGGAAGATGCTCCTGCCGTCCCGCAGGAAGACGCTCAGGCCGTGCGATTCACCCTCTGTAAAGTAGCGCTCGCCCCGCTGCAGAAGCTCCGCCTTGTCTCGGTAGTTGTACTCGACCGGAGCCACGGCCTCATCCAACGTGACATGGAAATCGTAGTTGAAGTCGCTGCCGAACGACGAGTACCACGGGATTGTCCAGCCCATGCGCTTTCTGTACGACTCGATCTTGGCCAGCGGCGCGCGGGACACGAGCGCGAGAGAGGTTTTGCGGGCGTGCAGATGGGCGAGGTGGCCGATGTTGTCAACGACGAACGAGCAGCTTGGGCAGCCCTCCTCCCAACTCGGGTCGAACATGAAGTGGTACACGATGAGTTGCGGGCGCCCCTCGAAGAGGTCGAGCAGGCTCGCCGTGCCGGTCGAGCCCTCGAAGGCGTAACCCTTCTCGATCCGGACCATCGGTAGCCGCCGCCGTGCAGCGTTCACCGCGTCTCGGTGGTGGGTGAACTCCTTCTCCTCGGCCAGCAGCGCCTTGCGCGCGACGAGCCACTCGTCGCGCGATACGACACTCGGGAGAATCATTGTGCTCTTTGTCATGGTGGCGTCCCCTTTGCCTGACTCTACGAACGACCAGTACAGCCAAACCGCCTGCTACAGATCGGCCCGCCGCGCCCAATGCAATCGCCCGGCCGGACGAGTTGCTTCTTCTGAACTAACCGAACTCCTCCTTTGACTGTGTCCGATCAATATTCCCTGGCAGCGCGGTCCATTGCACCACCAACTCTGTCTTGTGTCGCGATGGGCTTTGTATCAGTTCGAGAATACGACGAAGGAACCGGGGCCAAAGGGACACGCTATGGCCCAATGCCAAGAGTTTCTCCCCTTCAGTAATCGGGGACGTTGCGCACGAAAGACTTGGCGAGCTCCCGGCGCAGATTGGCCAGAAGCGCCTCGTCCGGTATCGGCCGTAGAATGACGCGTAGGGCAAACCCGCACGTTCGGCACCGTCGGTACCTGTACTCCCAGGCGCCGTCGCGTGTCGCGTCTCCCAGATCCTCCATGTCGGAGAAGCAACACGGGCTCGAGTGCGGCGGGGACACTATGCGATGCGGGTAGTGATTCTCAGGCGGCTTACGATCCGTGTATTGAACAATGGTCGCCATCTACCCCTCCTTTCCAAGCATGCACCTGTTCAGGCAGTCACCCACCCGGCTGGCACGTTTACTCGGCTACTTGGCCGTCCATCCTCCATCCACGGCGAGGGATTGGCCCGTGACGAAGGACGCCTCGTCCGAACACAACCACAGGACGGCTGTGGCGATTTCTCCGGTCTGGCCCGTGCGGCCCATAGGGTGCAACGCGGCAATCTGGCGGTGGCTATCTGTTCCCAATGCAGCCGTGAAGCGGTCGAACATCGGTGTCTCGATGGCGCCAGGCGCCACGACGTTCACCCGGATACCGCGCGTGGCGTATTCCAGCGCCGCAGACTTGGTGAGGCCCATCACGGCATGCTTGCTGGCCACATACAGAGCCGCGCCCGGAAAACCGACCAGCTCGGCCACGGACGCATTGTTCACGATGGCGCCGCCCCCGCCCTTCACCATTGCGGCAATTTCGTGCTTCAGCGAGAGGAGCAAACCGAGCACGTTTGCGTCCATGATGTGTTGATAATTCTCGACGTTCTGTTCGTGAATCGACCCGGGGGTGCCCTCGACCCCTGCGTTGTTGAAGGCGACGTCGAGCCGGCCGTACGCGGCCAACGTCGCGCCCACCAGCCCGGCGACCTCCGGTTCGCGCGTCACGTCGGTCTGCACGAAGGTGGCTTTTCCCCCGATCTGCTGGATGAGCGCCACCGTTTCGTGGCTTTCCTCCTTTCGCCGTCCCGAGACGACTACGCGCGCTCCCTCACGGGCAAACGCCAGCGCAGCGGCGCCGCCGATGCCGCCGGTGGCGCCGGTGACCAGGGCAACTTTGTCGGTGAACGCCTTCACGGGATACTCCTTTCATCTAATAATTCCAGAATGATTGTGTACCGCGCCGCTCCATCGGCCGATTCGGGGATTTCGGTTGAGCGGCTCCGAGCCGTTAGCCCGGTTTGAAAATCCAGCGTCTCGGCCGCTGGCCAAGCCGGGCCAGTACGCTCCGCAGGCGAACCAGCCGCGACCCGCGCACCCGCCCAGCGCGGATGGCGCGCCGCTGCTCCGCCTCGCGTAGCGCAGCGTCGATCCTATCCTTTGCGACCTGTTCATAGACGTCCATGATGGGTACCCCCGCCGCGCAATGCGGCCGGCGTCGGCATTTCACACTCTCGCTTCCCAAGTCCACGCGTCAACCACCCTCGCCTGTCGTGTCAAGCGACGCCAATGGGGTTCCCAGCCCATCGGGTCACCGGGTAACGCGGCCGGGACCCGCGCGATTCTCGCTTTGAGTCTGGCCGGGCTGTGAGAAAAATCCGGTACGGACGCGCGCCCGTCCTATCTACCTCCGGGAACACTTCGTCCACGACGGACAGAATTCTCGCCACGGTGGCGGACTGGTGGACTGGTACGGCGATCTGGATCTCCCACGGACCAAAGAGCGGCTTCCGCACCGCCGGCGCCACGATCGCGCCGACCTGTGCGTCGATGGCATCGGTGAGTGCGATCTGCCGCGCACACTCCTCCTGCCGCCGCTTCCGGGACCAATCCACCACACGCATCGGACCGCCGACCAACACGAACCCGAGCAGCACAAGCGCCGCCACCCCGACCACCATCACGCTCGCTTCCATGTCCCTTCCCCTTCCTAATCGTGTCCGAATAGGTAGTCACCCGATATAACCGAGGCGCGCCGGCGACGTGAAAACAGCGCGATTGATGGGAAATGGATTCCGCTTCGTACGCGCCGGCCTGAATTCTCCAGGGCCGTACCTCCCCGTCTGCTCGTTCACCCCTCCGCGGCCTTGCGCCGACTGAACACGCTCATGAGGTCTCCTCCGCGGGGAGCGAAGTGCAGAGTGAGTGCCACGTTCTCACCTCCCGCCAACCCCTTGAAAATAATCCATTGACGAGGCCAGCGGCCGCGCGTGACCCAGGGCGGTGCGTATGGCTGCACGAGTGGTTGTTCAATGGTGGACGGGGTGTGCAGGGATGGACGACCGGACAGCCGCCACCGCGGTTGCGCCGAGGGGTGCCAAGCAAACGTTTCAGCACAGGCACGTCGTTCTGCCAGCTTGAATGTCGAGATGCCCATTGAACTGCGTGGATACGTCGACGTTGTCGACCGTGGTCCTGCAGGTTTCCACCAAAGCCCCGTGCTGCCGGTGACGCGAGACGTGCGAGCGTAGCCTGGAACGCTTTAACGGTCACAGCCGTGAGTCTCCGTCTGCGGTACCCTCCACCTCCCCGGTGGATGACACGACGGTGATCAGGACGCCTCACTTCGCCCGCCGGGGTGCGACGTATCGACACTTCCAATTTCTCTGGGCCGGGCGCCTGCAGAGACGCATCGGTCGTGAGTCCTGTGGCCCAAGCCCTGTGACGAGGCGCCAAGCGGCGTTTCACCGCGGTGGAAATCGCCCCGACGACCATGAGCCCGACCAACGACCACGGAAACACGAGAAGAAGAGCCATCACGATACCGTACACGGTCATGCGGTTTCCCTTTGTTGCCTCGTGCCGTCCGAGCCGGCCTTCGACCGGCCCTGGCGCCACGTCAAGCGCCGCGCTGCATCGCTACCTCGTTGCGATGCGGCTTCGCGGTCCGCCGGTCCCCACGACGAAGACACGTGGGTGTGCCGCGCCCGCGCGGTCGTCAGATCTTGGTCTGAGATGCCGCCGCCGGTACGGCGTCGAGCAGATCGGGCAGTGCGGCGACGTTGGCCTCGTCCACCGTGCCATAGGCCCCCGACGGTGCTCCATGCCGCGCGAAACCAATGTCCACATACACCCCTTGGATGGCGTCATCGGCGAAGGCGACGACCAGGATGATGGGATCTCGCGTGAGCGACCACGTGTCCGTCCCGTTGCGTGCATCCAATCCGAGGAGCAGCGCCTCAGGTTGATGTCCGGTGGTGTTCACCATCAGGACCAGCGGAAAGTCCGGGTTGTCCCGAAGGTTCGCGACCAGCACGGGTGCAAAACCCGCGCGAACCTCCGGGTCGTAGATGTTCGGGACGTCGGCCGGTAGCGGAGCCCGCGCAGCCCACGCAGGGGCCCAGGACACCAAGGTGACGCCCAGCGCGGCGACCATCGCACACGACGAGATTTTTTGATACACATTCATGTCCCCACACTCCCTTCCAACCGCCGCACACCAGCGCGCCGTGCCCTCGTCGTGTGTGACGCCTTCCTGCTCTCTTCGGCGGTGTCGCCGTTGCTCCGGCCCGCGAACCCGCGCGCGGCACAAATCAAGCTCCTGGTGTCCCGCTGCATTGCGGAGCCCGCAGGATGCCCGCCGTCCCTTACCGACTCCTGGCGTCGTAGGGCCATCGCACGGATTGAGCGGACGGCGCGCTCTCCGTCGCCCGCATTTCGGGCCCCGTGGTGACCCGGACCGGCGCCTGGGGCGGCCACTCGCCCACAAATGCGACGGAAGCCGCCATCAGACTCGCCACCACGCTCGCACGAAAGAAGGTCTTCATGACTGGCACTCCGATGCAGAAGAGGTGCCACGTGGTCGAGTCGGGCTAACTCAGAGAATATGCGTACGCGGGGGGAACAGACGGCGGACGCGACCGACAGCGGTGCGTATTACTGTACGGGTCGCTGATCAGCACTGGACGGGGTGAGCAAGATTGTACGCGGTGCGCCATTGTTGTGCGCTGTGCCGACGGCAAGGAAACCCTCCGTGTGAAGGAAGGCGAGGCACACTCTGCGTGCGGCTCAGAGCTCGCGCAACGCCGCGGCGATCGGCTGGCGCGCGACGCGACGCGAATGCCTCGAATCCCAAAGCACCGAGTCCGCGAAAAAGAAATAGCGACGTCAAGAGCACGATCAGTACGGTCATATGCCGGTTTCTTCGTTGCAAGCTCGCAGCTGCGCGGCCGGGCTCACCGGAACCGGGGCCTCTACGATAACCCGCGCCTCGTTCACCGCCGCGGCCGAAAATGCTCGGCGCTAGCGCAGTCTCGCGGTTCATGCCCTAGAAGATGCCGGTTGCTCGTCAGCCCGTGAGTACCTCCGTTCCGGCCAACGTCGAGCCTGGGCGATGCAAATGATGTGAAGCGTAATGAGTAACGGCACGGCGAACGTCGGAATCAGGCTCATCGGCAGCACGGTCATAGCGCCCGTCCTGATCGCGTCTGGGCTGATGACACCCGCAAACATCCCCAGGGAAACGGCCATCACCAGATCCGACATCCCAAGGATCTGCCAGAGGATAAAAGCCTTTCGGTGTTCGGGATAGGCCAGCTTCATTACCACGAACGGCGCTGTCGCTCCAACCACGATGTCACCCAAGCCGGCGGGTAATGCAAAGACCCCCGGCAGGATGCCATGCGCGTGCAAGACGAGGAACACGAATCCACCGATCCTCCAGGTCTGCACGATGGTGAAGGTGCGCGGGTTGAGGGTCAATGCGAACTGGCGGAATCCTGCCGAGGCGGCATACCACAACGCCAACAGAACAATCGGGGTCAAGACTGCCAGCCCCAGCGCGAGGGGCGGCCGGGCGGAATCGTCTTCAAATACCTTCAGGGCCGAGGCAGACAGAGACGAGAGAAACCACGCCCCTATGAGCCCGGCGGTGGTCTTGCCATACCTTGCATTGGTCATGATGCACCTCGTCAATCAATCGCCACAGTCGTGGCGTCGTGCTTGCACTGTTGCGAGGAATTGTTCTCGCCTCACCACGGCAGAGCGCCATTCTCGTCGAAGAAGCGGCCCGACGGGCCGTCCGCTGGGAGCGTCGCCAGCCGCACCGCGACGCGCGCCCCCTGTTCGACACTTCGCGTCCCCTGGTGTTGGTTCATGTCGGTGGCGGTGTAGCCCGGGTCGGCGGAATTGACCTTGATCGGCGTGTCGCCAAGCTCTTTGGCGAATTGTACGGTCGCGGCGTTCAGGGCCGTCTTCGACGAGTTATAGGCCAGCAGGTTGAGACCTGAGAACTCCCACTCCGGATCGCTGGTCTGCGTCAGCGACCCGAGGCCGCTCGACATGTTCACGACGCGACCCGCCGGCGACCTGCGCACCAGCGGCAGCATCGCCTGCGTGATGGCGACGGGGCCGAAGAAATTCACCTCGTACGTGCGGCGAAGCACCTCCATATGCAGCCTGCTCGGTGGCGCGTCATCAAGGAAAATACCGGCATTATTGACGAGGACGTCGAGCCGGCCGAACTCCTCTTCGATGCGGCGCGCCGCTCGGTTGATGGTCTCTTGGTTGGTCACGTCGAGCCGGATGGAGCCCGCAACCACGCCTTCGGCCCGCAGTTTCTCCACAGCCTCCTGCCCGCGCCCCTCGTCGCGTGCGCCGATGAGAACGGTCATTCCCTGTCTCCCCAGCTGCCGCGCTATCTCCAGGCCGATCCCCTTGTTCCCGCCCGTGATCAGGGCGACTTTGCGTCCGCCTGATTGCTTCGTCATGGCGTGCTCCTCTTTCATCTCAGCATTCGCGCCTTCATTGAGGTCTCCGTACGGGGCCACCCGCCTGTGATGACCAGCCTGTCTGTCATCCCGTCGCGGCCGAGGTCAGCCGGAGCCCGACGATGCCACTGATGATCAGCCCGAGGCAGACGAGGCGGGCCGCATCGCGCGGCTCGTCAAAGAGCAGGATGCCCAGGATGGCGGTGCCAACGGCCCCGATTCCCGTCCAGGCTGCGTAGCCGGTACCCACCGGAAGCGTCCTGAGAGACTGCGACAGTATGAGAAAACTTGCGACGCCAGCGACCACGGTCACGGTGCTGGGCACGAGCCGGGTAAAGCCCTGCGTATACTTTAGACCGAGCGCGAACACGATCTCAAAACAACTGGCAACCAACAGATACGTCCATGCCATTGCCTAACCTCCATGCCTTCTTCAGGCGAGCGTGACGAGCACCGTGCCCGCTGCGACGATCTGCCCGGGCATACGCGTCACGCGACCGAAAGTGCCGGGGAGCTCATTCCGTGGCGTAACCGAGCGGACGGCGATGATTGTCCCGATCGAGGTCGTCATCGGCTGATGTGCGATTTCCGTCGCGACGGCACCCGTCACCGACTCGACGGCTTCGGGCTGCCTCGCCGAAGCCGCGTCGGCTTCCCGCATGCACAAGAACTTTCACGCGGCGCGGCATCCGGCGGTCCCGACGGCGCTTACGAGGAGCAGAATAGACGGGATCCAACCACGGCGACTCATGCGCGGCCATTTCCCGAACCCGGGGCGAGGAAAGGAAGACGGTTGTCGGGCGCCCCGAGGTGTCTCGGGGCGCCGGAGTTACCAACCAACCATAAGCGTTACCGGACGCCGGGACCTTCGATCCACTTCACCGGCACCGGGGACGCCGCCCCCTGAGTCACTCGAACGTCCGGCCCCTCGGTGCCCTTGGGCGGAACGCGCGGCGGTTCCGCCGCGAGGGCGGTTGCACCGGTCAACAGGGTGGCAAGCAGACTCCCAACGAATAGCTTCCGCATCACTGGTCCTCCTTGTTGTTCGCGAGCGGGCACCGGCAGATCCGATGATCCAGGCAGTTGCTGAAGCGCTCGATCGCCTCAACGGGCAGGCTCGATAGCGCTTCGATTTCCGCCTGCGAGAGCTCGAGTCCTACCAAGAAGCTCGCCCCCGCCGGGTCCCGAAAGAATCGCCTCCGAAAGGCTGCGTCCGTGACCAGCTTCCCGAGAGTTCTTTCCACAGCTATCTGGCTCATCGGCTGCCCTCCTCACACCGAGGAGTGTGCTGCTCGCAGAGAAGTGCAGGGGCGATGCCAACCCCCGGCATCACCCTAACTCGATGAAAATGTGCACCCGGAGTGAACGCCCTCTGGGCGTGCCCCTCTGCGGTGTGCGTGGGTGGGCGGCCGCCTGCGTACGGATGGACGGCTCGTGCAGAAATGGACGGTTGCCTAGGTGAAGAGGCCGAAGCGTTTCAGACGGGTGTGGAGTTGCGTCCTGGTGATCCCGAGGACCGCTGCCGCCCGGGTTTTGTTGCCCCGCGTGTGGGCCAGGGCGGCCACAATGGCGCGCTTCTCGAGATCGGCCAGCGCCGCGGGAGCGGATGTCGGGGCGGACCCTTCGCCGGCGCTGTCCCGGTTCACGTTCCGCTCACGGGTCAGGTCAAAATGGGCCGCCGTGAGGAGGCCGCCGTCGGCGAGGATGAGCGCCCGCTCCACGGCGTTCGCCAGCTCCCGGATGTTCCCGGGCCACCGGTACGCCTGGAGCGCCGCTTGGGCGTCCTGGCTGAGGCCGGGCTCCCCCTTCCCGAAGCGGGCGCCGAAGACCTCGACGAAATGCTGCGCCAAGAGCAGGATATCCGCCCCCCGCTCACGGAGCGGGGGCAGATGCACGCTGAAGACGTTGAGGCGATAGTAGAGATCCTCCCGGAACGTCCCGGCCGCTACCGCCTGGGCCAGGTCCCGGTTGGTGGCGGTGATGAACCGGACGTCGGCCCGGAGGGTGTCGGTCCCCCCCACGCGCTGGAACTCGTGCTCCTGGATGACCCGGAGGAGCTTCGCCTGGGCGCTGGGCGGCAGCTCGCCGACCTCGTCCAGGAACACGGTCCCCCCGGCGGCCACCTCGAACCGGCCCGGCTTGGGCTTGTCGGCCCCCGTAAAAGCCCCCCGCTCGTGCCCGAACAGCTCCGACTCCACCAACGTTTCGGGGAGGGCGGCGCAGTTGAGGGCCACAAACGGGCCCTCCACGCGCGGGCTGGCTTGGTGGATAGCCCGGGCCACCAGCTCTTTCCCGGTCCCACTCTCCCCGGTGAGGAGGACCGTCGTCTCCGTGGGAGCCACCTTGGCCGCCTGGGCCAGCGCCGCCTGAAGGGCCGCCGCCCGGCCGAGGATGCGGTCGAAGCCGTACCCATCCCCCAGCTCTTGCCGGAGCCGAGTGAGCCGCTGCTCCAACTGGCGGGTGCGTTTCTCGGCCAGGGTCCGACGCTGCTCCTCCTGGGCCAAGCGCTGGTGCTGGACCGCCACCACCACCTGGGAGGCGATGCCGGTGGCCAACTCGACATCCAGCGCGTCGAACCAGTACGGGCGGCGCTTTCCGAAGTAGAGCCCGCCTCCCACCTGATTGCCGAACCGGAGCGGAACGATCAGACAGGAGCGACTACCGAAATCGATGATCCGCCGATCCCCAGGGAGGGAGGGGTCCAGCTCGACCGACGCGTCCTGGATGACCACCGCTTCGCCCGCTTCCACCCTCCGCGTGAAGGAGTAGTGCTCGAGCGCGATCCGTGCCGGGGGGCTTCCCGCCTCGGGCGGGCCCGCCGCGGCGAGCAGCTCCAGGTCCCGCCCATTGGGGGCGATGAGCAGGGCCGCCATGCGGTCGAAGTCGAGGATCGGTTGCACCGCCGCGGCGAGACCCCCGAAAACATTCTGGGCGTCGAGGCTCGTCCCCAACACCTCGGTCAGCGTGCCGACCGCGCGCAGGCGCCGGCGCAGCTCGCGCTCCCGGTGCAGGAGAACCGTGTTCTCGATGAACGGGGCGATCACGTTGCCGATCTGCCGCAGCGCGGTGAGGTGCGTCTCCGTGTACGCGTGGGCGGCAAGGCGGGTGGCTACCAGAGCGCCCACCACCCGGCCGCAGCATTCCAGTGGGACCAGGAGCCCCGACCGAATCCCCTTCTCATTCATCTTCCGATGGAACGGGTTAGCGTTGGAGAAGTGGGGGTGGCTCGAGAAGTCGTGGATCAGCAGGGCCTCTCCGGCAAAGACGAACCGGAGCACCCATTCGTCCACGATGTAGCGGGCGTGGGGTGCGAAACTGGTGGTGTAGTGCTCGTCGTGGAGGATCAAACCGGGCGGGGCGTGCTCGGCGAAGACCGTGAACGTCCGCCCTGACTCGTCCAGGTAGTCGACGACGAGCCGATCGTGCGGAACGATATCGCGGATCGTTTGGGAGAATTCCTCGAGGAACCGTCGCGGGTCGAACTCCTCCTGCATGGCGCGCCCGATCGCTGCCAATGGGGCCAACACGACAGGATCGGCGACTGCAAGGCTCATGCTGCCTCCTACCAAACACAAAGACCCTTCGCGTTAGATACCGCGAAGGGTCTTACTTCGGGGCAGGTCCCCGCAGAAAGGCCCGGTCCCGTGAGGCGCCAGACCTGACGGCCTCCCCAACCATCCGGGTGATCTATTCGCCCTTGCAGGTCAACCTACTGTGGCAATCAGGACGCTGTCAAGAAAAAATGGGAGGCACCGACTCCGGTTTCTTTCGGAATCTGACCTCCGTCTCATCTCACTGGCTGGCCCCCATGAATACACAACGTACCCATGAATTCGCTCCCATCGATGGAGCATGCGATCGTATCTGCCCTCCGCCCAACGCCTGAGATAGCCGCCGGTCCGCCTGCAAAGCACCGTCCGGCTCAAAGCCAGGCTACGGCTTTTGCCAGACTTCGCCACATGCGCACCGGCAACGGCTCCCGGGCGGGTGCGCCCCAGGCCTGCAGGAGGTCCGACACCCTCCGGACATCCGCATCCTGATCCCGAATAGGGAAGTTTCGGTATACCTCGTTGATGTACTCCATTTTCTTAGCCCCCTTTGTTCACCGAGCGACCATCCGCGCCAACAGCTCAGGAGTGGCTCGCCGCGCTTGTGACGGGCCACGCGTTTCCCACCAGCCCGGAAACAAGCCGAGACACCGCAGGGAACCGTCGGGCGATTCTCTGCTGCAAGGGCGAACCGGGACGACCGGTCACGAGAAGGGTTAAGACGATGAGTGTCCCGCCTGGGACCATCACCTCGATGGCAAGTAGGCTGCCGATCATCTTCGCAATCGCAAGCGCGCGGCTCATGGCTCCCGTCCCCTCTTCCGTCGTCCCCGGTTTGAAGTTGCGCGATCCGGCGGGCCTCTTTCGATCCGCCCTGCGGGTTGGTAGGTGTGCACGGGCTGCGCCAACTCAACTAGTGCCGGGACCGGGCGGGCCTGGCAAGGAGGGCGCGTTGCCGCCTTTTCACCGGAAGTGCCCGTAATTTCTGGAGCGGCCGGCCTGCGCGAGGAGCGCTTCGCGTGTCTCCGAGCCGGGCACAGAACGGTAGCCGGCGTGTGCGTGCTGACTCCTCCCGGATTCAGCAGGATCGAAACCGATCCATTCGCGGTCGCCGTGTCGCCCGCCCTGCCGGGAGCTTTCCATGATCCGCGAGCGGGGTGTCCGTACTCCCGCGCGTGGCGGTAGCTCGCAGGGTACCAAGTGGTACCGACTCGCTTCGGCAATTGGCTGCACTTGGCCCGGCGCGGCTTAGCGTGGTATAGATCGCTGGGCCGGACGATCGCCGTCGCCGTCGGGAATTCGTGCCGATGATGTGCTGCACGGTCCGCGGAGGCTTTTTCTCAAGCAAGGGAAGCGCACATGAAGGTGCTGCGGATCACGCCCGAGCGGTGCACCGGGTGCATGCGGTGCGAGCTGGCCTGCTCCTACGTCCAGACCGGGACCTTCCAGCCCGCGCGCTCGGTCATCCGGGTATCGCCTTTTGAAGGCCACACGAGTTACGCACCGTTCACCTGCACGCAATGCGCAGAAGGCTGGTGCATGACCGCCTGTCCCGTGAAGGCGATCACGATCTCGCCCGTCGGCGCGAAGGTCGTCCAGAACGATCAGTGCGTCGGCTGCAAGCTGTGCGCGATCGCCTGTCCGTACGGGACGATGTTCTACAACCCGGAGACGCAGAAGGCGTTCAAGTGCAATCTCTGCGACGGAGCCCCAGCCTGCGCCACGGCATGCCCGACGGCAGCCATCGAATACGTCGAGGCGGAGACGGCAGACTGGCTCGGCGCCTTCGCGGCCGAGCGGTCTCCGCGTCACCTGGAGCGGCAAGCTGCCATGGCGGAGGCGCGCTGATGGCCAAGCGGCATGTGATCGTGGGTGGCGGGACCGGCGGCGTCAACGCCATCCTGACCATCCGCGACCACGATCGCGGCGAGTCCGAGATCACGCTCGTGTCCACCGAGCGGCCGTATTCCCGCATGGTGCTGCCGTACTACCTCGGCCGCAGCATCGCCGAATCCCACGTCTTCACGCTCACGCCTCCGCGGCTGGCGCAGCTCCAGGTGAAGACGCACCTCGGGAGGCGTGCGGCGAAGCTGGATACCGGCGACAACCGGCTGGCGCTGGACGACGGCACGGCCATCGACTACGACGATCTGCTGATCGCCACCGGCTCCTCGCCGGTCCGGGTGCCGGTGCCTGGCGCGGATCTGCCGGGCGTCCACAGCTTTTGGACCCTGGAGCAGGCGCGCGGGGTGGTGTCGCAGATCCGAGAGGGGGCCCACGTCGTCATGGTGGGCGCCGGCTTCATCGCCTTCACCATCCTGAACGCTATCCTTGGCCTGAAGGCCCGCCTCACCGTCGTCGAGATCGCGCCGCAGATCCTGCCCCGCATGCTCGATCGACCAGGCGCCGAACTCGTCGAGCGATGGCTCGCGCGTCACGGTGTCACTATCCGGACCGGGGCGACACTTGCCGGCATCGAGGAAGAGGCGGGCAAGAAGCGTCTCCGGTTCCGCGACGGAGAGGACCTGACGGCCGATGTGGTGATCGTGGCCACGGGCATTCGCACCAATCTGGATTGGCTGAAAGACTCCGGAGTCCGGATGAACCGAGGAATTCTGGTGGACGACCACCTGCGGTCCAGCGTGCCCAACGTCTTCGCCGCCGGCGATGTCGCCGAGGGCCGCGATCTCGTCACTGGCTTGCCCGCTCTCCACGCCATCGAGCCGACGGCCATGGAGCACGGCCGGGTTGCCGGCGCCAACATGGCCGGGGCAAACGTCGCGTACCGGGGGAGCCTCCTGATGAACATCGTGGAGGTGTGTCACCTGGATATTGCGAGCTTTGGGGCGTGGGATGACCCCGCGGCGGACGCGTGTGCCGCCTTGCAGCAGGAGCGGTGGGCGTACCGGAAACTCCTCTGGAGGGGAAATCGGTTGACCGGCGCCCTGATCGCCGGGAAGGCGGACGACATCTGGACGACCAACGACGTCGGCATGCTGAAGGGTCTGGTGCAGTCCGGCAGCGACATCGGCAGGTGGAAGGAGCACCTCCGGCGCAACCCCTTCGACATCAAGCCGGCATTCATTGCGTCCGGAGCCACGGCGCGACTGCTGCCCGAGACTATCTTGGGCCGGCCAGCAGGCCGCTGAAAAAGGCCCACCTGCTGCGTTGGTCCGCTCGCGCGGGGCTGCGACGTACGGCTTCAGTACGTCTCGCGCCTCGCATCGCGAACCGCCTTGCATCTGGGCCTTTTTGAGCAGCCTGAGGCAAGAACAAGTTTTTCGGAATCAGGTTGAGGAGTGTGCGGTGAATCGAGATGTGCCGGGCGGGTATGCGGGCCACATCCTGCGGGTGGACCTGACCAGCGGGAATATCTGGAGCCATCCCTGGACACCCAACGAAATGCGCGTGTACGTGGGCGGAGCGGGCCTGGGGGCGAAGATCCTGTGGGAGGAAGTGCTCGCCGGCGTGGCCTGGGATCACCCGGAGAACCGCCTGATCCTGGCCACCGGGCCGCTGGCCGGCCTCCCGGTCTGGGGGACGGGCGGCCTCTCGGTCGTGACTCGCGGCGCCATGACCAACGGGGGAGCCTCGACGCAGGCGAACGGCTTCTTCGGGGCGTGCCTCAAATATTCCGGTTACGACGCCATCGTGGTGCAAGGGCAGTCCGGCGGCTGGGTCTACCTCTACGTCCAGGACGGGGTAGCGGAACTACGCGATGCGACGTTTCTCGTCGGGAAGGATACGTGGGAGATCCAGGACACACTCCAGGCGCGGCTCGGGTACTCCGGGCACCAGATGAGCGTCTACGGCATCGGTCCGGCCGGGGAGAACCTGGTGCGCTTTTCCGCCATCGCCGGGGATTACGGCCACGTCGCCAGCAAGAACGGCTGCGGCGCCGTCATGGGAAAGAAGCGGCTCAAGGCGGTGGCCATCGTCCGGGGAACGCAGGCGATCCGCGCCGCCGACCCGCGGGGCCTCTTCCAGGCCGCGGACGAGATCGCCCACGACCTGAAGACCAATCCCACGACCAAGTCCTTGTACGAGTACGGGACGCTCAACGGCGTTCTGAATCTCAACCGAATAGGCGCCCTGCCCATCAAGAACTTCACGACGAATGTGGTGCCCGAGGGAACCGACATGGCCGCCTGGGAGGCTCCCAGCCTGCGCGAGGGGTTCGATCATCGGGGCCACCAGTGCAACGCCTGCGGCATGCACCACTGCCACATGCAGGTGATCCCGACGGGCCCGCACCGGGGCGAGATCGTGGACGAGCCGGAGTACGAAGGATGGGCGGGGGCCGGCTGGGCCATCGGGTGCACGGATCCCGTGGCCATCTCGTGGCTGAACACCCAGGTGGACCGCGCCGGTGTGGACGTGAATGAGTTCGGCTGGCTGGTGGGCTGGGTGATGGAATGCCAGGAGCAGGGCCATCTAACCCGAGACCAACTGGGTGGTCTCGAGATCCGCTGGGGGGACGCGGAGGCGGCAGCCAAGCTCTTGCAGATGATCAGCCGCCGCCAAGGGTTCGGGAACATCCTGGCGGAAGGCGTGAAGCGGGCCGCGGAAACGGTGGGCGGCCCGGCGGCCGCGTGCGCCATCTACACCGGAAAGGGGGCTTCGCCTCGCGGTCACGACCACCGCGCGCGATGGGACGAGATGCTGGATACGATCACCAGCAGCACGGGGACGCTGCAAACCGGGCCGCCCGTCCATCCGGCGGAGTTCGGGATGCCGGCCCGCATCAACCCCTTCGATCCGGAGGCGGTGGCGAAAAACGTCGGGGGACACCTTGGGCGACGCCACTTCGAGGACTCTTTGGGCGCCTGCATCTTCACGACGCGTAGCCTGCTCGCAACCATGTGCCGCGCGTTGAACGCAGCGACGGGCTGGGAGTACACCAAGGAAGAGGCGGTACGCCAAGGCCGCCGGACCGCGGCCCTGTTCCGCGCTTTCGACGTGCGGTGCGGGATCGGCCCAGACCTCGAATGGCCGTCGGCCCGGTACGGCTCCATTCCGGTGGATGGTCCGGCGAAGGGCCGGGCGGTCCAGCCGAACTGGGAGCGGATGCTGGACGTCTGGTACGAGGTTGTAGGCTACGATCGAAAAACGGGACGACCGCGGCCCGACACACTGCGGACACTCGGTCTCGAATCCCTGATCCCCGCCCTTTGGGGAACGTAACCCCAACGCGAAGAAACATGACCACCACCAAGCCACCAAGGCACCAAGAAATGCGGGATCTGTCCATTCACGGGGGGAAGGTCCGGTCCACCCCGCATGGGGTGCGGAACGTTTACGGTTCCCGATTCCCTGATACCTTATCCCCCTGGTGCCTTCGTGTCTTGGTGGTGAAAACGATTCCGAATTGAGGTTGAGTCTTTCCGTGTCCACACGCGACTCCGCAATCCGCAATCCGCAATCCGCAATCGGTCACGTCACGGTCGAGGTCGTGGCGTGGGTCACGCGGTTCGTGGGAGGCGACGGCACGCGTCGGCAATTGTTCCAGGAACACGTGGGGCCTGGTGCCAGCGTGCGGAGCGTTCTCGGCCGGTTGAGCGACCGCCATCCCGCGCTCCGAGAGGCCCTGTGGGACGCGGCCGGCCGCGACCTGTCGGAGCACATCGAGGTTCTGGTCAACGACGCCGTTTTGGGTCTCGCGCATACCCTCGACAGTCCTGTGCGGGACGGGGATCGGATCACGCTCGTAGGACAGTATACGGGTGGCATGGGCGGCATGTAGCGCCACCCTCCACGCCGCGATGGGGCGGCCTGGTCGGGTAGCCATCCAGGACAAATATCGACAACCATCGCCATCATCGTTCTCACGTCACGAGGTCCCCGCCCTCCATGGTTCCCACCCGGCCAAGTACTAGGAAGCTGCCGCGAGGGTTCTACACCCGCGCGGATGTCCTGGCCGTTGCTCGCCGCCTGTTAGGCCAGATCCTGGTGGTTCCGACCAAGAACGGGGAGCGCGTGTCGGGAATGATCGTGGAAACCGAAGCCTATCGGGGTCCCGAGGATCGAGCCTCGCACGCGTACGGCGGTCGGCGGACCCGTCGGACGGAGACGATGTACCGAAAGGGTGGAACCGCCTACGTGTATTTCGTCTACGGGATGTACCATCAGTTCAACGTTGTGACCTGCGTTCCCGAAATCCCGCACGCCGTCCTGATCCGAGCCTTGCAGCCCGTCGAAGGAATCGACCTGATGCGGTCGCGCCGGCCCGGTCGGTCCGACGTCGACCTCGCGAACGGCCCGGGAAAGCTCAGCATCGCGCTAGCCATCGACCGCAGTCTGGACGGCGCGGACCTGCTGGAAGACCGCGTGTGGATCGAAAGGGGAAACCGACAGATCTCGGCTTCCTCGATCGCACGCGGACCCCGGATCGGAATCGCGTACGCGGGAGAGTGGGCGGAGAAGCCCTGGAGGTTCTGGCTCAGGGACAACCCCTTCGTCAGTCGTGCTGGTGCGGTCTCGCACAACGCCCGGAGCGACAGCAAGAGCCATGGACAGTAGCCAGGACGGATTCGATAGGACGAAATGGGGGACGTAGCGTCTTACGACTCCTGGAGCTCTTGCCCGAGTTGAGGCCATCGGGCGTCATTTGAGGTCGCGGCTGCCAGCGCTGACCGCAGTTATGGGCCCCGGTGACTCCCATTGAACCATCGGCTTCCCGGAAACCGGCGTAGGATCCTTTCCATCTGTAGAGTACCCACCAACTCTTGCGGCGCAGGTCTGGTTGATTTGCTCAATAT
>Ga0316617_100000047_pt1 | contig 23302 bp, 37 predicted proteins | sample OWC_Aug_M1_C1_D2_FD_207801 | JGI IMG/M metagenome (GOLD analysis project Ga0316617, IMG submission 207801) | Wetland soil microbial communities from Old Woman Creek delta, Ohio, United States - OWC_Aug_M1_C1_D2_B | ecosystem: Environmental > Terrestrial > Soil > Wetlands | place: USA: Ohio... | reverse complement strand
ATCTCCACCGGCTACACGGTGCGCAGCATCCGAGACTTCGGACTAGTCGAGAACTCCAACGGCCAGACCGTGGCGCTCGGCTGCGTGATCGAGGTGGACGTTCTCGCTTGAAAGTTCTCGTCGTCCATCCCGGCCCACATTTCTCGGTGGCAGATGTCCACAACGGTCTGCTGAAAGGGCTACGTCAGCAAGGCGTAGATGCCCGAGAGTTCAATCTGCACGACCGCCTCAACTTCTACAACGAGGCTTGCATTCTTCGGCATGACGGCTACGTGCGCGCATTCGCTCCCGAAGCTGCAAACGCAATGGCGATCAAGGGTCTTGAGTCGGTGCTGTACGAGTGGTGGCCCGATGTGGTGATCATCGTCAGCGGTTTCTTCATCACGCCCGAAGTGTGGGGAGTGCTGGCCCGCCGACCGCATCACGTCGTCCTGTGGTGCACCGAATCCCCGTACGAAGACGACCGCCAGGCACAACCGGCCCGCTATGCCGACACGGTGGTATTGAACGACCCAGTGCATCTTGAATCGTTCCGTGACGACGTGAACGAACGCACCTACTTCTTCCCGCACTCATACGATCCCGACGTGCACCGACCGCTGCCCGCCGATCCGAAACTGGCGTGCGACTTCGCATTTGTCGGCACCGGCTTTCCGTCACGGATCGAGTTCCTTGAGCAAGTTGACTGGTCGGGCATCACCGCCAATCTGGCCGGCAACTGGCAACAACTCACCGACGGCTCACCGCTGGCCCCGATGCTGCTGCACCAGCGTGAACACTGCATCGAGAACGCCGACGCCGTACGGCTGTACAACTCGGCCACGATCAACGCCAACCTGTACCGACAGGAAACGTCCGAGGGCGGCACCGCTGACGGCTGGGCGATGGGGCCGAGGGAAGTGGAACTGGCCGCCTGCGGTGCGTTTTTTCTGCGCAATCCTCGTGGCGAAGGCGACGAGTTGTTTCCGATGCTGCCAACGTTCACCGAACCGGGCGAGTTCTCGGAGCTGTTGCGGTGGTGGTTGGCTCATGATGCTGCCCGCACCGATGCCGCCATTCGTGCGCAGGCCGCCATCTCGCACCGCACCTTTGGCAACACGGCTGCCAGGCTGTTGCGTATCATTGAGGGCGTCGGCAAAGTTCCACGCTGAGAGGACACTGAATCAATGGCACGCATCGCAGGGCGCAACGGTCGCCTGTACGCCAACATCACCAGCGGCGGCACCGCCGAACCGATCGCATTCCTCAACAACTGGTCGCTGTCGTTCACGACCGACAACATCGAGGTAACCGCATTTGGCGACAGCCACAAGACCTACGTCTCGTCGCTGCCTGACGTCTCCGGTTCGTTCGCCGGGTTCTACGACGACGCCACCGCACAGACCTACACGGCTGCGACCGATGGCGTGGCCCGCAAGTTCTACCTGTACCCGGACAACACGTCGACCGGCAAGTACTGGTTTGGCACCGCATTCTTTGACTTCTCCGTGTCGGCCGACGTGGGTGGCGCAGTTCAGGTGTCGGGTGACCTTGCCGCTGCCTCGGTGGTTGCAAAGGTCGGCTGATGCCTGCGGGCACCAAGCCGCTCAGCGCGCTCGGCCCGACATTCACCAAGATGGGGGAAGCTGCTCAGCGTGGCATCGTGTCCGGCGTGGAAGCGGGCACAAACGTCCTGCACCGCTACGTCACCGTCAATGGTGCGGCATATCACATCCGTGGCCGACGTGGCGACAAGGTGCGGCTAACCGCCAAGAAGGACGTGCGAGGCTTCAAATCGTCACAAGGCGCTGTGGTGCGTGGCGCAGTATTCGGCATTCCCGAAGGATTCTGGGCCATCGTAGAACAGGGCTCCGGTGATCACATCATCGTGTCTCGACAGTTGCGCAACGCACGCACCACCAAGTCTGGCAAGGTGCGCACCAGCATCGGAGCCCGAACCGTCTCCCGACGCATTGAGCAAGGCAAGTCGTTTGCCGACGTGCGCCCGGTGCGCACACCGTATGGGCCACGCCAGTTTGTGCATCATCCTGGCCATCGTCCGATTGGCAGTCCGTGGGAACGCTCAATGCGCCAAAGTGCGCAACCTGTCGCCGACGCCATCGCCGCCGACGAAGCAAAGCAACTCATCAAAGCATTCGTCTAACGAAAGGCCAGCCCATGCCGTTCTACTTCAAGCATTCAGGCAAACAAATCGACCTTGAGGATCTTCCGCTGGCCCGCTGGGTGACGATCCAAGAGCAGACCGGCCGCCAGTGGCACGAGGTTCTTGGTGCGAACGTTCTCGGCGACGCCAAAGTTGCGTCAGCAGTTGCCGAGCAGGCCGCCGCCGAACTCGGCATCGAACTGCCGGCCTTGTCGCTACGCCAAATGTTGGACGTGATCGTGTTCCAGCCTGCCGACAATCTGCCCGCCGAATACCAGGACGGCATTCCCGACCCAAAAGCAGCGGCTACCGAACCGGCGACAATCTGATCGTGTGGGCTGCGAGAATGTTTCAATGGCCGCCCGACGTGACGAAGCGTCAGTCGTTGCGTGACCTGCGGCTGTTGACACATTCGTACGACTAGGAGGCGACATGGCTATCGGGACTGAGGCGCGCAGCACGTTCCTTGCCATTGTCAAGGGCGACGCTTCGCAGGCCATCACCGAGTTCAAGAAGCTTGATGGTGCGGTCACGAAGTCGACGCATGGGGCGTCGGGTGGTGTCGGCAAGTTCCAGTCGGCTATGCAAGGTCTGAAGGCCGAGTTGATGACCGCTGCTAAGTCGCCTGCCGTGTTTGCGGGTGGCGTTGCTGCGGCAGGCGCTGTGGCGATCATGGCCGCCAACAAGTTCTCCCAGATGGGCGTGCAGGTCGGCAAGTTCAGTGATGCGACAGGAGTTGCAACAACCACGGCCAGCCGCTGGCTTGAGGTGGCAGGGGATATCGGAATCAGTGGCGATTCTTTGACTGGGGTCTTCAACAAACTCAACAAGTCCATTGATCCCAAAGTGTTCAAGGAACTTGGCGTGGAGATTGCGCGCACCAGCGCAGGCAACGTGGACGCCTCCGAAACGTTCCTCAACGTCATTGACCGACTGAACGGCATGACCGACCCGGCAGAGCGCGCACAAGCGGCATCCAAGTTGCTGGGCAAGGGCTGGACCGAAGTCGCCGAACTGATCAATATGTCGGCCGACGACATTCGTACCAACCTGAAAGCCGTCGGCGACGAGAAGGTGTTTGATCAAGCCGAGGTGCGTCAGTCTCGGGACTATCGAGCAGCGATGGACAACCTCAACGATGCCTTTGAGGAAATCGTCATCACGATTGGCAAGGAGTTCGGGCCGGCCATCGGCACCGCAGCGGATGCACTGGCATTCTTGGTTCGGCAGTCAAAAAATGCGTGGCAAGCTTTGACGCCATTCAACGAGGGCGACCCTTTCGGCCAGCAGCCAATGCGCGATGCTGCGCAGGCCGCACGAGACATGGGCCAGGCGTTCTTCACTACGCAAGTCGCAGTCGAAAACAACATCACGTCGTTTGATCAGATCTTCATGGATCTTGAGGATGGCAAATACACGATTGACGACATAACAAAGTCCATCGCCAGTTATCAGCAGTACGCCGCTGAGGCGCTGAAAGAGACGGCCGGGTTTGGTGATGCGGCAGCGGCATCGCAGCGTTACCTTGGACTGTTGGCGCAGAACACTCGTGAGTCGGCCGACGCCGCCACAGACCTCAGTGGCGGCGCACGGCTTGCTAGGGAGCAACTGAAACTGTTGCAAGATCAGATCGACGGCCGCAAGTCGTTCATCAATCTTCAACAGCAGCTTCGTGACAACGCCACCAAGATCGCCGACCTCAAGACTGAATACGAGTCGGGCAAGATCAGTGCCGAGGACTATTACCTCGGGGTGGCAGACGCGGCGCTGGAGTCGCAGGGCGCAGTGGCCGACTACGTTGCCGAGCTGGACTCCATCTCGGAGGAAAAGAAGGTTGAGTTGTTGGCGGCGTTTGATCCTGCTGCACCGGCTGCGACGATCAACGCGATCCAGAACTATGCCGACACTCATGCGATCCAGTTGAGGTTTGAAACGGATCGTGAGACTCGCCGACTGTTCGCAGGCACAACAGGGCAAGGCGATGTTGGCTACGAACGCAGAGCCAGCGGTGGCCGCAGTCGTGGCGGCCTGACACTGGTCGGCGAGTACGGTCCTGAGATGGTGAATCTGCCCGCTGGGGCGATGGTGTCCACCGCTGCACAAACCCGGCAGATGCTGTCCGGTGGCGGCGGCATCACCGTCGTCGTCAACGCACCAGTCGGAGCGAACATGATCGAGGCGGGCCGACAGGTCGCCGACGCATTGAACGACTACTACCGGTCTGGCGGGCAGCGAGTCGCATGAGCGCACTGTTTGATGGGGCCACGATCACGGTAGAGGTGGCGTTCGGTGACGCACCACTGACCGCTAACGCATCGTGCACGTGGACTGACATCACCGACGACGTGCGCAGCATCGCCATCCGTCGTGGCCGGGATAGCGAACTCGGCACCTATTCGCCAGGTTCATGCAATCTGCAAGTGGACAACCGCACCCGACGCTACGACCCGTCCAACAGTGGCAACAGCGCGCCCTACCTCGGGAACCTGTTGCCGATGCGCAAGCTGCGAGTGAAAGCAACATCGGGCGCGACGACAGCCACGATCTTCACCGGCCACGTGTTGGGCTGGCCGATTGAGTATCCCGGCATGAAGGACTCAATCGTGACGCTCACGGCTGTTGATGCGTTCCGGCCTTTGACGCAGATGGAGCCACCGCACACCGCCTATGAAGCCGAGGTGCTGGGCGACACGCCCGCCGGATATTGGCGGCTTGATTTGATTGATGAGGGCGGTTTCTCGCCGGCCACCGCAGGCAACTTTGACGCACGCAACTTCAACCGTGGCGACCCGTCGTTCTTTGATCCTGCCGATTTGACGATCACGCGACCGGCCGGCGTGGAATCCACCATCGCCAACGCTGGTTGGGTGGTGGAGAACTTTCCGACTGCTGCACCGAAGAGCATTGAGGGCTGGTGGTGGAACCTGTACCAAGGCATCTATGCCGGTACGAACATTGCTCGGGCAGCGTTGGATTCCACGAACTGGATTCGGGTCGCTATCGGCGATCTTGATGGCACCGTGTCGGTTGGCTACTCCAACTCTGCCGACAACCGCTACTTCACCTATGCCTCAACCGGCTTTGTGATTGTGCAGCCGTCGGCGCACATCGTGCTTGCCGCCGACACGACGAACCTGACGCTGTATTTGAACGGGCTGCAAGTGTGGCAGGGCGCACTGTCGGTCGGCACGTCTACTAATACGTTTGCGGCGTTGCCGCCGCCGTCGGTGCAGGCCGTGGTGCAGCCTCGGGCGGGCTCCACCATCAGCCCCGGTCTGTACGGTCTGGCCGTCTACTCCGGTTCACTGACCTCGACGCAAGCCAGCGACCACTACCAGGCCGGTTTGACCGGATGGGGCCATCCGACAGGCGACCGTGCAGGTACTCGCATCGGGCGCATCTTGGATGCCGTCGGCTGGCCCGCAGGCGACCGGGCGCTGTCCACCGGCTCCACCGTTCTTGGCACGTTCACGAACGGCTCCAACACGCTGCAAGCCTGCCAGCAAGTAGCCGACGTGGAACAGGGCCTGTTCTTTATCGACGGCGCAGGCAACGTCGTGTTGCGGGATCGCCAATGGCAGTGGACGAACTCGGCGGCCACCACGGCGCAGACAACGTTCGGCGACTCCACTGGCGAAACCGGCTACGCCGACATTCAGATTGACGGCAACCATCTCGACTATCTGCGCAACGTTGTCACCGTGAGCTATTCGGCAGGTGCTGTCGTCGTCAAGGATGCCACCTCGGTCGCTGCCTACGGCGAACAAAGCGACTCGGTGTCGGCGAACTTTCTGCCGACATGGGGCGGCTATGTGGCTCGCCAGTTGGGGGCGTTCCGGTTGCGTGCCCGTAAAGATGTGGCGACCCGCATCCCGATGATCCGCATCAAGCCTCGCAAAGCGACCAGCACTTATCTGCCAACGCTGCTCGGCCTTGAGTTGGGTGAACGTGTCGTGGTGAATCGCCGTCCGACCGGTGGCAGCGGATCGTTCTCGCTGTCGTGCACCGTGCAGGGCATTCATCACAACATCGCCGCAGACAACTGGACCACAACGCTGTACCTCTCGCCGATTCTCTCGTCCTATTCCGAAGCGCCCTATCTGACTATGGGCGACGCCACCTATGGCAAGATAGGGGCGACTGCTGCAAACAAGGTGCCTTACTAGGAGCAAGCCATGCCCGATTCAGGAATCAGTGACGGCAGCGTCTACACATCTTCGTTTCATGACACCTATGTGCGCCAGCAGGTGGTTGCGCAGGTCACGTCGGGCACTCGACCGACCGGCGTAGAAGGCCGACTGATCACCGAATCCGACTCTGATCGGCTCATGGCCTATTCTGGTAGCGCATGGGTACGTGTCGGCAACTACAGCAGCAGCGGCCGCACCGGATTCAATCTGGGCCGAGTCGCCTCGCAATCAATCAGCGGCGGCGCAACGACGTTTACAGCAATCTCGTTTGATACGGAACTAACCGACACTGATGGATTCATTGCTGTCACGGCAGACACGATCACTGTTCCAGCAGGGCTCGGCGGCATCTATGCGATGACAGGAACTGTCAGTTGGGCCACGGCACCTGGCACCAACAGCAGCATTGAGATTTACAACGTGACGACTGGCAACATTTATCGGCAGGCCGTCGGCGCTGCATCACAAATGACGAGCTGCGCCGTGTCGGTGATCATTGCTCTTGCGGCATCCGATCAGATTCAGTTGCGTGTCTCGCACGGTGGCGGTTCGGCAGTCAACGTGACATCCCTCTTTCAAGGCTGGATGATGTCGCCGTGAACCTGTACCTGACCGACATGGCCGACGCATTGAAGGCGGCAGGGCTGCGAGTGATGACCGTGCCCGGTTGGGAAACACGCGCCTATCCCAAGTTCGGCGGCTATCAGCAACGCCCGACCCATGTGATGGTGCATCACACGGCCAGCAAGACAACGCCAGCGAACGACCTGAACTACATCCTCAACTCGCCACTGTCGCCCATCGGCAACATCTACCTAGATCGCACCGGAGTCGTCTGGCTGGTCGCTGCCGGCGTGGCGTGCACCAACGGCAAAGGCTCCTCGACGCCGTGGAATGGTGGCGTACCGGACAACGCCATGAACGGCTACAGCATCGCCATCGAAGCCGCCAACGACGGCATCGGCGAATCGTGGCCGAAGATGCAGACCGACGCCTACGTGCGGCTGTGCGCCGCCCTGTGCGCCGCCTACGACATTCCGAACCGTCACGTGCGCGCCCATTGGGAATGGGCACCGGGCCGCAAGATTGACCCGGCAGGCCCGTCGCCGTGGGCTATCGGCAAAGCATCATGGAACATGGATCGTTTCCGCGCCGACGTGGCAGCGGTAAACCTGCCCGTCACCGTGGAGGATGACATGATCATTGAGAACCCGCCTCGCCGTGCCTACGACTCTCGCCAGTCGCAGCCGCTTGCAGCAAACGAGCAGCGTCTGATTCCGTTGGGTGCGGCGTGTCGGGCCGCAATGGTCAATGTGATTGCGGTGGCACCTGGCGGCAACGGCTATCTGGTGGCATGGGGCGCTGGTGCGAAGCCGACCGCCAGCTCTGTCAACTTCACGACCGGCACCACCATTGCCAACGCTGTGGTGGTTCCCGTCGTGAACGGCTGTATCACGGTGTCGGCAACGGTACAGACCCATGTGGTGATCGATGTGCAGGCGGTGTGGCCGTGACGGCGCTCGGCACCGCCGAGGCGACGGTGCTGGCTGCTGTCGTGCCGGTGCTGGTGGTGCAGGCGGTGCAGGTGTGGCAGGCGATGCAGGCCCGCAAGCAATCAAAGGCGGCCGCCGAACAGTTCCGCCCGAACGGCGGGTCGTCGTTGCGTGATGCCGTCGACCGCCTCGAGTTCAAGGTCGACAAGTTGCATGACCGGCACGACCATCTGGCCGACCGCATCGTCCTGATCGAAGACTACGTCACGAAGCCGAGGAGCATCTGATGCCCGTAATCACTCAAGCACCCGCAACGCTGAACCTCGTCGGCGTGGTCGGCGATGACCTGACCGTCACGCTTGGCATCACCGAGAATGGTGCCGACTACTCGTGGACTGGCGTCACGATCACCACTGGCATCTCATCGGGTGGCACGCTGGTTGCCACGAACTGGACGACTTCGACGCCATCAGATGGCGTGCTGGTGTTGTCATTGACGGATGCGCAGACGACGACGTTGGGTGCGGCGACGTATCAGTTCTATGTGCAGTTTACGAAGGCTGGCGCGACTCGTTCGCTGATCGCTGGTGCTTTGTCAGTGATGGCGGCCGGTTGGGGAGGCACGTCGTCGTCGTCCGCAACGGTCGCTGCCACCTCAATCGCTGTGGACGGCCAGATCACCGGCGCACAAGGCCAGTGGGACACAGCGCAAACGCTCAACGCACAGACCGGCACGTCGTACTCGCTGCTTGCTTCCGATGCGGGCAAGTTGGTGACGCTCACGAACGGTTCGGCCATTACGCTGACTGTGCCGTCTGGCCTTGGTCTTGCTACCGGCCAGCGCATCGACCTTGCCCAGTTGGGTGCAGGCCAGGTGACGGTGGCAGCGTCGGGCACCACTGTGAACGCGACGCCCGGTCTCAAGCTGCGGGCGCAGTATTCGGCGGCGTCGCTAATCGTGACCGGCACCAACACGTTCCTGCTGGTTGGAGACCTCAGTGCCTAGCACCGTCGGGATTGTCGCCTCGGGCGAGGATGTGCTGAACGACGCCGTGTTCTGGATTGATGCCGGCCGGTCGTCGGTGTCGTCGGGCGCGCTCACAAATCTGGGTACGGGCGGCTCGGCGCTGAACGCAGTGTTCGGCAACAGCACGGGCACCGACTCGTTCGACCCGGCGCTGCTGACGCACACCGGCACCAACCACCTGTACCTGCCGGGTGTTGCCGCCAACTATGCCTCTAGGGCTGCCGATCCTGCGCTGAACATTACGGGCGACATTGAGATTGTGTGCCGTGTTGCTTTGACTGACTGGACTCCAGCAACTGAAAAAATGTTGGTATCCCGCTGGGACAGTCCAAGTAGCCAACGATGTTTCATCTTGAGAATCTCAACAAGTGGGATTCCATATCTTACTTGGTCAGCAGATGGCACGACAGGGCTCAGCGCAATCCCGTCTGGCGGGCCTGCGTTCGTTGATGGTACTACCTATTGGTTGAAAGCCACTCTTGACGTTGATAACGGGGCTGCTGGTTCGACTGCTCGCTACTACTATGCGGATGATTCTGCAACTGAACCGACTGTGTGGACACAGTGGGGCGCAAATGTGGTTACTGCCGGTGTTACGTCACTGTTTGCGTCATCGACCGCAGCCCTAGAGGTCGGAGCATTCAATAACGGTTCCGCTGGTATGGCGACTGGAAAGTTCTACCGGGCCATCGTCCGCAACGGCATCGGCGGCACCACTGTGTTTGATGCCGACTTCACCACCGGCATCACCAGCGGCGGCCAGACCACGTTTACTGAGTCGTCGGCGAACGCTGCCACGGTCACGATCAACCGGGCCACATCGGGCCGCAAGAGCGTTGCGGTGGTGCGGCCGATACTGTTGTTCGGCACGGACGACTTCATGGAGGTTTCTGCCGACCCTGAGGGTGCGTATCTGCAAACCTCGGGTGTGGCAGGTCAGTATGCGTCTAGCCCGTATGTGTCTGCCGATACGGGGACGGCAACGTCGGGTACGACCACGACGTTGACGGATACTGCGAAGGCGTGGACTTCAAGTCTGTTTGTGGGCCGTCAGGTGCGGATTACTGGTGGGACGGGTGTCGGCCAGTCTGGGATTATTACGGCGAATACGGCGACCCAGTTGACAGTTGGTGTGGCGTGGGCTGTTGCTCCTGACGCGACTTCGACGTATGTGGTGGAGTCGGCGTTTCAGGTGACAGGCGATCTTGAGATCGTGGTTCGTGTCAATCTGACCGACTGGACTCCAGCAACTGAAAATATGTTGGTATCCCGCTGGGACAGTCCAAGTAGCCAACGATGTTTCATCTTGAGAATCTCAACAAGTGGGATTCCATATCTTACTTGGTCAGCAGATGGCACGACAGGGCTCAGCGCAATCCCGTCTGGCGGGCCTGCTTTTGTTGATGGGATAACGTACTGGCTAAAGGCCACGTTAGATGTTGACAATGGGGCTGCTGGACGAACCGCCCGCTTCTACTACGCAGCAGATTCTGCGACCGAACCCACTTCGTGGACACAGTGGGGGACAGATGTGACCGCTGCTGGGGTTACGTCGCTTTATGCGTCGTCATCAGCGGCCCTTGAGGTTGGATCATTCAACAACGGTTTCTCAGGGATGCTGACAGGCAACGCATATCGCGCCATTGTGCGTCGTGGTATCGGTGGCACCACGGTGGCTGATTGGGCCGCATACGGACACCCTGCCAACGCTGGCACATTCGGGGATGCAAACTTGAATGTGTGGACGATCAATGGTGGCACGTTGAGGAATGCGAACCGTTTGAACTTCGGCGCCAGCGACTCGTTCACGGTTATAGCCGTGCAACGAGTGTGGTCCACTCAGTCAACAGCGCGTGCGCTCATTGCCAAGAAAGCCGATCTGACGGCTGCAACTCAAGGTTGGGCGTTGAGTTCGGGCAGCACGACAGCATTACAAGGGCAGATGCAGGTCGGTGATGGCACAAACGGCGTGACAGCCGTGAGCGCAAGCCGCACGGCAGGAACCTTGCAGATAGTTACCGCTGTGCGCAACATCACTGCCGACACTGTTACAACATGGTTGAACAACACCGCCGGCACATCAATCACGGACACAACAACGATCAGTTCAGCCAACGCTGAGGTGATGCGAGTCGGTCGATTGTCAGGGGCTGGAACCGGATACGCCGACATGGAGCTGGTCTCCGCTGCCGTCTGGAGTCGAGCGCTGAACGCCAACGAGATCGCCACCATCGTCAACCGCTACACCTAGGAGACACCATGCACCACCTGTTCGGGTCCGACGCCCGCGCCTCGGCGTTCCGCACCCTGCTGCGCGCCGCCGTCGTGATCGCCACCGCGTTCGGCCTTGACCTTGACCCGCAACAAGTCGCCGCCATCCAACTCGGCATCGAAGCACTGCTCCAGTTCGGCCGTTCCTGGTACACGAAAGCGGTCTGACAATGGCCTTGGGGGACGCACTCAACAACGAAGCCGCACGCAACTATCGGATGCGTTGCGCTTTAGCCGTGCTGCTGGAACGCCTTGCCGACGACGACGCCGCTGCGCTGCGAGACGCACTCGGCCAGCCGCACGCATTCACCAACGGCCAGATCGAACGAGCACTAGCGACCGAAGGACACGGCCACATCAAGTCGTACACGATCATGCGGCACCGGAACGGGAGTTGTTCGTGTGGCTCTCGGTGACGCACTCAATGCCGAAGCCCAACCAAACCGGCTGACCATCCTCGGCAAGATTGCCGAACTGCTTGAGCGGAACGGCATCGATGCCGACGACATCGGCCGTGTCCACAAGGTGAACGTGTGGCAAGGCTTTCACAAGGACGCTGACGGTGAAGCACAGGTCGTGGACTTGGTTGGCGTGCAACTGTCGCCGCATTGGGCCGAAGGACCGCAATGGCCGGTGGTGCAGCAAGGCCCGTCGGTCAAACTGCCTGCCCGCAAGGTCAAGCCGACACGTTCCGACGGCTGGCATGACTGCGTGATTCTGCCCGATATGCAAGTCGGCTACTACCGAGCCCGCAGCGGCGAGTTGGAACCGATCCACGACGAAGCAGCGATAGCGGTAGCACTCGCCATCTGCGCAGACATCAATCCGTCGCTGGTGGTGCTGGTCGGCGACAACTTGGACGGTGCCGAACTCGGCAAGTACCGCACCAGCCCGGCCTATCAGCAGACGACACAGGCCGCTGTTGATCGTCTGGCGACGTTGTGCGCCGAACTGCGACAGGCCGCACCGAATGCACGCATCGTGTGGCTGGCCGGCAACCACGAGGAACGGCTACCTCGCTACCTGCTGGACAATGCCGTAGCAGCGTTTGGGCTGCGCAAAGGCAACGCACCCGAATCATGGCCTGTGCTGTCGTTGCCCTATTTGGCACGCATGGACGAACACGGCGTGGAGTTTGTGCCTGGCTACCCGGCGTCGGCGTTCTGGATCAACGACCGGCTGCGAGTGATCCACGGCGACCGAGTTGCCAGCGGCGGTAGCACGGCGCACAAGTACCTCGGGAACGAGAAGGTGTCCGTCATCTACGGCCACATCCACCGCCGGGAGTACGCTGCCCGCACACGTGAAGACAGGGACGGGCCGAAAGAAATCATGGCCGCATCACCGGGCTGTCTCGCCACGATCAGCGGTGCGGTACCGTCCACCAAAGGCGGGCTAGACCTAGATGGCCGTCCGATGGCACGCATCGAGGACTGGCAGCAAGGGATCGGCGTCGTCACCTATCAAGACGGCGATGGCCTGTTCACCTATCACAACATCGCAATCCACGACGGCTGGGCCATGTGGGCCGGCAAGGAATACCGCCATGAGTAAGCATCCGATCAAGCTCACCGCCAGCGAGGCTGCACAGTTGGCGTCGCTGATCGCCACTGTGGCACGTCCACGGTCGGCCGACGAAGTGGCCGCTGTCGAGCGCTGGCTGGGTCGGTTGATGAAGGCCAGCCGAGAGTGAAGCGACGTCCGGTCGCTGTCCGCTGGCATGACGCCGCACACATTCAGCCAGGCGACTGGTGCACCGGCCTGCCCGATGACACTGCTGTGCTGGTGACAACGGTCGGCGTGCTGGTGCGCAAGTCCAAGACGCATCTGGTGGTTGCCCAGTCGGTGGACGATTCCGGCAATCTGACGGGGGTGTTCAGCATCCCGAGAACGAACGTCGTGAAGATGTGGCGGCTCACCGACAAATAGGGTCTTGACGACTCGGGCCAGCCGTGCGCATACTCTGTCGCACCCAACCGTTCCGAAGGGGGAACATGAACTGGCTACATCTCGCCATGCTGTTCGCACCGCTGGCCGCCATCGCCATCGGTGGCATCATCTGCGAACACGACTGGTTTGACCGCATCACCGACCGCCTCGGGTTTCCATGCAGCGAAGACGAGTGGGTGAACTGATGTTCAACGACTTCATGCTGTCCGAACTTGTGGACGCACTCCACAAGACGCTGGTGGCCGCTGCTCCGACAATCAGCGTGTACGACGTCAACCTTGCCAGCATCGCCATCCACCGACTGGAGCAGGCCACCGCCATCATCCACGGCTACCGTCGAATGCCGCACTGGCCGGCCGACTACGACGGCTGGACGGCCTGCAACTTCCAGATCCCGACCGAACTCGCCGAAGCCGCCGCCGCATTCATGCAACGAGTCCGAATGGACAACCTGCCGTGGTGAGGGCCAGCGTGGACGGCTTCAGCCGCACCTTCGACGTGGTCAACAAGCACGCCGACAACGGGCTGGTCGAGATGCGCACACCCAACGGTGTCGCTACATGGTTCGCCGACCCGGCCTTTGTCACTTTTCTTGACGGATCGCCGCAACCGGAACGACCTGGCATCACCGGGGCCCGCCGCAAACTGCTGCGTGCGCTCATGTTCTCGCCGCTCACCGACCAAGCACTGTCGGAGCGTGCAGTCATCCACAACGTGATGTGGACCGCCCACATGCGCTCAGAGCTAGTCGTGGCCGGCCTTGTCGCCGACTCGGGCAAGCGTTCAGTCGGCGACGACGGCGCACGCCACATCGTGTGGATGATCACCGACCTCGGCCGCAAAGAACTGGACCGGCCAGCATGACCGTCCACCACCTGCGCCAGCCACGCCCATACGACTGGGCCGCCGACGACCTCGACCGTGTACGCATGGCCGCAAACATCATCTTCGCCTACTGCACCGCCGACGACGCACCGCAATGCGTCAAGGATGCGGCCGAACTCATCAAGCAGAAAGGACTCCAGCGATGACGCATTCAGCTAGCCGGTCATGCATCAACAGCGTGGCGCACGCACTGATCGAGAACGTCGTGGACGCCGACTGGCACGACCTGCGGTGCGCACTTGAGGTGGCCCGCATTGCCATCGAGGCGTGCGATATGTATCGCCTGTTCTATGGCTGGCCCGAAGTCGGAGAGGGCATCCAATGGACGATGTGAACGAGCGTCTCGCATCCATCCCGGCAAGGCACGCCCAACCGGACCCGTCCACCCTCGCCACGCTGCCGAAGGGCGGCACCAACCTCGTCTACATGGGCCATGCCGAAGTGACCCTTGCTCTGATCGACGCCGATCCGCAATGGACATGGGAGCCGGTCGCGATGGACTTGGAAACCGGCGGGCCACGTATCATCCAAGACGGGAACCTGCTCATCCTGTGGGGCTACCTCACCGTGTGCGGCGTGCGTCGTCTGTGCGTCGGCACCTGCGAAGCCCGCAAAGCAGAACACTCAAAGGAACTTGTCGGTGACCTGCTGCGGAACGGCGCAATGCGTTTCGGCATCGGTACCAAACTGTGGTCGAAGGCGATTGATGCCGATCCCGGTTCCATGATCCGCCAGGCACCAGCACCGGCCCGCACCAGCCCGAACGCTGCCCTGTTTGACAAGGTGAAGCGTTGCGCAGGCACCGAACTCGCAACCGAACTCAAGCAGCTTGCCGCCGAGAACGGTCGTCGGCTCACTCTTGCCGATCTTGACGCCGACCCAGAATGGGCTGCAATCGTTGCGGCGGTGGTCGGCTGATGGGCGGGCATCCCGGCCAGAATCAGAAATGGGATTACGCCGAGATCGCCGACATTGCCGTGCGCGCCCATAACCGTGGCGAACGCATGGCGGCAGTGATCGCCGAAATCTTTGATGTGACCGAAGTGAACGCCCGCACAATGATCAGCAAGTGTCGAGACTTGGGTTTCCCGATCCCGGCATCATCGCCAGGTGCCGAAGTTAAGCAGCGTGACGGCCAGCCGAAACCCGAGCAGCTGAAGCAGGTCACCACGAAACGGCTGCATAGGTACAGCGTGTTCGAAGGCATGACGAAGAAAGATGTAGACGACTTCATCGCCAAGCACGGCCGCTATCCAACACAGGATCCGGTGCGTCGTCGCCATCGTGGGCCGGAGACTGGCACCATTGGCGAGTTCACGTGAGCCGTTCATACGATCCCGCCGAAGTGATCGCCATCTGTCGTGAAGCCGCACAGGCCGGCGAACGCCAAGTGTCGGCCATCATGGAGCATTTCGATGTTGACCGTAAGCGTGCGCAAACCATGCTGATGGTGGCAAAGCGGCATCATCCCGATCACGGTCTGCCACGAGGCCAGAAAGGGCCTGACGTTGGTGCTACCGCCCGCCACGACCGCAACACGGTTGCACAGGTCGCCATCGAGGCGTTCAACCGGCGTGAACGACTGGCCGCTGTGGTCGCTGCACGGTTCGGCGTGTCCGAACGGAACGCCACACAGATCCTGACTCGGCTTCGCAAGCAAGGCTTTCCCATCCCGCACTGTCCGACCGCAGCACATGGCCCGCACCTGCGCGCTCTCGGCTGCTGCTGCGAAGAATGCCAAGCCGACACCGCCGAGGCCGAGACGGTGAAGCCCGACGAGCCGACACCGCTGAAGGTGACAGTCGTCGGCACGATCCAACTACCGGAAGCAGCTTTGCCGATGGGGCCTTGGGTGAAGCACGCCGCTTGCAAAGGCGTGGACACAAACCTGTTCTATCCAGAGCGTGGCGAACCGACCCGCCATGCGCTTGAGGTATGCAAGCCGTGCACCGTCAAAGCCGAATGCTTGCAGTACGCCATTGACAACAGCGAACGCTGGGGCGTCTGGGGTGGCATGACCGAACGTCAGCGTCGCCGCATCCGTTCCGACCGCTACCAGGCACGCAGGAACGCCCAATGACCGCCCTGCGCTGCCTCATCTGCCGCTGCCTGTTCCTGCGCAGCATTGACTACATCAACCACGAATGCGCGAAGGGGCGCAAATGACTCCGATCAGTTTCTATGTGCTGGGCGTGCCAGCGCCGCAAGGTTCCAAGACGGCGGTGGTGCGTGGCGGCAAAGCCATCCTGCTGGACGGTGCCACCGCCAGCGCACGCTCCAAGCACGCCCAATGGCGGCAGGCCGTCGCCGCAGCCGCACACGAAGCAGCAGCCAGCAGTCCGCCATGTGCGCTGCCCATTGCCGCTACCATCGTGTTTCGGTTCCCGATGCCGGCCAGCCGCACCAAACGTGATCGTGCGCTCGGCTGGCTGTGGAAACACTCGGCACCCGATCTCGACAAACTGCTGCGCTCCACCTTCGACGGTCTGACCGACGGCGGACTCATCGCCGACGACCGGCTGATCGTGTCCGTGGTCGCCACCAAGATCGAGGTGGAAGGCTGGACCGGGGCCAGCATCGAGGTGCGTGGCGCATGATTTGGTCACGCAACAATCGTGCAGGCCGCAAACTTGCCGAACACATGGCCCGCCACCGTGACGGAGGTTGCGTGTTCTGGGCGTTCGCATGGGGCGAACATCCCGGCTCAGGCAACTGGCAAACCGGCGACCTCAACACGGCACCCGTACGTTGCGACCGGCTGACATTGCCGCATGAGCTGTGCGTCACCCGTGAATACCGGCCGGCGAACGTGGTGACGTTGTGCATCGGCCACAAGCAGTGGGTGGAGGACAATCCTGCCCAAGCCCATCGCATGGGTCTGATCCGATTCAGTTGGGAGCCGTGATGACGACGTTCGTGTCATTGTTCTCAGGCGTCGGCGGCTTTGACCTCGGGCTTGAGGCCGCAGGCTGGGAATGCGTTGCCCAAGTTGAATGGGACAAGAGCTGCCAATCGGTGCTGGCCCGCCACTGGCCCGACGTTCCGCGCTGGGGCGATGTGGCGACCGTCTCCGGTGCCGATTTGCCGCCCGCCGATGTTGTCGTGTTCGGCTCTCCATGCCAAGACCTCAGCGTCGCTGGCAAGCGTGCCGGATTGGATGGAGCCAGGTCAGGACTGTTTTTTGAAGCCATCCGAATCATCAAGGAGATGCGAAATGCAACAAATGGGGCTTCCCCTCGATTCGCCATCTGGGAAAACGTCGCAGGTGCCCTCAGTTCATCTGGCGGCTGGGATTTCGCCGCCGTCCTTGATTCGTTGGGCGAACTCGGGGCGATGGACATCGCATGGCGAGTGCTGGACGCACGCTTCTTCGGAGTCCCGCAGCGTCGCCGTCGAGTCTTCGTTGTCGCAGATTTTGCAGGCGAATGTGCCGGAGCGATACACGCTGAGCGAGCGGGCGTGCCGTGGCATCCTCGTTCGAGCGGAACGGCGTGGCCGCAGCCTGCCACCGCTGTTGGAGCAGGCGTTGAGACAAGCAGCCAACCCTTAGCGGTTACCGACGTTGTTGGGACATTGTCGCCAGGGGCTCACCCCGGTGGTTTCAACGGGCAAGACGCCTACACCGGCCAACTTGTCGTCACACACACACACACGCCCTCACCTGTGGACTTGGTTCCGGTGGCCCCGATCTGGCGCACGCCGAAGCAGGTTGGCTTGTCGGCATCCGACGAAAACCTAGCGGCACCGCTGCTCTCCGGACTGAGGACGACGGACATCGACGGGGCGACATGGGTGGTCACGATGCCTGACGAAGTCGTATTCACGAAAGCGAAGCGGGCAACGTCGCCAACCGACGACGAGACATGGGTGCGAGGCGAGGTGTCGCCGACTCTCAACAGCTTTGACAACGGCGGCGACAGTCGGGCGACCGTTTTGGCGTTCCACCCGACGCAGACACCTATTCACGGCCCGATCTCGCCAGCGTTAGGTGCGACAAGCGGTGGCATGGCCGTCCATGCCACCGCAATACGTCGACTGACTCCGACCGAATGCGAACGCCTGATGGGATGGCCCGACAACCACACACGCTGGCGTGCCGACGGCACCGAACTGGCCGACAGCGTCCGCTACCGGATGTGCGGAAACGGCGTCGCCAGCCCGGTCGCTGAATGGCTCGCCGACATGATCAACCAAGCATTGGAGAATGAGTGATGGCCCGCACTCGCATGATTAAAGCCGACTTTTTCCGGTCGCGGTCATTGGCAAAGGTGTCCCGTGACGCCCGCTTGACCTTTATCGGGCTGTGGACAGAGGCTGACGCACTCGGAAGAGGCGTCGCGCACCCGTCGATCATCAAAGGCAGCGTGTGGCCGCTTGATGATGACATCACCACCGACGTGGTGGCGGCGCACCTGGCCGAACTTGCCGAAACCAGTCACATCGTTTTGTACAGCGACGATGCCGGCGACGAGCTGTACGAGATCGCCAACTGGGCAAAACACCAGAGTGCGGCCTATAGGACCGGCGAATCCAAGCACCCGGCTCCCGATCTTGCACGGAAAGTCGTGCAAGTTGCACGGCAAACCGTGCAAGTTGCAGGGGAAGTCGTGCAAGTTGCACGGCCGACCGTGCAAGTTGCAGCGGAAACCGTGCATAAAGGGAAGGGAAGGGAAGGGAAGGGAAAAGAGATTGCGCCGACTTCGTCGACGCGCGCACCCAACTCACTTTGGGACGCACTCTCAGCCCTGTTCGGTGAACCGGTCACCAGCAGCGAAAAAAGCAACCGAGGCCGACACGTGCGCGAAATCGCACAAGCCGGCGGAAATGCTTACGACATCCATGCCCGAGCAGCCGAACACGCCAGGCGCAAACTGCACTGGACACTGACAGCGAACTCGCTTGTCACGCACTGGACCGAACTCGCACCAACAGCGCCCGCCGAACCGAAGATTGATCGCGACTCGGGCGCTCATCTGTCGCCATTTCTGCGCGCATGAACCATCCCGCCGACCACGACGCCGAACGTGCCCTCATTGGGGCCGCTCTCGTCACTTCTCAAGCCATCGAAGCCGCCGGGACGATACTTGGTACCGAAGACTTTGATTCAGAGGCGTACGGAGCGATCTGGAAGGCCATCTGCGACCTGTATGCGACCTCGCACAGCGTTGACGTGGTGACCGTCGCTAATCAGCTCGCATCCGACGGCTACCACGGCGACAAGTTCACCGTGCAGCATTTGCAAACGTTGGTCGCCGAAACACCATCCATCAGCAACGCCCGCCGTTACGCCGAAATCATCCTCGGCCACAAGACCCGGCATCGGATCATCTTGGCTTCACAGCAGATCGCCGAAGCCGCATGGGACACCCTTGACGGTGGCGAAGCGCTTGACAAGGCCCGCAACATTCTCAACCGGATCGACCTGCCGTCGGGCGACACTGCACCCGACGCCACATGGACAGAGTTCATGGACAGCACCGACACCGACTACCGCTGGCTTGTGCCCGACTTTCTTGAGCGCCAAGACCGGCTGCTGATCACCGCAGGCGAAGGCGCAGGCAAATCCATCCTGTGCGCCCAAATCGGCTTCATGGTCGCCGCCGGCATCCACCCTTGGACCCAACATCGGATCGACCCGGCCAACGTCGCCATTATCGACTTGGAGAACTCGCCAAGAATGCTGACCCGCCGCCTCGGCCAGATGCGCAAAGCTGCGATGATGGCCGGGGCGACGGTGGAGCCCAGCCGTCTGCGAGTGCACGCCAGACCCGAAGGTTTGGACCTGACGAAACGCCACGACCGTCGCTGGCTGATCGACCGCTGCCTAGCGAACCGGACCGACCTGCTTGTCATCGGCCCTGCTTACCGCATGTCCGCTGGCGTGTCGGAACGTGGCGACATTGGCGGCGAAGATCAGGCACGCACCGTCACTCGGGCACTGGACGAAATCCGTGCCACCTGCGACGTGACGTTGGTGATGGAGACGCACGCACCACACGGCGGCAACTATGGCCGTGACCTGCGCCCGTTCGGTTCTAGCGTGTGGCTGCGCTGGCCCGAGTTCGGCATCGGGCTCCGCAAAGAGGACGACGACCGCTATCTGGTAGAGCATTGGCGTGGCCCTCGAGACAAGCGAACATGGCCGACTGCTTTGCAACGCCGCCGAGAATGGCCGTGGACGGCCATCATGCCCTCTTGACATCCATCGGAAGAAAGCGCATAGTCACACGAATGAAACGCACACTGATTGCCGCAGCGTTGATGCTCGGCACCCTGACCGTCCCGACAACTGCCGACGCAGCCGCAGGCCGATGCCGCAGCTATGAACCGTTGCTGGCCGCTCACGCACCACGCCGAGGCTGGGATGTGAACCGCATGAGCCGACTCATGTTCCGTGAATCACGCTGCACCCCACACGTCCGGTCCCGCACAAGGGACACTGGCCTGTTGCAGATCAACGACGTGAACCTGGCCTACCTGTCACGCAAGATGGGCCGCCCGATTACGGTGGAAGCATTGCGTGACCCGGCCACCAACATTGCTGCCGCAGCGTTGCTGTGCACGTTCTGGCGCAACGCTGGCCGCTCCTGCTATCAGCCGTGGGCGCTCTGACCGACCTAGAATCCGAACAAGGGGAAACATGATGCACACCGACCAGCCCACCATTTGGAATCACCAGCCGTTCCAGATGGCAACCAACGAACCACCCACGTTCCATCAACTGTTCACCACCTACGCTGAACAGACTGACGACGTGGCGCAGATCGCATCGGCGATCTGCACGCAACTGCGCCTGACGCCGATGCAGCGATCCATCCTGTGGGGCATCATCTTGGATGCGTGCCGCAACATGGAGCGCAGCCGTGTGCGCCGTGTCGAGCAGGTGGCAAGCCCGCAGCGTGCCGGCCGCCAGGTGGACCCGACCGCTGAACGGGCTCAACTGATGGAGCAGACGTTCTCGCTCGGTGATGGGCGACGTGTGCTGTGGGGCGAGGCAACGATTGCCGACCACGAGGCCCGCATTGACTTTCTCAGCAAGAAGCGTGACGGCTTGGATGACACCATCCAGCGTCACCGTGGCGTCGTGGAACAACTGCGCGCCACCGGGGCTTCGTGCCTCAACGAACTCTTGGAGCGGGCACAATGACCGCTTCACACCTTCTGACCGTCAGCCAATGCGGAGCCGATACCCAAACGGGCACCGCTGACGGTCACCTTCTGCCCACCGACCATAGGCGGTCCGATACCCACACCCGCCGCGTCGGTGGGCACCTTCTGACCGTCAGCCACGCTTCCCCCGAAATCCATAAGAGAGGCGCTGACGGTCACCTTCTGCCCACCGACCAGAACGTGCGCGATACCCAGGATGCTCTCGTCGGTGGGCAACCTCCCGTAGTTCCACCCGACCCGACGGCCAAACATCTGCTATGTCCCATATGTGAACCGCCGTCGGGCTGGGTGGAACTACGCATCACCGCAGACCTGTTCGCTCGAGCACAAGCCGAACGCATTGCCGTCAACAACCTTCTGCGCACCAGCGACCACGACCTGTTCGGCCCCATCGTGGCAAACCTCAAAGAAACCGAACGGCTCTGCAAACTTGCCCTACGCCGCTGCTACCGCAAAGTCGTCCCAGCCAGCCTGCGCAACCTGCAGAAAACCGAAGCCGGCCTCGGTGAGGACTCATTCGCACGCATCCTCGGCCACCTCGGCGACCCGCTCATCGCAACGCCGCACTGGTGGGAAGGAACCGGCAGCAACAGAGTGCTGATGCAAGGCGAACCGTACGTTCGCACCGTGTCGCAGCTCTGGCAGTACTGCGGCCACGGTCGGCCTGGCCGAGTCAGCAAAGGTGCCAGCGCAGCCGAACTGGCCGCATTGGGGAGCCCGACACTGAAGATGCTGGTACATCTGCAAGCCGAATGGTGCATGAGGCAGCAAGGCCGATACCGCAATCTGTACGCAGCGATCCGGCAAGCGGTCGAGAACAAGGTGCACAGCGTGCCATGCGTGCGTTGCGGGCCATCTGGCAAACCTGCGATTGAGGGCACACCATGGAGCGCAGGGCACCAGCACGCTCATGCACTCCGCATCGTTGGCAAGGAAATCCTGCGCGATATGTGGCTGGCACGAAAGGAAGAAGAAGGGCTGTGAACCACGACCTTGACCCGATTCGCTGCCTCCGTTGGGGACTCGGACTCAGCCTCATCGCATGGTTGCTCATCTGCTGGCTGGCACTCCCATGAGCCTCCAAGACCACTGGACCAGACGACTGCAACACATCGGCGCACAACTCCGAGCCGAAGGCCAACACGGCTACGCCGCCGAACTCGCCGCCATCGCACGCTTCATCGAGATGCTGCAACGCTCGCTTGACAGCCAACGTGCCATCACCGAGCAGCTCGTGCAGCGGTACGCCGACTGGACGCCACCTGGCAAGGTCTATCGGGCCGTGCCATACGTGCCACGCACCAAAGGCGATATGTGATGCCCGACGACATCGTGTGGACACCCGAACTGCGTGACCCGCCAGCCCGCAAGCGTGGCGCAGGCAAAGGCAAACCGATCGGCGCAGCGAAACAGTTGGCAATGGACAACCCCGGCCGCTGGGTGCTGGCGCGTGTCCGCACCGGCAAACGCTCCGGCTCAGGGATGTTGGACAGCGCCCACGAGTGGCAGGTCGCCATCCGCTGGGAGAACGGCAACGAGTTTGGCGTCGATGGTGACGTCACGACCACGTACATCATGCACACGCCCAAGGAGGCCGACCGTGGCTGACGACATCGTGACTCGACTGGACTGCGCCTACCCTAGACACGGCACCACCGATTGCGAACTCTGCACGTTCTGTCTGGCGAAAGCCGAGATTGAACGACTGCGTGGCATTGCCGAGGAACTAGCGGATGCGTTCCAGCAAGTCACCGACCACGGTGATGCCTGCCCGATCTGTTGGGAGTCGTTCAAAGCGACACGGAAGGCAGAGAACTGCTACGGCCACGCTGCCATCATCGGACTGGAGGCCCGCCGTGGCTGACATCGTGACCCGACTCCGCAACCACCCACATTACGAGGGTTCTACGCGGCCCTGTGAGTGGTGTGCTGCCGTCAACGAGATCGAACGGCTGCGTGACGCTTTGGCTCTGGCGTGTGGTCTTTTGAGTACCTACGAAGATCACTCAATGTTTGCACCCGACCAGTTGATGCAGCAGTTTCTGAAGGAGGCCGACCGTGGCTGACCAGTACCGCAAAGACACCACCTTCGACGCCCACATTCAGGATGTGTGCTGGATCATCCAGAAACTCCGTGCCGAAGGTGCAACACACATCGAGTTGCAGCACCATA
>Ga0316617_100000046_pt1 | contig 23431 bp, 22 predicted proteins | sample OWC_Aug_M1_C1_D2_FD_207801 | JGI IMG/M metagenome (GOLD analysis project Ga0316617, IMG submission 207801) | Wetland soil microbial communities from Old Woman Creek delta, Ohio, United States - OWC_Aug_M1_C1_D2_B | ecosystem: Environmental > Terrestrial > Soil > Wetlands | place: USA: Ohio... | reverse complement strand
GCTATGCCATGGTCAGCGTGAACGACCATAACCTGTACGACGGCCACCTGAGCTCGGCGCACGGTTATGCCCGGCTGCAGTATTACAACGCGGAAAGCGGTGAGCCGGTTTTGTTGAACTGAGGAAGAGGAATTTGTTGGTCGGGGTGAGAGGATTCGAACCTCCGGCCTCTACGTCCCGAACGTAGCGCTCTACCAGGCTAAGCTACACCCCGAAAACTGCTGAAATATACTGCTAGAAATTGCGGTTGGCCGCAAAGGACGCCAATTCTACCAGAGCTTCCTTGTATTTTGAATCTGGCAGGTGTGAAATCGCCTGGCAGCCGATTTCCGCTTCGCTGGCGGCGAGTTTGCGCACATGGTCGAGCGCACCGGTGGCGTGGATGGCCTGCATTACCAGCTGCAGGTCTTCCAGACCGCCGTGCTCGATGGCGTGGCGGATCGCTTGCTGCTGATGCTCGTTGCCGTGACGCATGGCGTAAAGCAAGGGTAGGGTGGGCTTGCCTTCGGCCAGGTCATCACCCAGATTCTTGCCGATTTCGCTGCTGTCGCCGCTGAAATCCAGTGCGTCGTCGATCAGTTGAAACGCTGTGCCGAGGCGCATGCCATATTGCGCCATTGCCTGCTCGTCGACTTGCTGAGCGCCGCACAAAATGGCGCCGAGTCGTGTGGCCGCTTCAAACAGTTTTGCAGTCTTGTAGTGGATGACCTTGAGATAGGCTTCGTCCGTCACGTCGGCGTCGTGGCAGTTGAGCAGTTGTAGCACCTCGCCCTCAGCGATTATGTTGGTGGCATCGGCCAGCACCTCCATGACGCGCATGTTCTGCACCGCCACCATCATCTGAAATGCGCGAGAGTAGACGAAGTCACCCACCAGCACGCTGGCGGCGTTGCCGAACAGGGTATTGGCAGTCTCTTTGCCGCGCCGCATTTCCGAACCATCCACGACGTCATCATGCAGCAGCGTGGCGGTATGGATAAATTCCACCACTGCCGCCAGCTGGTGGTGCTGCGGCGTGACCTTGCCGAAGCAGCCAGCGGCGAGCAGCACCAGCGCCGGGCGCAGCCGTTTGCCACCGCTGTTGACGATATAATCGGCAACCTGGCTGACCAATGCGACTTCGGAGTGCAGGTGCTTGCGGATGACCGCGTCAACCGCAAGCATGTCGTCTGAAATGCAGGTTTGTAGGAATTCGTTGGGCACTTGGAGTAGCTGAGGCAGAATTTTCAGCGAATTCTAACATGGCGCGCCAAATAGGCGGGTTGTAAAATCGGCTTTGCATTTTCAGGACGTTTCCGTATAATGCGCGGTTCATTTGAAATGCATGGCAAACGAGGCTTAAATCATGTATGCGGTTATCAAGACGGGCGGCAAGCAATATCGTGTAGCGGCCGGCGACAAACTGAAGGTTGAGCAACTGGCTGGTGAAGTCGGCAGCGAACTGGTGATTGACAAGGTGTTGATGCTGGCGGATGGCGATAATGTCACCATTGGTTCCCCGCTCGTCAGCGGTGCGACAGTCAAGGCTACCGTGGTTTCTCACGGTCGTCACGACAAGGTGATGATTTTCAAGATGCGTCGCCGCAAGCACTATCGCAAGACGCAGGGGCATCGCCAGAATTACACTGAAATTCAGATCCAGAATATCGCTGCCAAGTAATTCGGCAGTCAAGGAGAATAAGCAATGGCACATAAAAAAGCAGGCGGCAGTTCCCGTAACGGTCGCGACTCAAATGCACAGCGACTGGGCGTCAAGGCTTTCGGTGATCAGCTGGTTTCCGCCGGCAGCATCATCATCCGTCAACGCGGGACCAAGATGTACCCTGGCGACAACGTTGGCATGGGCAAGGATCACACCCTGTTCGCCAAGGTTGAAGGCAAGGTGGCCTTCTCCGTTAAGGGCCCGTTGCGTCACAAGTTCGTGAGCATCGTTCCCGCCTAAGGCAGTCATGCCCGAGCAAAAAGCCCTATCCTGAACGATAGGGCTTTTTTGTTTTAAGCTGGCTGCGGAAAGCTAATATGAAATTTATCGACGAAGCTACCATCAAGGTTTACGCCGGCGACGGCGGCAATGGCGTTGCCACCTTCCGGCGCGAGAAATACGAGCCCATGGGCGGCCCCAGCGGCGGCGACGGCGGTCGCGGGGGGTCCATTCATGTCATTGCCGATCGCAACATCAACACTTTGGTGGATTATCGCTACACCCGGTCATTCCGTGCCCGGCGCGGCGAGAACGGTAGCGGTTCCGACTGCTACGGTGCCAAGGGAGAGGATATGCTGTTGCGCGTCCCGGTCGGCACGGTGATTACCGACAAAGGTACAGGCCGCGTAATCGCTGACCTGGCGCACGATGGCCAGCAGACCATGGTGGCCAAGGGTGGCAATGGCGGATTGGGCAACATTCACTTTAAGTCCAGCATCAACCGCGCACCACGTCAATGTACCAAGGGCGAACCTGGAGAGGAGTTCGAACTCTATCTGGAGTTGAAAGTCCTGGCCGACGTCGGTCTGCTCGGCATGCCCAATGCCGGCAAGTCCACCTTCATTCGTGCTGTTTCGGCGGCCAAGCCCAAGGTGGCCGATTACCCGTTTACCACACTGCACCCCAATCTAGGCGTAGTGCGCGTGGACACCAACCGCAGTTTCGTCATCGCAGATATCCCCGGGTTGATCGAGGGCGCCGCGGAAGGCGCGGGCCTGGGTCATCAGTTTTTGCGACATCTGGCGCGCACAAGGCTCTTGTTGCACATTGTCGATATCGCCCCGTTCGACGAGTCCGTCGATCCGGTTCAGGAAGCGCGCGCGATTGCTGAGGAATTGAGAAAATACGATGAGGGGCTATACAATAAGCCGCGCTGGCTGGTGCTGAACAAAGTCGACATGCTGCCGGAGGATGAGCGCGACGCGAAGCGTGTCGCTTTCCTGCGTGCCTTTGGCAGGGATGCGCCGTCTTTTTGCATCTCCGCGCTGAGCGGCGAGGGATGCAAGGCGCTGACCTATGCCATCATGGACTATCTCGACGCAAACAAAGCCGATCCGGAGTCGGAACAACACCAAGAAGCTTCACCCGATGAAATCACTACTAGCTAACGCCCGCACCATCGTCGTCAAGGTCGGTTCCAGCCTAGTGACCAACGAGGGCAAGGGGCTCGACCAGAACGCCATAGCGGCCTGGGCTGACCAGATCGCGCGCCTGCGCCACCACGGCCGCAAGGTTGTGCTGGTATCCAGCGGCGCGGTGGCGGAAGGCATGCAGCGCCTGGGCTGGAACAAGCGCCCGACCGCGGTGAATGAACTGCAGGCGGCGGCAGCTGTTGGCCAGATGGGGCTGGTGCAGATGTATGAATCCTGTTTTACCCGCCATAAATTGCATACCGCACAGGTGCTGCTGACACACGACGACTTGGCTGATCGTAAAAGGTATCTCAATGCGCGCAGCACCCTGCGCACCCTGCTCGACCTTAATGTCATCCCCATCATCAACGAGAACGACACCGTGGTCACCGACGAAATCCGCTTCGGCGACAACGACACCCTGGGCTCGCTGGTGGCTAACCTGATCGAGGCCGATGCGCTGGTGATCTTGACCGACCAACCAGGGTTGTATTCCGCCGACCCTCGCAAGGATGCATCGGCCACGCTGATCCGGCAAGCCATCGCGGGTGACGCGGAACTGGAAAAAATGGCGGGTGGTGCCGGCAGCACAGTCGGCACCGGCGGCATGCTGACCAAGGTGCTGGCGGCGAAACGCGCCGCGCGCAGTGGGGCGCACACCATCATCGCTTCCGGCCGCGAACAGGATGTGCTGGTGCGGCTATTGGATGGCGAAGTCATCGGCAGCCACCTGCGTGCGCCGGAAATGAAGACTACGGCAAGAAAGCAGTGGCTGGCCGATCATCTGCAGGTGCGCGGCAGATTGACCCTGGATGCCGGTGCCGCCAAGGCGCTGAAAGAAGACGGCAAGAGTCTGCTGCCGATCGGCGTGACCGCGGTAACGGGCGAATTCGAGCGCGGCGAGCTGGTGGCATGCATCGACACGCACGGCCATGAGGTGGCACGTGGCCTGGTCAATTACAATGCGGTGGAAACGGCGCGCATCCTGAAAAAACCGAGTGGCGAGATCGAGCGGATTCTGGGTTATGTGGATGAGCCGGAACTGATTCACCGGGACAATTTAGTCCTGCTTTAACAGGGTTAAATTGCGGCGTACACTCATACGCGTAGCGCGTTATGTGGTAGCCGCAACGTGGTTCTTCTTCAGAGGACAAGAAAATGACGGATCAACAACCTTTGGTCGCCATCATCATGGGCTCCGACAGCGACTGGCCGGTAATGAAGGCTGCTGCTGCAATTCTCGACGACTTCGGCGTGCCCTACGAGGCGCGGGTGGTGTCGGCGCACCGTACGCCGGACCTGATGTTCGAGTTCGCCGAAACGGCGCATGTGCGCGGCCTGCGTGCCATTATCGCCGGGGCTGGTGGCGCGGCGCACCTGCCGGGCATGGTGGCTGCCAAGACTATATTGCCGGTGCTCGGAGTGCCGGTGCCTTCCAAGCATCTGCAAGGCCAGGATTCCCTGTTGTCCATCGTGCAGATGCCCAAGGGCATCCCGGTCGCAACCTTTGCCATCGGCGAAGCCGGTGCGGCCAATGCCGGCCTGTTCGCGGTCGCCCTGCTGGCCACGACCGACCAGGCGCTGGCCGACAAGCTTGCGGCTTTCCGCTACAAGCAGACCGAAAAGGTGCTGGGCATGACGCTGAAAGGGGAAGCATGATTCTGCCACCTTCCATGCTTGGCATGCTCGGCGGCGGCCAGTTGGCACGCTTCTTCGTCATTGCCGCGCACGAAATGGGTTACAAGGTCCAGGTGCTTGATCCGGACAGGAATAGTCCGGCCGGCATGATTGCTGACGTGCACCTGTGTGCTGCCTACGATGATGCCAATGCTTTGGCCGAAATGGCGCACACCTGCGTTGCCGTCACGACCGAATTTGAAAATGTGCCTGCCAGCACGCTGCAAGCGCTGGCGGAATCTGTGCCGGTGCATCCGGCAGCATCGGCCGTGGCGGTCTGTCAGCACCGCGTATCCGAGAAGGACTTCCTGCGCGGCAATGGTTTCCCGCATGCGCCTTTTGCCGAGATCAACGAAGAGGCGGACATTCTTGCCGCCGGTAGAGGCTTGTATCCGGGCATCTTGAAAGTGGCGCGCTTCGGCTATGACGGCAAGGGGCAGGCGCGTGTGCGCACGCCGGAGGAGGCATTGGCGGCCTTCCGCAGCTTAGGGAGCGAGCAGTGCGTTCTGGAACAGCAATTGACGCTGGATTACGAAGTTTCCGTCGTACTCGCGCGCGATGTGGCCGGTAATGTGCAAGCTTTTCCCACGACCGAAAACAGTCACCGCAACGGTATTCTGGATATCAGCATCGCGCCAGCCAGGGGGGCCGCGGAAGTGCGTGAGCAGGCGCAGCAACTGGCGCGCGGGGTAGCGGAAAATCTGGGCTATGTCGGCACCCTAGGCGTAGAGTTCTTCGTCTGCAACGGGCGCCTGTACGTCAACGAAATGGCACCGCGCCCGCACAATTCAGGGCACTACACGATTGATGCCTGCGTCACCAACCAGTTCGAGCAGCAGGTGCGTGCGCTATGCGGGCTGCCCTTGGGCGATCCGCGCCAGCATAGCCCCGCGGTCATGGTCAATCTGCTCGGCGACATCTGGCGCGAAGGTGAGCCGGAATGGAACGGGCTGTTCGAGCAACCCAACCTCAAGCTACATCTCTACGGTAAGCACGAGGCCCGTCCGGGCCGCAAGATGGGGCATTTTACGGTCATCGGAGTCGATGCCGATTCGGTGCTGGAGGAAGCGCTGGCGGCGCGCGGCCGCATCAAGGTGGAAGGGTGAGTTTGTACGGGCAATAAAAAAGGCCAACCGTGCGGTTGGCCTTTTTAACGAACTGTCGATGCTGATCAGGCAGCCATTGCCTTCACGGCAGCGCTCAGGCGGCTCTTGTGGCGGGCAGCCTTGTTCTTGTGGATGATGTTCTTGTCGGCGATGGTGTCGATCACGCTGACGTTGTCCTTGTACGCAGCCTGTGCGGCAGCCTTGTCACCGGCTTCGACGGCCTTGATGACCTTCTTGATTGCGGTGCGCAGCTCAGAACGCAAGCTCGCGTTGTGGGCGCGCTGCTTGACTGCCTGACGTGCGCGCTTTCTTGCTTGTGCGCTGTTAGCCATGAAAACTCCTGGAAATTGTGCAAAATTCGAAACGCGCAATCATACAGACTGAGAACGGCTTTTGCAAGGAGATATAAAGGAAGACCTGAGCAAGTGGCTACGCGGGCGAATCGCTGCGTTGCGCGGTGCTGAAAGCCTCGCCGTACAGCTTGTACTGTCTCGGCTTCTGCGCTCAGTGCGCCTTGCGCTTCACCCCGCTCGCCTACTTGTTCAGGGCTTCCTAAATGCTTGCCGTGGTAAGATAGCCAACCTCGTTTTTCAACCGGTTGTATGAACCTGCTCAAAGCGCTGGCCAAGGTTGGCAGCATGACTTTCCTCTCCCGTATTCTGGGTTTCGTGCGCGATACGCTGGTCGCACGGGTGTTCGGCGCGGGCATCTATACCGACGCCTTTTTCATTGCGTTCAAGATTCCCAACCTGTTGCGGCGCCTGTTCGCAGAAGGCGCGTTTTCCCAGGCATTCGTGCCGGTGCTTGCGGAATACAAGAATCGCCGTGGCCACGAGGACACGCATGTGCTGGTGAATCATGTTGCCACCCTGTTGGGATTGGCCGTATTTGTGGTGATGGTACTGGGGATCATTGCTGCGCCCTGGGTGGTGTATCTCAGTGCACCGGGCTTTCATTCAAGTCCTGACAAGTTCCAGCTCACCGTTGATCTGCTGCGCATCACTTTTCCTTACATTCTATTTATTTCGCTGGTTTCGCTGGCGGGTGGGGTGCTGAATACCTACAGCCGGTTTTCTGTGCCGGCCTTCACGCCAGTGCTGCTCAACCTCTCGTTCATTGTCGCCGCATTGTTCTTCGCTCCTTATTTCGATCCGCCGGTGATGGTGCTGGCTTGGGCGGTGTTCGCCGGCGGCGCTTTGCAATTGGCGTTTCAGGTGCCGTACCTGCTCAAGCTCGGTCTGGTTCCACGTTTCAGCCTGAACCTGCATGATGAAGGGGTGTGGCGTATCCTCAAGCTGATGGGACCTGCGGTGTTCGGGGTTTCCATTGCCCAGTTGTCGCTACTCATCAACACTATTTTTGCTTCGTTTCTCGAAACCGGCAGCGTGTCGTGGCTGTATTACGCCGACCGGTTGATGGAATTTCCCACCGGCATGCTGGGTGTTGCGCTGGGCACGATCCTGCTGCCCAGCCTCGCCAAGAGCCATGCGGATGGCACGGTCGGCGAATATTCAAAATTGCTGGATTGGGGCCTGCGTTTGACGTTCATACTGGCCTTGCCGGCAGCCGTGGCCCTGGCAGTGCTGGCGGTGCCGCTGATCGCCAGTTTGTTCCGCTATGGCGCGTTCAGTGCACATGACCTGTGGATGACGCGCCAAGCGCTGATGGCCTACAGCCTGGGGCTGCTTGGCTTGATTCTGGTCAAGGTGCTGGCACCTGGCTTCTACGCGCGCCAGAACATCAAGACGCCAGTCAAGATCGCCATCTTCACCCTGCTGGCAACGCAGGTGATGAACTTGATGTTCATCTGGTCGCTCAAACATGCCGGGTTGGCGCTGTCGATCGGTCTGGGTGCTTGCATGAATGCAGGCCTGCTCTATTATCACCTGCGCCGTGGCGGGGTTTTTCAGCCGCAGCCGGGCTGGCGCGTGTTTCTGATGAAGCTTGCACTGGCGGTTGGCGTGATGGCGATGGTGCTATGGGCTGGGCTGGGTGTGGAAGATGCATGGCTGCACTACGCGGCCTTGGAAAAATTCTGGAGATTGGCCCTGCTGGTGCTTGCAGGCGCAGTCACTTACTTCGGTATGCTGTGGGCGCTAGGTTTCCGTTTGAAGGAATTTACCCGTCGCGTGGTTGAGTGATGCAGGTTTTCCGGCACATTGTCCATTCTGCCACTCCCGTGGCGCTCACGATCGGCAACTTCGATGGTGTTCACCGCGGCCATAAGGCTATTCTGGGACGACTGTGCGAGCGGGCCGCCGCAGATGGGCTCATTCCATGCGTGATGACCTTCGAGCCGCACCCGCGCGAGTTCTTTTCCCCGGCGACGGCGCCTGCGCGACTGACCTCGCTGCGCGAGAAACTGGAGCTCTTCGCCGATGCCGGGATTAAGCGTGTTTATCTGTGCCGGTTCAACAGAAAGTTTGCCGGGATCAGTGCGCAGGATTTTATGCAGAATATTCTGCGCAAGATGGGCGCACGTCTGATTCTGGTGGGTGACGATTTTCGCTTCGGGGCCGGACGGGTGGGTAGGGTGGACGACCTTTGTGCCGGAGGGTTTGCCGTGGAAAGCTTGGCGGATGTGATGGCGTCGGACGGTGAGCGCGTCTCCAGCACCGCAGTGCGTGAAGCGCTGGCAACAGGTGATCTGGGCCGTGCCGAAGCGCTGCTGGGACGGCCTTACAGCATCAGTGGCCATGTTGCTCATGGCGACAAGCTTGGGCGGCAGATGGGATACCCGACAGCCAACATCCATATGCTGCACGACCGGCCGCCGCTTTTTGGCATCTATGCGGTAAAATTGCGCGGGGTTGATGGGCAGGATTTGCCCGGCGTTGCCAGCCTAGGCTTGCGGCCCACCATGAAAGATGACGGCAAGCCATTGTTGGAAGTGCATTTGTTCGAATTCGATCGTGATATTTATGGCTGCCATGTGCGTGTGTATTTTTTAAAAAAGCTGCGCAATGAGGCCAAATTCCCCAACCTGGAGGCACTCAAGCGCCAAATTGGCGCCGATGAGCAGGCTGCCAGAGACTACTTCAAGAACGAAAAATGACTGATTACAAAGACACGCTTAACCTGCCCGACACTCCCTTCCCCATGCGCGGCGACCTCGCCAGGCGCGAACCGGCATGGGTGAAGGCCTGGCAGGAAAGGAAGCTGTACCAGCAGATACGCCAGGCGCGCAAAGGGGCGAAGAAATTCATCCTGCATGACGGACCGCCCTACGCCAACGGCGACATACACATCGGCCACGCGGTCAACAAGATCCTCAAGGACATAATCGTTAAGTCGAAAACCCTTTCCGGTTTCGATGCGCCTTACGTGCCGGGCTGGGACTGCCACGGCCTGCCGATCGAACTGCAGGTGGAAAAGCAGCATGGCAAGGACATCCCGCCGGCCAGGTTCCGTGAACTTTGCCGCGAGTATGCTCAAGCGCAGGTCGAGCGCCAGAAGGCCGACTTCATCCGCTTGGGCGTGCTGGGCGACTGGGACAATCCTTACCTGACCATGGACTACAAGACCGAGGCCGATATCATGCGTGCGCTTGGCCAGATCTACGCCAACGGCTACCTATACCAGGGCTCCAAGCCGGTGCACTGGTGCGTGGACTGCGGCTCGGCGCTGGCCGAAGCCGAAGTCGAATACGAGGACAAGAATTCGCCGGCCATCGATGTCGGGTTCAGGGTGGTGGAAAACGCCGCCCTGTGCAAGGCATTCGGCATCGGCAACACGCCGGAACCGGCCTCCGCCGTGATCTGGACCACCACGCCGTGGACGCTGCCGGCCAACCAGGCGGTCTGCGTACACCCGGAACTGACCTACGACCTGATCCAGACCCCGCACGGCCTGCTGATCCTGGCGCGCGAACTGGCCGAGGCTGCAATCCAGCGCTACGGCTTCGAGACGGTGGAAGTGATCGCCAACTGCCGGGGTGCGGCGCTGGAGCACCTCAAGCTACAGCACCCGTTCTTCGAGCGCCAGGTGCCGGTGATCTGTGGCGATCACGTCACCACCGATGCCGGTACCGGGCTGGTGCACACCGCGCCGGCGCACGGCCTGGAAGACTATGCGGTCGGCATGCGCTACGACCTGCCGGTGGATAACCCGGTGGACGACAGTGGCAAATTTTTCGCTTCGATCCCGCTGTTCGGCGGCATGAGTGTGTGGGACGCCAACAAGTCGGTGATCGAAACGCTGGCCGCCAACCATAATCTTTTGGCCTCCGCCCGGCTCAATCACAGCTACCCGCATTGCTGGCGCCACAAGACGCCGGTGATTTTTCGCGCCACGCACCAGTGGTTTATCGGCATGAGCCAGCATGGCAAGGACGGCCGGACCCTGCGCGGCAACGCCAACGCGGCGGTGGAGCATACGCAGTTCTATCCGGCATGGGGCAAGGCCCGGCTGGAAGCCATGATTAAGAACCGCCCAGACTGGTGCGTGTCGCGTCAGCGCAACTGGGGTGTGCCGATGCCGCTGTTCGTGCACAAGGAAACCGGTCTGCCGCATCCGCAAACGCTGGAACTGCTGGAAAAAGTCTGCCTGCAAGTGGAACAGCAGGGCATCGAGGCCTGGTTCAGCCTGGACGGCGCCACGTTCCTGGCCGAGCATGCGCCGCAGGATGCTGGCCAGTACAAGAAGGTGTCTGACACCCTAGACGTGTGGTTCGATTCCGGCGCCACGCATGCCGCGGTGCTCAAGCGTCGCGCGGAGCTGCAGCATCCGGCCGATCTCTATCTGGAAGGCTCCGACCAGCACCGCGGCTGGTTCCAGTCAAGTCTGCTGACCGGCTGCGCCATGGACGGCCGCGCGCCCTACGAGGCGCTGCTGACACATGGCTTCGTCGTCGACGGCTCCGGCCACAAGATGAGCAAGTCCAAGGGCAACGTGATCGCGCCCCAGAAGGTGATGGATACCTACGGTGCCGACATCCTGCGCCTGTGGGTGGCTTCCACCGACTACTCCGGCGAGCTGACCATCTCCGACGAAATACTCAAGCGCGTGGTGGAAAGCTACCGCCGCATCCGCAACACGCTACGTTTCCTGCTCGCCAACCTGGTCGATTTCGACGCGGATCAAGACATGCTGCCGGTGGAACATTGGCTGGAAATTGATCGGTATGCTTTAACCATGACGCAGGGCCTGCAAACCGACATGCTGGCGGCCTACGAACGCTACGAATTCCACGTGGTGGCGCAGAAATTCGTCAGCTTCTGTTCCGAAGACCTGGGCGGCTTCTACCTCGATATCCTGAAAGACCGCCTGTATACCGCCGGCGCGCAATCGCTGCCGCGCCGTTCCGCGCAAAGCGCTCTGTGGCACATTACGCAAAGCCTGCTGAAACTGATGGCGCCCGTTCTCAGTTTTACTGCCGAGGAAGCCTGGGCCGATGCCAGCGGTCGGTCGGACGACAGCGTGTTGCTGCATTTGTGGCACGAATTCCCGGCCACGCAAGATGCCGCATTGCTGCCCAAGTGGGAGAAAATCCGCGAATTCCGTGCCCGCGTCACCAAACAACTGGAAGAAGTGCGCGCTGCCGGCGGTATCGGCTCCTCGTTGCAAGCGGAGCTGGATGTGTATGCCTCCGGTGACAACTACGAGACACTGACATCATTAGGCGATGACCTGCGCTTCGTGCTCATAACCTCGCGTGCCACCCTGCAGCGTACTGCGAGTGAGGCGGACGATAAGATCGTGGTCATTCCAAGCGTACACCAAAAATGCGAGCGCTGCTGGCACTACCGCGCCGACATCGGCGCCGATCCTGCGCACCCGCATATCTGCGGGCGCTGCGTGAGCAACCTGTACGGCGACGGTGAGCCGCGCTCCCATGCGTAACTGGCTCGGGTTGAGCGCGGTCGTCATCGCGCTCGACCTCTACACCAAGCACCTGGTACAGGCGGCATTCGCCTACGGCGAGCACCTTTCTGTGACCTCGTTCTTCGACCTGGTGCTGTTCTACAACGAAGGTGCGGCGTTCAGTTTTCTGGCGGGCGCCGGAGGCTGGCAGCGCCTGCTGTTCAGTGCCTTCGCCATCATCGCTTCCGCCGTCATCATCCATTTGCTGCGCAAGCATCCCGGGCAAAAGCTGTTCTGCTTCGCTCTCGCCTTGATCCTGGGTGGGGCGCTGGGCAACCTCTACGACCGCCTCACGCTGGGCCATGTGGTCGATTTCCTCTACTTCCATTACCAGGCATGGTACTGGCCTGCATTCAATGTGGCCGATTCGGCCATTTCGGTGGGCGTGGTCCTGCTGCTGTGGGACGGCTTGAAAAAGCCGTAAGTCAGGCGCACCATTTCCGACTAACGGACACACCTAACGGCTTTCCTCATTGAAAGGAGCCAACCATGCCGGACTGGAAGAAACTGATCGAAGGCAAGATTGCGCTGGCCAGGCGCGGCCTCAAGCCGGGCAACCCCAGCGGCCATGTGCGTGTCCCGGCCGGGCAGACGCTGGTGACCAATTTCCCCGTACTGCACATCGGCGAGCCGCCTAAAATTACTCCAGACACCTGGAATCTACGCATCCATGGCCTGGTCGAGCAGGAGGTTTCGCTGGACTGGCAAGCGTTCCTCCGACTGCCGCAGATCAGGGACACTTCCGATTTCCACTGCGTCACGCGCTGGTCCAAGCTGGACGTGCCTTGGGAAGGCGTGCATGCCAGCGAAGTACTAGCGCTGGCCATGCCGCTGGACGACGCGAAATACGCCACCCTGCACAGCTACGACGGTTACACCACTAATTTACCATTGCAAGCACTGCTGGATGACGATGTCATCATCGCCCACAGCGTGTTCGGCCAGCCGCTCTCCGCCGATCACGGCGGCCCGGTGCGGCTGGTGGTGCCCAAGCGCTACGCCTGGAAAAGCGCCAAGTGGCTGAAGGCGATCGAGCTACATGCCGAGGATCGGCCTGGGTTCTGGGAGGTGCGTGGCTACCACAACGAGGCCGACCCGTGGAAGGAAGAGCGTTTTAGCGGGAACTGGTAGAAAAACATGGCCTGCCATACCCAAAAATCCCTTGGCTTCCCATGGGGAATGGATTAAATTTTGGATGTGGTGTTGTCAGTATCAGGAAAAATTACTTAACAAGAAGGAGCTCTGACATGCGTATTGCAAACTTAAGAAAAGTGATGACTGTGATGGTCATGGCGCTGGTGGCCGGCTGTATCGCTGTGATTCCCATCATGATTAAAAAGCATGAAGAGGAGGGCTTTGTTACCGTGCAGTTTGAAGTGGATGGTAAGGCCGGAGACATTTACACCAGAAGCGTGGACTACACGCTGAATAAAAACCCCGGTATGAAGGTGGTGAAGGACGACAGGACCAACATGCAGTTCGAAGGGAAAATCATGCGGGATACTCGCACATATGACCTCAAGTGGACGGCCAAGCAGTTGCCTGAAAACAAGACCCAGTTCGATTTTGAAGCAAAGGGCACCGAGGGCGACAAGCTGGTGGATGCCGCTACTATGGGTGCCGAGGCTGACAAGGCAGTGAATAATTTCTGCGAAGCGTTGCAAAAGAAATGCGAGATTGCACCGTCCGCGAAGTAATGACTGAACAAACACAAAAAAGCCGGTAGAAGCCGGCTTTTTTGTGGATTGCGTTTCCGATAGGGGTCAGTTCATTTTCCATTTGATGCTCACCGCCCCGCGTACTGCGCCCGCACTATAGCCTGTAGCCTGGTCGTTCGGGTATTCCTTCGCCAGTAGCGCTTTCACGCCATCCTGGATCTGGTAGGACTGGCCGTGGCATTGCAGGCACATGGGCTGGGTGGGGATCGCCTTCATGTAGCGAAACCAGCGGCCATCGGCGGTTTCCACCACCGTGCTTTTTTCCATGGAACCAATGGGCTTGCCGTCGGCGAGTTCATGGTCGAAGTTTTCCAGTATCTGTTTTTCCCAGGCGTCCGGGATGCCAAGTGCCTGGTTGCGCGGTTTGAGCGAAACACGCTTTACCGTGCGGCTGTCGCCAGAGTATTCCGCCGCCAGTGCCGGTGCGAACTGCTTGCATACGCCGACAGCGTTTTCCGCGCCGCCGGTTTCCAGTTGTTGCTTGAGCGTTGCCCCAAGCTTCTGCATGAATTCCAGCGCAGTCTTGCGACTGTCTTCCAGATATTTGGTCTGGATATCATCGGCAAAGACAGGGCTCGCCATGGTGAATGCCATCAAGCCGGGAATAAGGTACTTTTCCATGATGCTGACTCCTTGCACAATGCTATAAAAATAGCGCGTTGCGTGCTTCCCGGCAAGGGGGTGAAGTGCTATTTCTTTGGGTTTTTCTCCAGCTTGCGCTGCAGCGTGCGCCGGTGCATGTTGAGCGCGCGGGCGGTGGCAGAGATATTGCCGTCGTGCTCTGCCAGTATGCGCTGGATGTGTTCCCACTCCAGCCGGTCCACGGACAAGGGGGTGACGGAGAAGGCTGCTTCGGCATCCCCTTCGGTCTTGTGAAAAGCGGCCACAATCTCGTCGGCATCGGCCGGCTTGGCCAGGTAATGCGTGGCGCCAAGCTTGACTGCTTCTACCGCAGTGGCAATGCTGGCATAGCCGGTGAGCATGATGATACGGGTGGCGTCATCCAGTTCCTTTAGCCGCTTGATCAGTACCAGGCCGGAGGGGCCGGGCATTTTCAGATCCACCACCGCAAATTCGGGTGGGTTTGCTTCTGCCAGTGCAAGCGCGACGGTTACGTCGGGTGCGGTGGTGACATCGAAGCCACGCTTGCGCAGGGCGGATGCCAGTACCTGGCGGAAAGTATCGTCATCGTCCACCAGCAGGAGCGAGGGGTGTTCGTCCAGTTCGTCTGTCATGCTTTTGCTTTTCCTTTGAGCAGTATGTTGTCGAGTGGTAGTCGTACGTGGGTCAGAGTACCGCCCTGAGAGTGGTTTTCCAAGGCTACGCTGCCGCCGAGGCGCTCAATGATCAGGCGTGCAAGATAGAGCCCAAGCCCCATGCCCTGATCCTGCTTGGTGGTGAAGAATGGCGTGCCGGCCTTGCGCGCCACCTCGGGCGCCAAGCCGGGCCCATGGTCGCGGATATCGAGGCTGAGTTCAGCGTCGCTCCAGTGGCCGGACACTTCAATCCCGTCAGGCGAGGCGTCGGCAGCGTTGTCCAGCAGGTTGGCGAGCGCCTGCCCCAGCGTGCGGTCGACTGCAATGGCTGGGGCCGGAGCGCTGCCGTTCATGCGACATTCGAGTCGGGTGGCGGGCCGGGTATCCTGCCAGCGCAGGATGATCTGCTCCAGTAAGTCGTCCAGTCCTTGTTCCCGGCTATCCTCGGCGCGCTGCCGCCCGGCGGAGGCGGTGATGGAAGTCAGGATCTGCTTGCAGCGGTCGATCTGGCTGCGCAGCAGCGCCAGCGATTCCGCCAATTGCGGCTGGCCGGCCCAGTCATCCGCCATTTCCCTGGCCACTACCGCCATCGTGGCCAGCGGTGTGCCGAGTTCGTGGGCGGCCGTGGTAGCCAAAGTGCCCAGTGCGAGCATGCGCTCACTTTCCAATGTTTTTTCGCGCGCCTCGGCAATCAGCCGATCATATTCGCGCAGGTTGCGCCCCATGCGCTCGACAAAAAAGGCGATCACCCCGGCGCTCACCACGAAGCCTGCCCACATCCCCAGCAGGTGAATGCTGAAACCGCTCCCCTGATGGCCCATGTGCATCATGCGCATCTCCTCCCTGCTCATTCCGCTCATGTCCATGCCGGACATATCCATCGCCATCATGGGCAACGGCTGGTACCAGAACATCAGACCGCTGTAGCATGCGACTGCCAGCAGCGCGATCAGCCAGGTGTGCCGCCAGGGCAGGGCGACGGCCGCGATAGTGAGCGGCAGCAGGTACATCCAGACGAAGGGATTGGTGTAGCCGCCGGTGGCGTAAAACAGGCCGGTCAGGATGGCCATGTCCAGCAGCAGCTGCAGCAGCAGCTCCAGGTTGCTGGTCGAGGAGCGGCGCGACAGCCGCCACCAGCTGAAGGCATTGAGTGCGATCATCAGTGCCGCGGCACCGAAAATGGCCGGCATGGGCAATTGAATGCCATAAATGGCATAGGCCGCCAAAGAGGCGATGCCGAACACGGCAATCATCAGGGTGCGCAACCAGAACAGGCGGCGTAGGTTCTGCGCGGCGACGTTCTGCGGCGTGTGTGTCTCGATAAACATTGCGGCCATTGTATCGCTGAAGCCATGCAGTGCAAGCTGCGACAATTTGCCACATTCCGCGGAATATGGGGACTGCGTAGAATCGCGCAAACCAAAAACGGGGGATTTCATGAAAAAGCATCTATTGGCCACAACGGGAATTGCGGCCATTGCGGCGTTTAGTGCGCCGGCCGCATTCGCGCACTGCGGCGGCGCATTCTGTGCACTCAATACCAACTGGGATGTGCAGGGCGTCTGGGACAAGCCTGGCGTTCGGCTCGATCTGCGTGCCGAGTACATCAACCTTGACCAGTTGAGGCACGGAACGGACAAGGTAGGGCCATCGGCAGAGGTGGATGAGCACGACGAGACGCGTACAATCAACCGCAATTTTGTCGGTTCGCTGGACTGGAGCATCGATCAGGACTGGGGATTGACGTTGCGCGTTCCGGTGGTGGACCGCTCGCATAGTCATGTCCACAACCACGAGCATATGGGCGAGATCGAGCAGCACCATGAATCATGGGACTTTACCGACGTTGGCGATGTGCGGGCGGTGGGGCGCTACGTTTTTTATCACGGGGAGAATTCTGATGCCGGAATCAATTTTGGTCTGAAACTACCCACAGGAAAAATCGATGTAAAGAATAGCGATGGGGAAGAGGCGGAACGCAGCCTGCAACCGGGCACTGGCAGCACGGACGGCATCCTCGGCCTCTATTACAACCGCCACATGGGGGTGATCAACTGGTACGCACAGGGTATGTGGCAGGACACCCTCCATGAGCGTGACGATTACCGTCCCGGCTACAAGCTCGGACTCGATGTAGGGGTGAATTACCTGGCGACTCCGGGCTGGAGCCTGATGCTTCAGCTCAATGTGCAGAATAATGGACATGACAGCGGCGCCAATGCCGAATCCAATGATTCGGGCGGTACTTATGCCTTTCTCAGCCCCGGCGTCAGCTATCGCGTAACCAGGGACGCTCAGATTTACGGCTTCTGGCAACAACCGATCTACCAGCGCGTTAACGGGACCCAGTTGACGGCGGATTGGGCGGCGTCAGCCGGGATGAGCATGCAGTTCTGACAGTAGGATTCTGCTATGCTGATGCCGCAAGTTTCAACTTTCTGGAGACCGACATGAACAGACGAGACATCCTGAAAACCACCGGCGCCTTGGCGTTGGCTGCGCTGGCTGCTGATGCCATGGCAACGGAGGAGCATCATGATCATGCCGCCATGGGCGGGCATGAGGGCATGAAAAATCCCAATCTCAAGCTGATCGAGACGACGGGAACCTGCATCGAAAAAGGACAGATCTGCGTCAACCACTGCCTCATGCTGCTGGGCGATGGCGACAAGGAAATGGCCGCCTGCGCCAGAAGCGTTCACCAGATGATGGCGATGTGCGGTGCACTGCAGCAAATGGCCAGCTATGAATCGAAGTATCTGAAGGCGTTGGCCAAAGTCACCATGGATATGTGTAAGGATTGCGAGGACGAATGCCGTAAGCATGAGAAGAAGCATTCCGTTTGTCATGACTGCGCCGAGTCCTGTGCCGCCTGCTACAAGGAGTGCAAGGCCGTGACGGCTTAACCCCGGCCGCATAAAAAAACCGCCGGGGTCACCGGCGGTTTTTTTATTTTCCGGCAGGACAATCCCCGGTTAGAACTTTAACGTCAAGGCAGTGTTGATCGACCGGCCCATGCCGGGAACAGCGGTTCCGTAAGGAACGCCAGTTCCCATGGTGGCACCCTGACCAACGTAGGCGCCCCCTAGCGGATCGTCATAGCCCCGATCGAACAGGTTGTCGATGCCCACATCGAAGCGCACCTGCTTCCACTCATAGCTGCTGTACAGGTTGAGCAGTCCATAGCCGGAGGTTTCAAGCTCCTTGCGCACGTCCTGCACATGAGTCTTGGCATCCACCAGCTTGGCCTCGACCCTGTTGGTCCAGTTGCCCAGGCGCTGCTCGAAAGCCAGCGTCAGGTTCAAAGGCATGATGTTGTACAGGTCGTCATCGGTGTCCAGATTCTTGCCGCGCACATAGTTCAATATGCCGGCCAGGTTGAAGTTGCCGTAATCACCGGTTTTTGCCAGCGACATCTTGCCTGATACATCGACGCCATAGAGGCGCGCCGTCTGGTTGTCCAGGCTGAGATTGACGAAGCCATCGGTCCGCTTCGGGCAGGTCTTTCCAACCTCGGTACAAGGTACGGCATCGATATAGTTGTCGACATGGGTGTAAAAAGGCGCGACCGTGAAGTGCCAGTCTTCCCGCGCCGCATCGTGCCAATTGCCCGTCACGCTGAAGGTATGCGCGACTTCGGGATCGAGATCCAGGTTACCGACGTAGCCATTGCCGTCGCCGTACCAGTTGTTCATGTTCATGACCATGCTGTTGTTGTAAGACCAGGTGTAGCGTTCGTAGAGGTTGGGCGAGCGCGTTTTCCTGGCGTAGCCGGCCTCGAAGGTTTTTCCCGCATCCGGGGTGAAACGTGCCAGCGCGGTGAGGTCGATGTTGTGGTCGGTCTGGCTGCGGTCGGCGGCGTTGAAGGCGCCGGGAATGCTGGCCGGGTTGTTCGGGTCACCGTAGCTCATCATGCCCATATTGCTATAGCCCTGTACCTTGCCGGCATCCGTCTTGACGGTATCGGTGCGCAGGCCGAGTTGCGATGTCCATTGCGGCGTCCAGCGCGCCTCCCACTCGGCGAACAGGTCGTAGCGGTCGCGCTGGCCGTCGTTGATGTTCTGGAAGGTATTGGGCCCCATCATCGGCGCGGCATTGGCTACTGGATCCCACCAGTCGTCCAGGCGATAACGCTGGTACTCCGCCCCCACGCGCAAAATGTCGCGGTCGGAAAGGATCACGTCGCCCTTGACCAGCGCGCCGGTGTTCTTTCCCTTCGTCTCCATCGGCATGCCTGCGACATTGCCGGTCATGCCGTACCAGTACAACTTGTCGTCGCCGAAATTCATCTTGTGCCGGGTGTTTTCGTTGTATACCCGTGTTTCCATATTGCCCCACTGGTATTGCCCCAGGTAGCGCAAGTTGATCTGATCGCTGTCGTTTTCCGTCATGTCCATGCGCTGGTTGGGGAAGCCCTGGTAGGGAATGTGCTGCAACCCCAGATCCAGTTCGAGCAGATGGTTGTCGTTGCGCAACCCGAATGCCAACTCGTGGTTTTCCGATTTGTAGTAGCTGGAGCCGACTTCGTCCGCATCCAGCCAGCCTCCCCCAGAGAATGCCGGTCCGGCGGGCTTGAATCCATCACCGGCCGTGTAGTTATTGGCTTCGGCCATCGAGCCGGTGTAGCGCACGGACAAGGATTCACCGGCTGCGGTTGCGGAAAGGCTGACGCCACGCGCGTCGTTGTTGCTGCGATAAAAAGTGGCGGCCTGGCCTGTGAACAATGTGCCTTGTCCAGATGCGGCAAACTCCGGCGCGGCGGAATTCACCTGTATCGTACCGCCGATACTGTCACCGCCAACGCTTACTGGGGTGATGCCGGCGAATACATTGACGCTGGCGACATTGGCTGGGTCAATATACGAAAGCGGCGGGTTCATGTGATTGGCGCAGCCTGAGATCAGATCCATCCCGTTGACCTTGACGCGCACCCGGTCATCCGCCATGCCATGAATCGCCGGCAGGCTGGATACGCCGCCCGCGCCAACCAGGCTGATCCCGGGCTGGCCATCCAGTAGCGTAGCGGTGTCGCTGGTATTGGCGCGCAGGCGCAATAACCCATTCTGGTCGAGATCAGTATTGGTCAGCGTCGGCAAGGGTTGCAGCTTTTCCGAAACGACATCCACCTCCGGCGTGATGATTGTTTCAGCCGCGATGGCGGTGGGCGTGAACGCCAAGGGAGGCAGGGTCAGCGAAACGGCAAGCAGGAGGGGACGGCTACAAAATTGCATCGAAATACTCCCTAAAACAAGGATAATGACATCCGCAATTTTATCCGGCCGTCTTCTCATGCGGAATGCGACACGTTGTCGCATGGCTTCATCCCCTTGAAAATTCGAGAGGCAGCCTCATTTAGGATGAAACGATATTGAAAGGGAAAATCATGCGCTTCGACAAGCTCACTACCAAATTCCAGCAGGCCCTGTCTGATGCCCAGAGCGTTGCCGTGGGCAGCGACAACCCGCATATTGAACCGCAGCACCTGCTGTTGGCCTTGCTGCAGCAGGAAGATGGCGGTACCGCCTCCTTGCTGCAACGCGCCGGTGTCAACCTCGGGCCGCTCAGGAATGGCCTGCAGCAGGCCATCGCCCGCTTGCCGAAGGTGGAAGGCAATGCCGGCGAGGTGAGCATTTCGCGCGACCTCAACAATCTGCTCAACGTCACGGACAAGGAAGCGCAGAAACACGGTGACGCCTTCATCGCCTCGGAAATGTTCCTGCTCGCGCTGGCTGACGACAAGGGCGAAACCGGCCGTCTGCTGAAAGAGAATGGCCTCAACAAGAAGGCCATGGAGCAGGCCATACAGGCGGTGCGCGGCGGCGAAAATGTGCAGAATGCCGAGGCCGAAGGCAGCCGCGAAGCGTTGAAGAAGTACACCCTCGATCTCACCGAGCGTGCCCGCATGGGCAAGCTCGACCCGGTGATCGGCCGCGACGACGAAATCCGCCGCGCAATCCAGGTGTTGCAGCGCCGCACCAAGAACAACCCGGTGCTGATCGGCGAACCCGGCGTGGGCAAGACTGCCATCGTCGAAGGGCTGGCGCAGCGCATCGTCAACGGCGAAGTGCCGGAAACGCTGAAGAACAAGAAAGTGCTGTCGTTGGACATGGCCGCCCTTCTGGCCGGAGCCAAGTACCGTGGCGAGTTCGAGGAAAGATTGAAAACAGTCCTCAAGGAACTGGCGCAGGACGAAGGCCAGACCATCGTCTTCATCGACGAACTCCACACCATGGTCGGCGCCGGCAAGGCCGAGGGCGCGATGGATGCCGGCAACATGCTCAAGCCGGCCTTGGCACGCGGCGAGCTGCACTGCGTCGGCGCCACCACCTTGGACGAGTACCGCAAATACATCGAAAGGGATGCCGCGCTGGAGCGCCGCTTCCAGAAGGTGCTGGTGGATGAACCAACTGTAGAGGCCACCATCGCCATCCTGCGCGGCCTGCAGGAGAAATACGAACTGCACCACGGCGTGGATATCACTGACCCGGCCATCGTCGCCGCGGCCGAGTTGAGCCACCGCTACATTACCGACCGTTTCCTGCCTGACAAGGCCATCGATCTGATCGACGAAGCCGCGTCACGCGTCCGGATGGAGATCGATTCCAAGCCGGAATCCATGGACAAGCTCGACCGTCGCCTGATCCAGCTCAAGATCGAACGCGAGGCAGTAAAAAAGGAAAAGGATGAAGCCTCGCAAAAGCGTTTTGCCCTGATCGAAGCCGAGATCGAAACCCTGTCGCGCGAATACGCTGATCTGGAGGAAATCTGGAAAGCGGAAAAAGCGCAGGTGCAGGGTTCCGCGCATATCAAGGAAGAGATTGATCGTCTCAAGGCGCAGATGGCTGAACTGCAACGCACCGGCCAGTACGACAAGATGGCGGAAATCCAGTATGGCACGCTGCCGCAACTGGAAGCGCAGCTCAAGCAGGCCGAAGCGACGCAAGGTGCCGAGCAGAAACACAAGTTGCTGCGCACACAAGTCGGCGCCGAGGAAATCGCCGAGGTGGTTTCCCGCGCCACCGGCATCCCGGTGTCCAAGATGATGCAGGGCGAGCGCGACAAGTTGCTGCAGATGGAAGACAAGCTGCACGAGCGCGTGGTCGGGCAGGATGAGGCCGTGCGTCTGGTCTCGGATGCCATCCGCCGTTCACGCTCCGGCCTGTCCGATCCCAATCGTCCTTATGGTTCATTCCTGTTCCTCGGCCCCACGGGCGTGGGCAAGACCGAACTGTGCAAGGCGCTGGCCAACTTCATGTTCGACTCGGAAGATCACCTGATCCGCATCGACATGAGCGAGTACATGGAAAAACATTCCGTGGCGCGCCTGATTGGTGCGCCGCCCGGTTATGTCGGCTACGAAGAAGGCGGCGGCTTGACCGAAGCCGTGCGCCGCAAGCCGTATTCTGTCATCCTGCTGGACGAGGTGGAAAAGGCCCACCCGGACGTTTTCAACGTCCTGCTGCAAGTGCTAGACGATGGCCGCATGACCGATGGCCAGGGGCGTACCGTGGACTTCAAGAACACGGTTATCATCATGACTTCCAACCTCGGTTCGCAGATGATCCAGCAGATGGCGGGCGACGACTATCAGGTCATCAAGCTGGCGGTGATGGGCGAGGTGAAGAGCTACTTCCGCCCGGAATTTATCAACCGCATCGATGAGGTGGTGGTGTTCCACGCCTTGGGCGAAGCGCAGGTGAAGTCCATCGCCGGTATCCAGCTGCAAAACCTTGCCAAGCGCCTCAAGGCGATGGAGATGGAACTGGTGGTTACCGAGGCCGCCCTGTCCGAGATTGCCAACGCCGGCTTCGACCCGGTGTATGGCGCAAGGCCGCTGAAGCGCGCCATCCAGGCAGAAATCGAGAATCCGTTGGCGAGAGAGATCCTCGCTGGCAACTTCGCCGCCAAGGATACGGTCAAAGTGGATTATCGCGGCGGGCGCATGTTGTTCGGCAAGGAGTGAGCAGGGAGGGGCGTCGGCCCCGGTGTGTGATAAAAGAGGGGGAATGCGGATGCGATATGTTGTGCTGTTGATGCTGCTCCTTGCCGGCTGCGCTTCCAGTCCGCAACAGGCATCTTCACCAAAAATCCAGCGTATTTCACCGGAAGAACTGGAACGCATCATGCCCAAGCCGACACCCACCGTGTCGCTTGATGAGATCGTCACGCTTTCCAGGGAAGGGGTACCCCCGGTTGCCATTATCGAAAAAATCAGGCAAAGCGGTTCGACCTATGCGCTGACGCCTTCGCAGATGATCGACCTTAGCCGCCAGGGGGTGGACAGCGTCGTGCTGGATTACCTGTACGCGTCCCGCGAGCAGATATTGCGCGAAGGGTACGCTGACGAAATCAACCGTCGCGATGGCGAATATCGTGCCGAACTGGAACGTTTGCAGCGGGAATTGATGCAGCAGCGCGCATTTTCATGCGATCCGTTCTGGTGGGGCTATCCTTACCCATGGGGATATTACAGGCCTGGATTCCGCTGCTGGTAGCAGGAGGAGCCAGGCGGGTCAATACGCTGGAATACTCATATTGCTGTTGCCTGCCGAGCCCTTGTATTAAGATGGCGCTGTATGCAGAGGAAACGAGGCGTTATGTTTTATAGACATATGCAGGTAAGGTGGCTGGCGGTACTGGTTCTGCTGATGTCGGCCCTTGCCCGCGCAGATTTTTCGACGAGCGAGACGGCTATTTT
>Ga0316617_100000044_pt1 | contig 23687 bp, 39 predicted proteins | sample OWC_Aug_M1_C1_D2_FD_207801 | JGI IMG/M metagenome (GOLD analysis project Ga0316617, IMG submission 207801) | Wetland soil microbial communities from Old Woman Creek delta, Ohio, United States - OWC_Aug_M1_C1_D2_B | ecosystem: Environmental > Terrestrial > Soil > Wetlands | place: USA: Ohio... | reverse complement strand
CTCTCCGTTTTTGTACTTGTTCTGCCTGTATAGCCTGCATTTTTTACATCTAGAAACTGGCTGACCTGACCGTTTACCGGTTTTCCTGATTGTAAATTCTGATATGTCGAGATCGTTTTGGCACCCAGCACAAAACTTTCTCTCCACTATAGCCTCCTGATTATCTCGGCCATGTCATGATGGCCTTGCTTGCCTAGCTGTGCCGCCAGAGTGGTTCTGTCTGATCGCACAGCCTGTTTCATGTAGTGAATGATTGCGGGGCGGATTCGCTCTTTAAACGCGATTGCCTGCTCTCTTATTGCCGGATGGGCCTCCGACGAAATGAACAACAGCTTGCTCAGAAGGTCTTCGGCAATCTCCTCGACTGTAAAACCCCGCTCCTGCGTGGTCCTTACTTCGAATGCTCCAACGGAGCCAAATCCATTTGTCATCAGTTCGGTGTGATTCGGGGTTCAGAATTTCTGTACGTGTCGGAGCGGTTACGGCCTTCACCAATAACCTTGAGGGCCTCAAGAGACTCCTTGTACTTTCCAGCGTACAAGTTCATGAGATCCTGCTCACCTTTGAGATAGGTATAAGCCTCGAACAAGCAAGCGTACAGGAGGGCATTCTCTGCGTTCTCGCTTAGCCATGTGCCGGTAGGCTGGTCAACGATAGAAGGCGGCTCGTAGAAATAGTGAAGCTCAACCTCGTATGAAGAGTTCGGCGGAGGAGCAATCAGGAACGTGTCATTGTCAAAGATCGCGTAGTAGCGCGGCACGCCCGTTGTCGTCGTGGACGGATATGCCTCGCGGAGAAACGCCACCTCCTTTGGAAGGAGATACTCATAAACCCCGTTGTTGTTCACCGCGATTGAGTATGTCGCGAGGTAATCTGTCGGGGTTGTGAGGTATCGGTTATTAGCCGTGAGGTTGCCCGTCACGTTCTTCTTCATAACCGGGATCTGCACATCATAGTAAATGCGCTGCTCGGCCTGCCGGATAATCGTGTCCATATCCGTAGTCGGAATACCATTGGCATCTGTCTGGAGATACCCGTGGATTGCATCTACAAGTTGTGAGTACGTGAAGGACATATCAGCCCTGCTTCTCCGAAATCTTCAGACCCCTTGTGGCGGCACCACCACCGCGCATCTTGAGCGGCTTCTTGAGAATCTTCATGTTCCCGACGTTCACACCACGGCGCATACCGTTCTCGACGGTGGCGTCTGACGGATCCTTGAGTCGTGCGTTCTGCTTTGCCATCTTAGCGACCCCGCTGAATTTTTGTTTTCTGGATACGGCCCACGCCGCTGCCAGCCCCGGCACGCATGTCCTTGTGTGAACGAGCCGGAGCCCCGACGATGCCGCCAGCTTTAAGACGACCGCCGTAACGGCCAGAGCGGTCCATGCCGCCACCGCCGAAATAGTCAGCGCCGCTACCCGGAGCCTTCATTGCCTTGAAGCCCATGCCTCCGCCACCACCGCGCCGACCGGCACCAACATCACCGCCACGCCGACCAATGTTAACATCACCACCACGAGCCATCTTCTTGACCTTCTTCTTTACCACCGTTACAGAGCTACCGCCGGTAACATCACCGGCATACGGGTCCGCGACCTCTTCAATAAGCTTGCGAAGGCCCTTGCGTTCCTTCTCGGTGTAACCCTTGCCGACCTTACCGCCGGAAGCCATCTTCTTGTATGTGTACTTCATTTGTTCCTCTTATACCATCTTACCACGGCCACGGCCTTTGGTTGCTTTTCCTGCTCCACGAACCAGTCCGCCGTCCTTGAATGACTCCGGAAATGTCTCGCGCATCATCTGTGCAAAGTTACCACTCGGCACAACCCTCCTGATCGCGGGTGCTGTGTTCGCCGTTGGTGCCGTCGGGGCCGATGTGCCGGTAGATGTATTCGGCTTGGAAGCACCTGACGTGCTCGTTGTGGTCGATACTGCGTTTGACGTTGGAATAAACTTTCCGCCAATCATAACCCCGGTACGACCATCGCGATTGGTGCCATATGAGAAGAAACCGCCTATGCTCGCAAACTTCCCGGGGGCACGATCACCAAAAGTTCTGCTACCGAAGCTATAAAGCATGTCGGCAGCTTTGCTGAGACCCTCCGCCTTGGACGGCTTTGACGACGCTGTCGTTGAAGAAGTGTTAGACTTCGGGGTTTCCTCGGCCATCTTGGTCTACCTTAACACATCTTCCCGCGACCGACGCCGCGCTTGGCAATACCACCGGCACGCTTGGCGAGACCGCCCTTGGCGAGCGCCATGCCAACACCCTTACGGGCGAGACCACCGCCGCGCATAGCCTTGCGAATCGGCATTTGTGCTCCGACAGCCATACCCGGGCGGGTCATAACGGGACGACCGCGACCAATCGAGGCGACCGGGGGAACGCGACGGCCCATTGTGGCCATGCCGCCATCCATCATGCGCTTGTGGACCTTACCACCGTGCTTCATTTTCTTCATCACATTTCTCCTGAATAAGTTATGGGGCTGGGCACCCCGTTGAGTTCAAGCCTGATAACGCCAACCTGTCCCGTGCCGTACACTGCGGGGTTTCCTACCGGATTCCAGCCCCAGAGTTCGCGGCTGACAACCTGAGCGGTATCTGGGCGGGGATTCAGGAGAGCAATCGGGTCATTGATCGGGACGCGGCCCACAAAGTATTGTGGGTGGTCCTTGTCGAGGCAGTAGGGGCAGTTCTTGATGTTTGTGGCTCGGCCCGCGACGATCTGAACCTTTAAGTCCTTGAGGTCGTACCTCTGACCACACGTATCACAGAACGCAAAAGCCAGCCTTCCCTTGGCATATGGAACGCTCATTCGGTGATTCTCCGAATGTGCCAGCCCTTAACTCCACGGGATTTCCTGACTGGCTTTCTTTTGAGGTAATTGACAACATTACCGTTATCAAGACCGAGCGCCCTACAAGCCTCTGCAATTGTTGGGAAGGTCAAAACAACTTCGCCCCTTGTGCATTCAACAGAAGTACCACCAAGGGATCGGGACTTCTTGACCTTTGATTCAAGGGAATATTTCCGGCCAAGATTCCACTGATTGCCAATTTTAGCAGCGGCCATTTTGGCCCTTGCTTCTTCTGACTTCTTTTTGCCAAGCGCCTTTTTATTGCCGGTCTGGGCAAGGCTCATCTTCGCCCTTGTTTCCGGGGACCTTACGGCACCAGAAGCTCCATCTCCCCCTTCAGTTAAGTTTACAATATCAATGCCCATTTTCCGAAGCCGCTTTATCAGGCCGCGCTCCAGATCAAACGAAATCTCCTCAGTCGAGCACTCCATCTTCCCGACAAGTATGTTCTCGACGCCGTATTTATTGACGATGTTCATGTGGTGCCGGTTGTGATACCGCTTCTTTATGGCCACACGATTTTCGTCACCCTTCCCGACATAAAACGGGGTTCCGTCCGGCTTGCAGTGAATGTAGGCGTAAAACGACATTAGAAGTCATATCCAACAAACGGGACAAAGCGGTTAGAGGCGCGATCACGATCCTCATCGGCGGCAAGCTGGAACGCCTCGTCGTAGAGGTCCTTGAGCATAGACACTCTCTCAGCAGCCTCGGGCTTTTTCAAGGCAATGTGATATGCAAGCCCCGCAACCAGAGCATTGTAAAAGCGGAACGGAATTTCAATCGTCTGGCTGACCGGATTGGTCGCATCGTCCATGCGCTTCAAATACCAATAAGCCAGCGTGTAAACGGTGCTGGAGTCGGGGACCGGCCAGAGCGTGATCTGGGGTGCCGACGTAGCCCTGTTTACATAAATCTGATACGGACGCCCAGTCTGGTCCTTCGTCGGGATGTTAGCATATGTGGACACCGAAATCCGGTTCAGGGAGATGTCCGTGTTGATCCCGGCGGTGGCTGTCCGGCACACATGCTCAATATAGTCAATAGCGTCCGCCGGGAGCCCGTCGGCAGTCGTATAGGTCTTCTGACCAGCTACAAGAGTAAGTGTGCCGGACTGGACCGTCCACAGATTTAGGCCCTTGTTTGCCCACTCGGCGAGCAGGAAATTCAGGCTCCGACGGGCGGTCTTCAGGTCATAGCCAGAACGCAGTTCGAGGCCAGCCCTCTCGTAGGCTTCCTCTACCAACTCCCCAATATCGGGGTTCCATGTTGTTGTTCCGCTCGTAGCCATATTACATCCTTAAGTGTGAGCCCCGCTCCAAGAGGCATATCGCCGATTACAGGAGCCGCCTGCCCAAATGCTCACTTCCCCACTATCTTCCCCTCAGTCGCCGGGCGGCTTCGGAGTTTTAAAATTTGCCTCGGTTGCCCTTATCGGGATCCTTCGGACCCAGCTTTTTAGAACCCCGCTTGTGGAGAGGCTTGTTCCGACCCCGACTCTTCTTTGTGAAGATCTCAATGGCCTTGCCGATTGCGTCCTTTTTCTTAGCCATTAAGCCGTGCGGGCAGCCGCCCGTCTCCTCAAGTATTCCTGATAGTTAGTATAATTCGGATCGGTCGGAGATGGAATGTTTACACCCACGTCCCACTGATAATATTCATATGGACGAACGCCAGAGGTGGGCGTGGAAGGTGTAGAGGGTGTGGACGGGGTTCCAGACATGGCTTCCGTTCCAGACGGCAACGAGCCGATGCCACCGGCATACTGCGTGTCACGCGGCTGGCCACCGCTGCTTTCACCCGGACCCCGAAGCCCGCGCTCAGCGGCCCAACTGTTGTACATGCTGATGTCGTTCTGCGGCTGAATTCCGATACTTGGAGCCCAAGCAATAATGGACGGATCTCTCCGCTCCATCGCATCACGCTCAGCGGGCGTTGCCGCCTTGTAGGCGTTAAGCTTGTTGACAACGCTCTTTTCGTACCGATTGTAAAGGAGACCGGAACCGAGTCCAACCGGAACTCCAGTTGCAGTCCCAGTCAAGAGGCCCGCCCCCCTGATGCCAATTTTTGCAGGCTTAAGTTCCTGCTTAATTATTTTCTCGTCTTCCTTGGTCAAACCAGCCTGAGACGGAGCCTGAGCAATTTCAGTCGGAGTGGCGGATGTTGGCCTCGGGTATGTGATTCCGTATGGCTGTTGATAAACAGGAGTCAAACCGGCAACCTGAGTTGATTCGGTCGGTTTTGGTCGTGGCTTTGGAATTCCCGATGTAACGCCAGAAGCGGGGACCGCGACGACGGCCCCAGAGGGCGGACCAGAAGCTATGGGGATGTCGGATATATTTGGACGACTGGAAAATGCTGTAGCAAGAGCCTTACCCTCGGCGGGCTGCCTCTCGTATTCAGTATTGGACAGGCCTCTTTTCTTCGCAAGATCACCAGCCAAATATCCGTGAGATGTAGCCGGAGCAGACGGATTAAACCATTCCGAGCCGAGGACGCCAGCGGCCTGAACCTGCTCTTTTGTCGGTTTAATGCCAATATTGGCTATTCCTATATTGCCGGTATTCAAGTTTTCGCCAGCGTAACTTCCGTAGGTGTGAAATGTTCTCGGGTACTGACCCTGTTCATTAAATTGTTTTGTGTATACAACATTCCCTTGCTTGTCTATTACGACACCATAGCCATACCCTCTCCCCCTGCCAAGGGTCGGAATTTGTGTGTCGGGAGATCCAGTCCAGTGCATGACGACACCCGACGTTGCTGGGTCGACAAAGCCACGACTCTTTACATATGGAGCATCCTGATAGCCTACAGTCTTTCCAAGTCTCGACATGCCTATTGTCTGACCAAGCAACTGCTCTTGTATCTTGGATCTCTTTTCCCTGTCGGATATGCCGAATGTCCCGATGTCCTTATACAACCTTGAAAGTGCATTCGGGCTGTAGAGTGTGTTTTCCCTGTCGGCACGCTGCTGTGCGGGCGTCATGAATCCGGACGGAGGGCCGCTGTAAACAGGCGCAATCCTAGGAGAAGACGGAACGCGGGAAACGGGACCGCGAACGCTCGGCCCCGAAGAAATCGAGCGAACCCCGCCCGCGCCAATAGATCGAGTTGGAGCGGCCTTGCTCGCAACGCGACCAGCATCCCTGCCGCCGCCACCATATGAAGATCCAGAAGACTTACCAGCCGCAGAGCGAGCAGCCGCCTGCCCGGAGTCGCGAGCACCACCGCCACCACCCGACGTAGACCTAGATGTCGACTTTGAAGCCGCTTGACCAGAATCACGGGCACCGCCGCCATATGACTTCGAGGACGAAGACTTGGAGGACGAAGAAGCCTTAGACGAAGATCCACGAGCATCCGCAGGCGGGAACGACGGAAGTCCCTTCGGACCCCGCTCCATGTTCCCACCGTTTATACGCTGAAGCTCCTGCATCTCCTGCCAGTTGAGGTAAGCGAGATGCTCCTTCGGACGGCCCTTTCCGGGGTCGTAGGAGAGTGGTGCCTTGACTGTCTTCTTTGTCATCTCATCCTCTTTGGACGCCGAGAGCGGCGCGGACGACGGGCCTCTGAGAGCGCAATAGCAACAGCCTGCTTCGGGTTTGTTACCTTCTTGCCGGAGCTAGACTTGAGCGATCCGACCTTGAATTCGTGCATCACCCGCTTCACCTTGCCGGGACGAGTAATCTGCCTACCCATGTTTGCACGCGCCATTGCCATTATTCACACCGCTTCTTTTGGTGATTCCATTTGCCGTTCCTCCGGATGCAGTCTCGCCATGCGGCTTCCTGCTCCGGAGGCATTCTTTTTGTGATTATTGGGAGGGCGGATTTAAACACCTCACCCAACATGCCCAACCAGAACGTCGGGCGTTGTGCAACGAGAAAGCCACCGGCCCCGATTCCCACGAGGAACACGAGGACGGCAGCTACCTCGATCCAGTTCACTTCTTGGCCCAGATAGACCAGCCAGCCGTAAACAGGACGCCGACGGCACCCAGAACGGTCTCAAGCGTACCGGCGTCAACTAGGCCCTTGGCAACGAAATAGCCGCCAGCGGCAGCCAGAACGGCGCGAACCACGCCCCAAACCATATCTTTGGACATTTGATCTTCCTATTTTGTGCCGGGGTATGATTTCCACGGCAGTTGGTAATGAGGCCCATCTTTGAAGGAAACCCAGTCCCCGCCCCATTCGATGGGGACCTTCTCTGCCTTAGCGGCAGCCTTCATGGCACTAGCTATCTTACCATATAACGGCCAGTCCCATCTAACGGCCCCGTCAATAAGAGCCACAACGTCAATCGCGTGGCTGAAGCCATTCGGGGCCGGTATATGGCGGCTCTTTAGAGTTCTAGACGCCCCCTTCTTGACGAGGACCTTCTGTTCCTCAAGGGTCCGAACCCCGCACGTAATCCCAAATGTAAACTGCTTATCCTTCCAGTCCTTGGCGCAGCGCATAACCACGCGCACAAGATCCGGGTGTACCCCCTTAAGGCGAGCAAGAGATGTCTTGCTAAACTCCATCACGCACCCTGAAGGACAACAAAATCATCGGCTGTGACTCCAGCGGATGTTGCGAACGCCGCCCACTGTTCGATCTTCAGGAGGACAACGGTGTCCTTGATGCCGCATCCGTTCGTGTCGAATATAGCGACCCCGATAGATACAGAGCCATCGGGCTCGTCAACAAAACCAATCAGGACTGTCTTGCCCATAACGGGCTCAGAACCCATCTCGGCGCGGTTCTTGTTCAGCCTGTCCACAATCTTCACGGCTGCATCAGCCTTGGCAATCATGATTATCGGGGCGAGAGTCTTAACTTCCTCAACGAACGCATCAACCGTCACGCATTCTTGGGCACTTGCGGGGATTGTGGAAACAAAGACCGCAAAAGCTGCGGTGATTAACGTCCGAAAGGCCATGATGCTAAAACCTTTGTTACGAAGGAAGCGATCACGGCAGAGGCCCCGCCAACAAGCATGAGAACCTTCCAGCCGCCACTTGCCTTATCGAGCGTAGCTCGAATTGCCTTTACGTCACCCTTAAGCTCGGCCATGTCCTGTTCGAGCCGCTCTACCTGCACTTCCATTCTAGCAACCGAAATCTCAACTTTTGTGTCCATGGCCTTACCTAAACCTCGCCGTCTTCGCGGCAATTCGTTTGGGTTGTGCGACAAACTGCTTACCGGACCTTGTTCCGGCACGCTTGGCGCGGGTCGTAGCCGCGTATTCTGCGGGGCTTAATGCCTCGCGGGCTTTCTTGGGAAGGTAGCGTTCACCCGTCTTGCCTGACGGCTTACCGCTCTTTGTACCCCACTCCTCCTTCGTCCACTTTGTCATGGACTTCTGGGCGGATGTCTTGGGACCGGTATAACCACCACCGCGCTGCTTGTAGATTTTGCCAGCCAACTGCATCGCCCGGGCGGAGTGCTTTCCACCCATCTTTGCCTTCGCCTCTGCTTTTGCGCGAGACCAGAGCGCTTCGTTGGTGCGTCCCATTCTAGCAGTTCCAAGCCCGGAGGCTTTTGTTGATGCGGCTGTTTGGATCGCTGGCCGTCTTGGCTGACGTGAGCTTCTTCTTCATACCCTTCATCCGGGCACAAAATGAATCACGCCGCTTTCCGCCTTCCGGCTGCGGACGCTTGAGCCCCGGCTTTCCGGGGTTTGCACGATTATAGGAAGCCCGTCCCTTGGCGTTTAAACCGCCAGCGGGGTTCTTGCCTTCCTTGCGGGTCCAAGCGGGAGACTTAGCCATGCATCACCCGTAGAAAACTGTGGCAGTCACGTTAGCACCGAGGCCAACAAACATGCCGTTCTCGCAGAGGATACCCTCTCCGGGGATCTTGACCGGAAGGCCAATCGTGTTGAATGTATCAATCTCAAGATAGATGTTGGTGTACATATCAACCGTGCCATTGGCGGTTCCGGATGTAACAGATGTTACCGTGAAGGTGTTCGCGGTTACGTTGGAAACCGGGTAAACACCATCACGCATCGTCGTGCCCGTGGCGACATCGAGGAAAACCCGATCCCCATTGGTCAGGCCATTACCCGTGATCGTAACGGTCACGAGGGTGCCAGACCGGCTCCACGTCCCCGACTTCACAACAGTTGGGTCCGCAACCGCAATATTGCGGGCCGAAACCGTTGCGCTTGTTACTGTGATACCCTTGAGGCGGGTCCGGTAATCCACCGCCGTCGATGACTGCTGGACGACCTTTGATTTTACATCATATTGCTGCATGATGCGTTATCCGTAAAAGATCGTGGTTGTGACCGTGTTGCTTGGAATCCCGACATAGATGCCGTTGTCGGCAAGGATTCCTTCACCCGGGATCAGGGTATAGAACGATGTGCCGCTCGATGTGTCGATTTCCGTCAAAACGCCCGGGTAAATATCAACATCACCACTTGTGGTTGCGGAGGCAACCGTCACGGTGAACGTGTTTGCGGTGGCGTTAGAGACCGAATAGGACTCATCAAGAGCCGTGCCGGACGTGAAGTCTAGGTAAACCCGGTCGCCATCCGAAAGCCCGTGACCGGCCATCGTGACGGTGCAAACGGTCGAGCCCGGCACATCGTATGTACCGGACATATACACGTTGTTGCAGAATGAGATGTTGTAGGTGTTCGACGTGGAAGGGGAAATGATGATCCCCTTGAGACGTGTCTTGTAGTCTACCGCAACACCCGATTCGGTGCTGTGGAACGAATGAACGTCGTATTGCTGAGCCATGAGCGCCTCCCGTAGCAATGATGACGGGGCCGAAGCCCCGCCTGTTACGAGGACGAGATAGCGCCCGCTGTGTCAACGCGGAGCCAAGCCGTGCCGTTGGAGAAAGCGATGATCGGAGCGCCGTTGCGGCCATTGCTGACATAGATCATGCCGCCCGTGCTGAGCGTAGCATCGGGGACTGTCGCCACTGTGAATGTGTCGGAGACCTTTACGGGGCCTGAAAAGGTTGTGTTAGCCATTGTACTATCCTTGCAGGATGTGGTTCCGCAGTCTCTGCAAGCGTCTGCCGGGACAGTCTGTCGGAACCGGGTTTACCCGGTCGCCCAAATTGCTGGGGATGTCATAATTTTAGCACATAAAAAAGAGGCCCCGAAGGGGCCTAAACTTTCTGGTTGTGATCCCAAACGCGGGGTCGGCGCTGGTTCTCATAAGCCGGTATAGCCCGAAGATTCCATGGGACATGAAGACCGGAAACGGTTTTTCCGCTAAGGGGGACTATGTGGTCAACCTGATACTCAACCCCAGTCTCGGCTGAAAGTCTGTCAGCCTCTTCGTACACGGCCTTTATTGCTTCGTAGTGAGCTTCAGTCAACCAAGGCGGCGTCGCCTTCTTGACTTTTGCCCTGCGCTTAGCCTGATAGCTCCTGACGGCAGGCTTGTTCTGGGATTTCCAGCCTAGATCGTATTCCTTCTTCTTTTCCTTGTTGACCTCTGCCCAGACTCTTGTACGTTCCCTTGCCGCGACCTTAACATCTTCACGATCCAAATATTCCCTCTTTGACTCGGCGTACCTCTCTGGGTTTTCCTCCTGCCACCTTTTTGCCTTCGCTATGTATTCGTCCTTGTTTTTCTCGTAGTGCTCCCTCTTCCATCTTTTTTTGTCTTCTTCTGTGACGGATCCGGGCGGGCGGCGCGTTATAAAAAGAGGGTCTCCGTAGCGCTTAAAGCGCAGATTGTGTTTGTTACAGAAGCCATTTTTTATAGCGTCCGAGCAGCAATCCTGAACTGAGCACTTCTTTTTCATGCAGCTAACATAAACAAAAACGGCCCGGGTCGCAAGACCCGAGCCGAATATTTTTGATGTGTGGGCAATTAAGCGCCCGGCGAACCCCAGATACCCAGAGGATCGCTCACCCCAAATGAGTATCTTTCGCGCGCCTTGTACCGCACGTTGCCTGTGTCGAAGTCGCCATCCATAGATGTAGACATCGGTGTACGCACGAAGTGCTTCATGCCGTTCGGAACGTCCGTGATCAGGTAGTACGAGTCGGTGTCGGTCAGGTAGTGGTTGACCGAGTAGCCTTCCGGAATCGTACCGTTGTTCTTGATCGCGTTGATGTCGTTATCGGCAGTCGCTGTGCGGAGTTCTGTCTCCAGCAGGCGGGTAGCCACGAACATCAGGTTCGGCGGAACAACCAGCTTACGCGGACGGGCCGCGATGAGCAGACCACGCTCGTCCTTCCAGCCAGCGATCTGAATAACAGCGGCCTCAAGCGAGGTCTCGTTCAGATCAGCCGGTGTCGACTGCGTGTTGCTGTTCGTGCCACCAGACACCAGAGGGTGAGCGGTGTTGAACAGTGTGACGCCGTCGCCGGATGTAAACGCGCCACCAGAGAAGCCGTTGTTCAGCGGATAAGCCGCCTTAACCTGCTTCGTGTAGGCCATCGAGCGAGCGAGTGCCTTGGTGTAACGCGAGGACAGCGAATCGTACAGGTTGTCTTCCATCGCCTCTTCGGTGAGGGAGAAGCCCATAGCGATTGTCTCGTGGTTGTAACGAGCCGTCCAGACTTCCTGAGCGTTGTCGTAGCTGATGGCAGAACCTTCGGCCTTGACCGGGGCTGTGCCGAAGCCAGACAGCTTCAGTTCTTCTTCGAACGAACGCTCCGAGGTCTCTGTCTCGTAGATAGCCTCGTGCTCGTTCTCGTACTTCTTGTACTCAAGACCGAACAGGGCGTTTAGACCCGGGAGCAATTCCTTGAGGAGTTGTGCGCGTGAAATAGCCATTGTGTTATTCTCCTATTACACGCCAGTCGGGTTCATGTACGAGTGGCCATATGTAACAACAACGGTCGAGTTCTGAGCGTTGGTGTCAGCCGCTGTGTAAACAGCAGACGGCATGTTCCACTTGACAAGAAGATCCGTGTAGGTGTCGCCGACGGTCGACTCGGGACCATCAACGAAACCAACGATACGCAGCGGCAAGGAAGCCGTTGTCGCAATCGAAGCAGCATCAGCCGATGTCTCGGAGTTGCCAGTGGCTGTGTCACCCGAGAAGGTGCTGAAGCCAATGTTGGCACCAAGAGCAGTCTGGGCGACGGTGTCGTCAGCCTGAATCTGCATCACAACGTCCGGATCGTCAACGACGTAGGCGTATGCGTCGGTGGCGACAGTGCCGGTGGGCCAGTACTGCTTGAAGATCTTATACTTCAGGTTGGGGTCTGTGTACGTGCAACCCACAAAGACGCCGACAACGCCGGTAGCCGCCACTGTAGTAGTGCCGGTATCAGCGACGACAACGCCCGAAGAGTTGATGGACACAGGCTGACCGTAGAAAATGTTGGCCGCATACGCATTGTTGATCTTGATCAGACGTGTCGAGCCAGCGTAGGGCTGACCACCGATCAGATTAACAGGGCGCAGGCCATACGGGCTTGCTGTAGTAGCCATGTTAGTTTCACCTCATTTGAGGCGGAGTCTATCTCCGCCCCTTGCCAAAAGTTACCCGCGTAGAAATCTCTGGTTTCATCAGAGGCATTCGCGGATCGTTTTCACGCATGAAGTTGTTTTCCACGGAGGTCATCTGGTTCTGGGCGGACTCGCGATAATACTCGTCGCGCTCAGCCATTGTTTCCTCCGGGGCCTTGCAAAGAAGAAGGCCACCAACTTCAATGTTGTCCTTAAAGTCCGACTTGCGGTCTCTAAGAACGGTAATCTCGGGATGATCCTCTGCCTTGACAGGCTCCCAACCCTGACGGAACTTTGACGACACATTCGTGTTGTCGGAGTTGTTCAGTGTGGACGTGCGGATCCAGCGATAACGCCAGCCATCACGCTTTTCGGGTTCGGGAAGAACTGTGGGCGGAGCCCAAGACTTTTTGCGCGAAGTAGCTTCGCGGGTTTCGCTTTCGCGAGGGGTGCGCTTATCCATTTACGGACCTCAATTTCTCGGCAGCGTACTGCTCGATTGTAAGCCCGAGGCGCTTAGCGATGGCGACCTCGGAGGCTGATAGCTGGACTTTGCGTGGCGGAGTCGTATTTCTCTTTACTGGAGCTACCACGACGCTCTGCTTCTGGGGAGGTGTCTTGCTATCCTCTTCGTCATCCTCAGAAGCCATATGCGGATACCGTTTCCGGATCTCCTTATCGAGCTTCTCCCAATACTCATCGGTCTTGGGGTCCACACGATCAAAAACAACTAGGCGGTCATGGATGTGCCGGGCATAATCAGTCATCTCCCGGTCACGACCAAACCACGTATTCTTTCGCGCCCAAGACAGAGTCTTCTGGTCGGGCTGCGGAGGCGGGGTCTGAGGCTCATAACGCGGCTGCTCATACTCCGGCTCTTCGATCTGCACGGGGCGGAAGCTCTTAACCTTGTCCGCCTCGACAGTCAGTCGGGCAATTCGTTTGTGTGCCTCGACCTGCTTGTCAATGTCACCAAGCTCAACCCCCTCCTTGAGCAATCGCTGAGCGATCTCAAGCTCGGTCTGAACCCGGGTCTCCATCTGGTCGGCAATCAGCGACTGACCAGACTGGAGGGCCTTCTTCAACTGCAAGTTCTCTGCATCCCTACGCTTTACGTAGTCGACCAGAGCCTGCTGTTGGCGCTCTAGCTCCTCCTTGGCACGACGCTCCTCATGGAACTCGTACTTGAGCTTGCTAATGCGCTTCTTGACCTTGTCGCTGTACTGGGCAACCTCGTCTTCGCTAGGAAGATCCGGCTCGCCAGCACGGCGGGGCCTATTTTTATCTTCAGGCGGGGTGTCGTCGACCACCTCCACCTGAAGTTCTGTCTCCTTACCGGCACTCTTGTCCGACTCAGGAGACTGGACGGCGTCGACTTCGCCGCCTACCTCGATCTCGTTTTCCTCGCTCATACCCGCTCAATCCCCTCTGGATTCGACAGCGTTGCCTCAACAACGTCGTCGTTAATCAAGCGGAACTCCTTGCCGCCAATCTTGAATCGGGTGCCGGAATAAGCCCGGAACATAACCCAATCCCCTTCTTGGCAGTAAGGCCCCGCTGGGAAGCGGTCGGGGTCCGAATAACAATCAGGCCCCATTTCGAGGACTTGGCCAACAATACTGGCCGTCTCCTCCTTAGACTTGAGAACATCCGGTCGGATGATCCCGCCCTTGGTCTTCTCTTCGACCTCCGGCACCGCAATCAGAATCCTGTATCCTTTCGGCGCAGGCAGATTGCCAAGAATCTCTTTCGAGAGCTTGCTTTCAGAGTACATGCACATTCCTGTGTGTTGCGCCTTTCGGCGTGGTTGCATCCAGTGGATGTAACTGAATGATACTACAAGAATTTCACAACCCGAAATTACTCTGCGGCACGCTGCGCCGATTCAAGATCAAGAACGTCACGCTCAACAGCCGCAAGGCCAGCGATCATTCCTGTTAAGTGCTTGTATTGATTGTAGTCTTGGGCACCGCCCAGCGCCAATTCGTCGGCGATATCGTTCATCCTTTCACGGATCTTAAGCTTAATGACATCAAGCTCGGTCATTAAAATATTCTCCTGACATCTTCGACTGTCTGACCGACCACTTTAGCCGCTTCCAGTGCGATCTTGTCCTCTTTGTATTTGGCGTCTGCTTCCGCTTCGGCCTTCTTAACTTTGACAGCCTCTTCCTTAATGCGAAGCTCTTCGCGTTGCATGACTGTAAGTGGATCGTTTGCCTCTTGTGTCGCCTTGGCATCCGCCATTTCCTTGTTATGCTGCTGCAACAGACGATCAGCGGCAACAGAAGCAAGCTTGGCAACATCGTTCTCAATATCAGGCGGAAGCTGCTCGCCCATCTGGGGCAGGCTGACGCCGAGCTTAAGCTCAAGCTGACGCCTGTAGCTGTAAGCGAAGTGTTCTGCCAAGTGCTGTTGCATTGCGCCCACAAAAGCCTGAGCGTTCGGGCTCTGGGACACAAACTGCTGATAAATAGGATCCTGCATAAAGGCGGTGTGGACCTTGATATGGGCGTCGTGGTCCTGCTGTTGGAACACGGTAATCGGCTTGCCAGACATGACCATCTGGTTTTCCGTTACGGGGTCCATAGAAACAGCCTGACCCTGACCTTGGATGATCAGGTCCACGTTCTGCACGTTCAGCGCGTGGAGCATCTGCCTGTGCAGAAGCTCCATATTGTACATGCCCGGAGGCGCTGCCTGAGCAAGCTGCATCGCAGCCTGATACTGCATAACCTTCTGCGCCATTGTGGCGGCATTCGGATCAGAAACCGGGATGATATCAACACGATCATCAAAATCCTGCTGGCGGCTGTAGTTTTGCTGCGGATTATCCGACACAACATACTCGTATGCCGGGGCCATGTAATCCTTCACGACATCAGCAATAAGCTGGAACTCACGGCTGAGCGAGTCGTGTACACGCGCCTGAACGGCTGACATGACCTTCATAGACCGCTCAAGGAGGGCAAGGGTTGTGCCGACAGGAGCTTCGGGGTTTGCATCCCCAACATCCATTTCGGCGATAGAACCGATGCGCCGACCCTCGTCCACGAGGTTTCCGAGCAACTGGTAAAGAACGCTAGAGGGTTCCTTGTACGGAAGGAATGTAATGGAGTCGCGGATCGAGCCGGAGGCTACATCCACATCCCTGAATTCACCCGGCATGATCGGGTTGTCGTCGCCCTTGATCCGGAGCCCACGCGCCTTGAGACCACCGGGGAGGTTTGAAAGAGTGCCAGCATCAACGAGTTGGCGTAGGATTGAGGTAGCACTCTTAGCGATTCCGCCAATGAGGTGGATAAGGCCCGTGCCGTAGAAACCAAGGCCCGGCAGATACTGGTAATGAACGAAATACTGACGCTTCTCACGGGTTTGATCACCTTCGCGCCAATTACGCCTGATTGCCAGAATCTCACGACTTGCCTTTTCGATTGTTACAACATACGGAAGCTCGATGCCATCGGGGTCTTCAAAGCCCGGAAGATCCAAATCAACGCACATCTCAAGGATTGTGTGCCGGGTGTCATCCGAAAATGATGGGGTCTCGCCCTTTACCTTGTCGTACTTGCGCTGCAAGGTTGAGTAGTCCGGGGACGGGGGAGGAATATCAATGTCCCGGTAAAAACCACTCACCTGTAATTTCCGAAGCTCGTTCGGGTACATTCGCGTTACATGGGTGTAACGCGGGCAAGCGGCGAGATCAGTTGTGCCGTAGGCAACGACGAAGTCCTCCGCAGGCACGAACACGGCTGCGGGGCGCTCACTCATTGTATCGAAATAGACCTTGCGGAACGCCGAACCGGCGAGCGGGAGACGGAATAGAAGCTGTTCTGTTTCGGAACGATAATCCTTCATCTTCTCCGTGACGATGAAGTTCATCTCTTCCTGAACGCGGTTTGCCTGCTTCAGAAGCTCATCATTGGCCTTGCCCACAATCTTCGTGCGGACGGGGCCGGAGGCAGGGAACACCTCCATGATGGTCTGAGCCTGAAAACGAATCACGGCCTCTGTGAGAACGGGATGGTAAACACCACAAGCGCCCGGCCAAGGCATTGTGCGCTCCTCGATCTTTAAACCAAGGAGATCCAAGCCCTGAACATAGGCTTTCTCCCAGTCGGCGCGAGTATTAACGTCGTCCTCGTAGTTTCCGACCAGATCTTCCGCGAGCGACCGAAGATCGCCTTCCTCCATAGACTCAGCCAGATTTGCGGCGTGCTCAATCGGAGGCCCCATTTCGGGGTCGGCACTACCGAAGTCAACGGTAACACCACCGTCCTCCATTGGCGTGACATTCGGCCCGAGATCCTCCGCAGGAAGATCCACGTTAATCGCGGGCTGTGACTCTGGCGAAATCGGGATAGTTGGCTCGGCCATGATTTATCTTTCTCTTTCCGCCTATTATATCAATAAAAGGCAGCTTTGCGGAACTTGGGCGCTATCTCTATGTCTTCTTCGTCCGTCGGGATAACAAAACCACCCTGCCGGAAGCGCATAAGGGCCATTGTTACGGCGTCTACGTAGTCGTCGTGGTCGCCCGAGGGGAACGCCGCGCATTCTTCTACAACTTCCTCCGCAAACTGCTCGTCTGGAGCCCACACAACCCCGGAAGCGAAGATATCCGTGATCGAATTTACACGCACAATCTTGTCGCCAGTCGCCCGGGTCGGGGTAAATTCCTGTACCGGCACGCCAGCATTGCGTAATTCGGCTATTAGGGGGGCACCAGAAGCCTTCTTTTCAACGATGAACATATCGGGCTTCCAATCCTTGTAATATTGGACGGTTGTAGCCTTAAGTTCGGGGAATTCGAGCTTATCCTTCCAAGCATCCATCAAAATGAGGTTCGGAATTGGCTTTCCTGTGGCGTTTGGGTGGTTAAAAACCCCGAAACAGACGCAGGCTGAGTAGTCAGAACGCTCGGTTTTGGAGAAGGCTGTATCCATAGCGACAATAATGGCCTCAACCGCAGGTGGTTTTTCGCCTTCCCACACGTTCCACCAGTCGCGCTTGATGAGCGCACCCTCTTCAGAGGTCGGATCCTGCTGGTACTGAGCCGACCACTTCGATATCGGAAGCTCAACCTTAAGTTTCTGAAGCTCATCTATCGACCAAAACTCGGGCCAGAGCGGCTCTCCGGAGGGCATAATGGCCGGAAGCTCGATAACCTCCCACTCGGAGGAGCCTTCCTTCTTGATGGATGCGTCGATGATCTGGCCCGTAAGGTCTCGCTTTGCCCAACGTGTCATGACAATGACAATGGCTCCGCCCGGCTGTAAACGCTGCCGGGGTCCGGAGGAGTACCACTCAAATACCTTGTCATAGACGGACACATCGAACTGGCCCATCATGGCTTCCTGCTCAGAATGCGGGTCGTCAATGATCAGAAGGTCAGCGCCCTTACCTGTAACGGCACCACCAACACCGATAGCGAAGTATTCCCCGCCCTTGTTCGTCGACCAGCGGCCAGCAGCCTTAGAATCCGACTGGAGGCTAACGTCACTGAAGACCTTGTTGTAGTCTGGGGAACCAACTAGGTTTCTCACCTTTCGTCCGAAGCCCACCGCAAGCTCAGCCGTGTGAGCAGTCTGGATGATCTTCTTCTGGGGATACTTCCCCAAGAACCACGCTGGGAGCAAATAGGACGCGAATTCAGATTTAGTGTGCCGGGGTGGCATGTTGATAATCAGGCGCTTTAGCTCACCCCTCGCAACGCGCTCGAAGGCTTCGGCCATGATCTTGTGATGCCGCCCCGAAATAAACCCGGGCCACATCATCTTCACGAAGTCTAGGTAATTTTCCTGAGCAGCCTCTCGGGCTTTTGCCTCATCCAAAGCACGAAGAAGCCGGAGGATCTCCGGCTTCTCACTGTCTGGAATCTTGTCAATCAGTTCTGCGTAGTTCATGTTCTAATTATATGGTGCCAAGGGAGGGACTCGAACCCCCGGTGTTTTTTTTGCCTCCTTACAAGAGAGGTGCCGTCGCCGCTGGGCCACCTTGGCTTTTTTTATTGGGAGTACCCCATTATCTTGTCAACCGCCTCGACCTGAGACTCATACGACTTCCTGAGCTTCTCGAACTGCGAGATCGAGTGTATCACCGTTGAATGGTGTCGACCAACAGCCCTGCCGATATCGCACCTAGAAACCCCGGGGATATAACGATGGATGCCCCACACTATATGGTGCCTCGGGATCATAACTTCCAAGAACCGGCTTGAGGAAACAATATCACTCACCGCAACCTTGTACGTCTCAGAAACAGCCTCAACGATAACATCTATGGTCTGCTTCACATACTCGTTGCGGTCGTTGATGTTATCAGCCTTCATTGCGGCCCGCTTCTCGGAAAGTTTGGCAATCTTCTCGGTGCTTATAAGCGCCTTTCTCCCCTGACCAAGCTTTTTCGGGGTTGCAAACTGCCGCTGTAGCTTGACTATTTTCAGGCTGTCAGCACACACGGGCTCGTTGAAATTCTTGGTGTGCTCCCAAAAGAAGCTCCCCTCAAGAGCTTCTGCCATTCGACGCTCAAGGTCAACCATTCTTATCCCTCTCGTTTACCTTACGCATGACATCTACAAGGTGTCCAACGGACCCTTGAAATCCATATGTGCCGTAGTGGGTAGTCATTGCCCACGGGAACAACCAAACATCCCCACCGATCTCACGCCACTTGTGGCAGAAGTAGTAATCTTCTGAAAGATACCTGTTGTTCTCGATGGCTGTTCGGAAATAAGCGTGCATTTCCTTCTTTAGCCCACTCAGAACGTCACGGGAGTGGTCTGATTCGTAGTAGTTCTCAGGGAAGGCTTTCTTAAGCTTTTTGAACACAGAACGATGAATCAGCATCATTCCGGTCCCCGCTTCAGAAACCCTTACGATTTCCTCCATCTTGGTTTCCTTGTCCAACGTCGTGAACACGTATTCACCAACCAAGCGAGAAAGATAGTTTGGATCTTCGTTACCAAGCTTGATGGCCTCAACCACAATCGGCCAGTTGATGTGCTTCTTGGGGTACGGGCCAGCAATAAGCTCCTTCTCGTAAGACATCATTGCGAGGATGTCCTCGGGACGGAACTCAACGTCCGCGTCTATGAACAGAAGGTAGTCAACTGTGCTCTTCGTAAGGAATTCGTGAACAAGGCCGTTCCGAGCGCGGTCGATGAGAGACTCGTTCATCATAAAGCAGTGCTCGAATTTTATACCCCGCTGGAGGCACTGGTCTTGGAGCCTAAGAACACTTGAGAAATACATGGTGTTACCCATGCCACCGTACATTGGCGTGGCGAGCATAAGCCCTTTGCCTTTAAGCTTTGCCACGTCAATCTTTAGCTCTCGGTTAACCATCTGCATTTTTGATCCTCGATATTGAAACCCCGGTGCCGAACTTTCCATCGAAGAACATAGGTGCGGGGTTTCCCTGTATTCTCCAGCCGAACTTCTCCAAGCTTATAGCATGGTTCATTGCGTCTGGCAAGGATTCACCCCACACATAGATGGTCTCCAAGGCAAATGCTTTAGGCTTTGACGGCGATGTAGTCATACTCGAAAGCATCCCTGCGGCGCTGAACCAAGTGAACCAAACCGTCCGTGAAGGCAGTCCAAGCTGACTTCGCGGTCGCCAATCCATCCGGCATCTTGTCGGTGAATGCAGTTGTTGCGAAGAAGTGCTGGCGGTCCTTCATAAGAAGCCCATCGTAGTATTTAACCTTCTCACCCGGCTTTGACTTGTTGAGCCACGCAGAGAACTCGACTGGATCGTTGATCGTCTTCAATTTACAGACCTCCTGATTATCTTTTCAATTATGTCGGCACGTAGAGAAGAAGTCATGACCTCTAGAAACTCCAGAGCATGAACTTCGCTTTCGAACGGGTGGAGGTACGCCCTCTGCCCGTCCTCTTTCGTATACAGAATCATCGCAACATCAATATCTCCGTCCTTCATGTCCGCGATGGCGTCTGTAAGAGCTTCCTGTTTTGGTGATTTTTTCGGCATACTTGCTCTTCTTTCTCTTTGATCCAAGGCCAGCATTATACAGGATTGCTGCCCTATACACGTTTCCTCCAGCCTGTTTATACGCCATACGGAGATAGATCATCCCGTAATGTATGCCAGTCTGGCAGTTACTCAACCCCGAAGCGGGGCCTCTGTATCCTATTCCCCTAGCCGTGCTTGGCTTGATTTGCATCACACCACGCTCGCCCTGCCTGCCAATTGCAGAGCACTTGAAGTTGCTCTCGTGCTTTGCAATGGAAAGGGCCAGACTTACCGGCACACCCTGTTTTAAAGCCTCCTTCCTCACCATATCCTGAACGGACTCGGAGAATGCGGGGCTGGAAAAACAGAGCGCAACGACAAATAACAGCGCCCTCTTCATTTCCCCTCCATGAGGCTTCGGACCTCGGCGTTCATCTTATCGCTGTGGGAAATTGTGTGCCGGAGAACTAGGTTCTCCCCCTCTAGGCGGTCGATCTGTTCGTACATGCTGGTGATTTGGCTAAGGGCAGATACCAGCAGCTTGTGAAGGTTTGAGATCTCGTCGTTGCATTTAGCACAGGTCATCGTTGGCCCCTTTCTATATGGGCGGCTCGCTGCATCTCCAAAAGCTCGGAGAGCAATGCGGCCTTCTCGCGTTTAAGTTGTTGAATCTCGTTCTTAAGGTTGGCATTCTCGGCAAACAGCTTGCGGATCATGCCGCTGTCATCTTCGATTGACTCACGCATCTCTCCGCCCCGCTGTCCAGTTTTTCTGAAAACGCACCTCTGGGTTGGGTATGCACCAGATCTCTCTGGTCTCATCAAGCACGACAACCCAGATCAGATCGTGCTCGAAGCCATAGTCGATGACCGCAAAGGCATATCCGTCGCCCTTAACGGTGTTCATGGGAATTGGTGGTTCTAGTCTTGTGAACATGCAGTCTCCTGTTTAAGGGTTTGTGTCGGGGTGTCAAGATTTATTTTGAAAAAAAATAAAACCCCGAAAGATCGCTCCTTCGGGGTCTTAAATGTTACAACAGCAGTTACTGTTATTTCAGCTTGGTGGTATAGCGCTTGCCTCGGAAGGTGAACTCCTTCTTGCCAGCCTTGCGCTGCTTGGCGAATTCCTGCTCAAATGCAATACGGGTTTTGGACTTACCAGTCGAGCGAGGCTTCTCCACCGCAGGCTTTGCCTTCGGGATCGGAGGCTTGACCCCGGGCCGCAGAGGAGCGCCAGCGCCCGAGTAATTTGGATTGTACTTGTCATAGGCACGCTGAGTCGGGTTTTTCATGGCCTTGGAGCTTGATTCAACAGACTTCGTTGATTCAACCGGGGTGCTCTTTGGGGCACGCGAAAGAGCCGGGTCATTCCTGCGGCGGGGTGCTGATCTGCGACCTTCGGCAGCCGCAGGGGAAGCGCCCGCAATGTCGTTCCAGACCTGCTCGCCAAACCAGCGTTTGCCCTTCGGGTAGCCGGGCTTGATGGCAATAGCTTCAAATACGTTCTCAAGTGTGGATTTCTTGTCGGCCATTTTTTGTCTTTCTTTAGGGGCTGCTACGTTCTGCGCGACGAGCGGCCTGAGCCCTCTGTGCCGGTGTCTGGGATGAACGAGATGAAGACTTGCCTGCTGATGGGGATGATGAGCGGGACGGTTTAGAAGGAGATTGGCGATCTACAACCTCTTTATAGGAGGGTGATGGCTTAGGAGCCTTGGTCGATGGTTGGTACTTGTAGGCGGTAACACCACGACCGCCGATAACTGTCGTTGCGCCGCCCCTGAATGGAGCATACCCGCTTTTAACCATGACTCCCCTTACGGGCTCTGTACGACCAATCCGCTGGGGATCGCCAACCTTGCCGCCATAGGCGTACTTCTTTACGGAGCCACGGTGGGCTCCAGTCATGTTTTTCTTTCCGGCGGTTTTGCTCTTGGCCATGGCCTAGTCCTCGATTGGGTAAGATATGCCCATTATATCAGATTGGGTATAAAAACAAAATGAGGACCCTCCGACCCCGACAAGGCACCCGCCGACTGAGGGGACACATAACTGCGATACTCAGGAAGAACACACACAGACGCCTCTAGGGTAAGGGGGTCAATCTTATTGGACTTCTGGATGTTCTCTTGTGCCGGGAGGTACTGGAGATTCTCAACCACATTAAGCCCGCATACAACCTCTCCGTTCAAGGGGATTATATGGTCGACATGATGACCATCTGGGCATCCATCCCTAAACAGATCCAAGGACCTAATATCACACCACTTCGGGGTCGCCTTGACTACCCTTTTGTCCCTCCTAGCATCGCGAAGCCTACGCTTACGCTTACCGCTCGGCGAGGCGTGGTATCTTTTTCGAGCCTCTCGCCTCTTGAGCTTATGCGCCTCAAGCAAGACAGGGTCTGACTTTATAGCCTCAAGCCTCCTAAGCCTTCTGGCCTTCTTACTTGCGCGACCAGCCGGTGTTTTTGACCATCTTTTTTTATGCTCGCGCCTTCGTTCCTTCGCCAGCGGGGTTCTCTTTCTGTTCCGTTTGCAACCCCGGCACCCATCAAAAATGCTACGCTTCTCTAAATGGCCATGCTTGCAGGGTTTTCCGGTGAAATAAAACGAAACCCCGAGAGCCTTCGCCTCCCTCTTCGTTCTGGGAAGCCCGTCAAACTCAGCAACGTAAATAAACGTGCGCTCTTTTTTCTTCGCGGCACCGGAAGACTCAACTTCCGGAGAGAAAAATCCATTCAAAGCTTAAAACCCCAAGCTTTTCAATTTTTTATAATATACTACCCGGGGGTGTTTTTGTCAAACAAATGGAACAATTTTACCCCCTAGGGGGGTTAAAAAGAGGGCTAAGCGTTTGAAAAATTACGGAATTGTTTGTGGGGAATAATATGTATACACAGCAGGAGGGACCCGCGCCGAAAAGGGAGGGTGGCGGGGGCAGGGGGTGTTCTGCTTTTGTTCCCGTTTTGTTCCCGTTCTGTCCAACCAGTACAACCTTAGGTAGCGCCGGCACTGGCAAGGCCTTGATATTCCTTGCCTTCTTAATTGACACTTAACGCACTGGCAATGCCCTATGCGCTCTTAAGTCGTTCTAATCTTTCAACTAATTCCTTTTCGATTGATTGTGAGTCGCTCGAAATATTCTCGATCTTGACCTGTTCCGTGAGCATTCCTGCCATTTTCGCGGCCAATGCCAGCGCCGATTGCTGAACAGCCGGAGGGATATTCGCGCCTTCCGCCAATCGCCATACGTTTTGCCAGACGCGATCACTGTTCTTGAGCGTCAACATGCTATGTTCCTCCGCTCTTTTAGCCTGTTTCGCCGTCAATAGGTCATGAACCCTTCGGGCGACCTTTGTATTCTTGGCAAGCTTGCAGGCTTCAACGTGGATAGTTGAAGGCTTCATTGCTTCCGTACTGTAAGCTTGA
>Ga0316617_100000041_pt1 | contig 24220 bp, 29 predicted proteins | sample OWC_Aug_M1_C1_D2_FD_207801 | JGI IMG/M metagenome (GOLD analysis project Ga0316617, IMG submission 207801) | Wetland soil microbial communities from Old Woman Creek delta, Ohio, United States - OWC_Aug_M1_C1_D2_B | ecosystem: Environmental > Terrestrial > Soil > Wetlands | place: USA: Ohio... | reverse complement strand
GTGCCAGGAGTGGGGTTACCGCCTTGCCTTTCACTTCGATCCCCTCATAGCGTATACCGACTGGCAGCAGGGATACGCGGAGGTGGTTGATCGCCTCGCTGCGGCAGTAGACCCCGAAGGAATCGCGTGGATCAGTTTGGGCACCCTCCGCTTCATGCCGGTTCTGAAGGAGATCATTCGCCGCCGCCATAAGAGGAGCGCCCTCCTTCAGGAGGAATTCGTCCCCGGCCTCGATGGTAAGCTCCGTTATTTCCGGGATCTTCGGGTCGAGATGTATCGGCATTTGAACAGCTTGCTGCGTCGGTTGTCCCGTGACCTCCTCATCTACCTCTGCATGGAGAGTGAGGATGTATGGCGAGAAGCCCTTGGCTTCAGTCCGGTGGAGCGGGGTGGTCTGGGTGCCATGCTGGACCGCCAGGTGCCAAGCTGAACGGTTTGATTTGACAGCCTGGAAGTGCTCTGTTAGGTTCCTGTCGCGGCTTATAACTCGGATCAGAACAGAAGTTGCCTGTCGAAGGACGTACCTCCCTAGAGCATTCCCCCGTTACAAGAGGAGATTGACAGGCCATTCGACAACCCCAAGAAGACTTTCCTCTCCCCCTCAGCAGGGGGAGAGGATGGGGGCGAGGGGGGTGCTCCAAGATTCAGAAGCCCTCATCCTGTCCCTCTCCCCTTGAGGTGGAAAAGGAGCCTGCCAGAGGCTGTTGTGAAGATTCGAGATCTCGCCGGAAATCCATACATGATTCGCGCGATCCGCAAGATCGTTGTCCCCTTGTTGCGCCTCTGGTTTGGCACCTGCCGCGTGGAGCTGATCAATGGGCGGGTTTACGACGAGTACGCTGACCTGCACACTCCCGTAGTGGTGGCAACCTGGCATCGCGCCGCTATCTTTGCCCTTTATTTCTTCGCCGGGTTCCACCCCATGGTAATGATCAGCCAGAGCAAGGACGGCGAGTTGCTCGCTCAGTTCGCAGCGACCCTGGGAATCGTTCCCGTTCGGGGTTCCTCTGGTCGCGGCGGCAAGGGGGCGCTCGTGCGGATGCGACAGCACCTGGCCCAGGGCGGCAGGGCATGCGCTACCGTACTGGACGGCCCTCGGGGACCGGCCTACGTGGCAAAGAAGGGAATGCTGCTCCTGGCTCAGCTCTCGGGAGCACCCTTCATTCCGGTGATCTGGTCGGCAAGTCGCACCCTCACTGTAAGGAACAGTTGGGACAGGACCCTGATTCCTCTTCCCTGGAGCCGGGTCTGTCTCGCTGTTGGTGACCCGATCCAGATCCCGGCATCCTGTGGCAGTGGGGAGCTCGAGCGCTACCGAGAGCTCGTGGAGAGAAATTTGAACGACATGATGGCGGCGGTGGATCGCCGATGTGGGTACGGCGGATGATGGGAGGCAGGGGAGCGCTCGGCAGGATCGCCTTCGTGCTCGTGCTCTTTCTTCTCACGGGGTACGAGATCGCACTTCCCGTATATGATGCTCCGGCACGGGTGCTGGTGCACTCGGTAAGTGACGGCGACACCGTCGTCCTTGAGGGCGGGAAAAGAGTACGCTACCTCGGAATCGATGCCCCCGAGGTGGCACATGAAGGAAGACCGGGCGATCCGCTTGGCGATGGGGCGGCAAGATACAACCGCAACCTGGTGTCAGGTCGCTGGGTAACGCTGGAGTTCGAACGGGAGCGACAGGACGACTACGGCCGTCTCCTCGCCTATGTGTTTCTCGAGGACGGCACCCTGGTGAACCGTGAGCTGGTGCGGCAGGGTCTCGCCTACCTGTGCTCGAAACAACGGCCCCTTCGCTATTGGGACCGTCTCCTGGACGCCCAGCGCCGGGCCATCGAGGAGCGACGGGGCCTGTGGTCGCTCCCGCCGCCGCGGCCCGAGGCGGTCTACATGGCAAACCGGCGGAGTGGGGTCTTTCACCGCCCCTCGTGCCCGTTGGGACGAAGTGCGAAGCCGAGCAACCGGGTGCAGTTCAAGGAGCGGAGTCAGGCCTTCTCCGAGGGGTTCTGCCCCTGCCGCCAATGCCGGCCTTGACCTGGGCATGCAGATCTCTTGAGGCCTGCGCCGGTAGTTTCCCGGTACCTTTCGTGCTCTGCGGAGTAAGAGGTCGATTACCATATGCGTCGGGACTACCCTGATCGACCCATCGTAGGAGTTGGGGCAGTCGTCTTCGACGGCGACCAGGTCATCCTGGTACGCCGTGGCAGCCCGCCATCGTACGGGGCCTGGTCGCTCCCCGGCGGGGCGGTGGAGGTCGGGGAGACCCTGGAGGAGGCCGTCGTCCGGGAGGTTGCCGAGGAGATCGGCCTCGAGGTGACAGCGGAAGAAGTCGTCGCGGTGCTGGAGAGAATCTTTCTGGATCCGGCTGGGAAGGTTCAGTATCATTACGTGCTTGTTGATTTCCTCTGCCGGAGTATGCACGGCAGTCTGCGGGCGAGCGGCGATGCCCTCGCATGCGCCCGGGTCCCCCTCGAATCATTGGCGGACTATTCCTTGACCAGGGAAACCCGAGAGGTGATCCAGCGGGCCCACGACTTTCTCCACGGTAAGGCTCCGGTCGTTTACATGCGAACGAAGGTTGCAGGGGCCGGCCCCTGATTTCGTACCCGGAGGAACATAAGATGACCCGAATTTCTCCGGTACTCTTCGAGAATCGGCGCCGGCTCAAGGAGCGCAGTTTTCCCCCATGACCGGCCTCCTTGAAGCTTGACAAAACAATCCGCGAGGGCTAAATTCCCCAGCGCAGCGGTCCAGTTCTGTTCGAAGGTCGGTTTGATGCCAAGGGATCACATCCTTTGCCAGAGTGGTGACCTGAGACGTTGGACCATAACGGCACTCTTTGCAGGAGGTCAGCACTGTGGCAAGCGGCACTGTGAAGTGGTTCGATGCGAAGAAAGGGTTTGGCTTCATTCAGCAGGACGAGGGTGGAGACGTATTTGTTCACCACTCCGCTATCGACATGCCCGGATTCAAGACCCTCGCTGAAGGCGACCGGGTGAGTTTTGATGTGGAAAAGGGGCAGAAGGGACCTGCGGCCAAGAACGTTAAGAAAGTGTAGCTTATCCCGATAGCGAGGCAAAGGGCATCCCGGCGATGAGAAACGGGATGCCCTTTCTGTTTTGTGCCCGTGACGGCCTCATCTCTTCGTGCGTACCGATCAGGTGCTGGCTCAACGGCCACCTGGGTCCTGCAGCAGAAAGTCGGCCGGCTGAATCCCGTAGGCTCCGGGGTTGAGAGTCCTGACCACTCGCCGTAGCGAGGCGCCTCGGTGAGGATCTGTGGGTTCCAGTTCCACCATATCGCCGGCTTGGAAAGTGCCGACATCGTCTCGTTTCACGAGCATCACCTCCGGGGAGGGCGAGCCGGATTCCCTGGGATACCTGGCGAGGAGGCCGATCTCGCCGGTGTCGAACTCGAGGAGGGTTCCCAGGGGATAGCTGCCCATCGTGGTGGCAAAGACCTTCAAGAGCAGGAGATCGTCGAACTCCGCTGCCGCGCGCTTGAGCAAGATCGTCAGGGCCTGATCGGGGCTGCGGGCGGCGGGGCGATAGACCCGCGGCGAGGTGAAGGCGTCGTCGACGTCAGTAATCTTGAGGATCCTGCCAAAGAGGCTCACACTCTTGAGGAACTCCGAAGGGTCTTTCACTAAGCCCATTGAGGTCCGGAGCAGGAGAGGGCTCGGGTCCAAAAAAGCCCTTGACAGCCCCGCGGAAATGACGATAATGACGGACTGGTCAGTCAAGACTTTGGGTGAGGGCGGGTTGATGCCTGAATCTATTGGTAAGGGAATCAAGCTGGATCGAAAGAAACGCAGAGACCTGCTCCACCTCCTTTCCGAGCCAAGACCTTTGGATGCCGCCGAATGGGACGCTTTCTGGCAGCCTCTCCTGGGCCAGGAGGTGGGTGTCGCGGGAGGAGGGGCCGAGGTCTTATCGGCGGTGTTCGACGAGGGTCTCACCCTGCTTTCAGCGCGCGGGCTCTCTGAAGGGTCGCCGGTCTCCCGGTGGATCAAGGTGGTCGTCAGGGCAGCGGCGCAGCACGGCGTCGACCGGGAAGTGCTCCTCGAGGGACTCTTGAGGCAGCAGGTCTCGAGGCAGGTCGGCCATCGCGATCACACGAGGGCTCAGATACCTCAGACCCGGGACAAAATTTTGACCGCCGCGCTGGAGGTGTTTTCCTCCAGGGGATTCCATGGCGCTACCGTGGACGAGGTGGCGGAACGCGGCGGTCTGGGTAAGGGCACCGTTTATCGCCATTTCAGCAGCAAGAGAGAACTCTTCTCCGAACTCATTCGCTCAAAGGTGGCCGAACTCGAGGAGGCCGTGACCGGGGCCATTGATCCTCGCGCCGATGTCCTGGAGACTATCGAGACGTATCTGAGGATCTACTTCGGCTTCTTCGATCGGAACCGCAATCTGTACAAGGTCCTCATTCAGGAGCAGAGCGATTTTGGTGCGGAGGTCAAGGCGCTCTACATCGGCAACATTCTCAAGAAGCTGCCCCTGTTGAAGCGTAAGATTCTCCACGCGGGGAAAAATGGACACCTGAAGCCGATTAACTTCCACACGGTTTTCTATGGCGTTATGGGGTTTGTTGACGGCGTGATCCAGAAGTGGCTGGCAAGCGACGGCAGGTATTCCCTCATGGATGAGATGCCTACCGTACTGGAGGCGATCTTTTACGGCTTTGTCAATCGCGCGCCCTCGGAACGGGGTTGAGGACTGCACGCGCGGTGGACAAAGACTCGGTGCGCTAGGCAGTAGAGTGAAGCGGAGGGAGACAAAAGAATACCCAAAGCTGGAAAGGAGGGGATGCCGGAGATAGCGAGGACACACTCGCCTGATGTGTGCGCAGCGATCACTGCTGCAGGGAATCGGCAGTGGACGAAGTCAATATGACTGTTGTGCCGGTAGAAGAGAGATCACCCATATCTTTGGAGGAACATGAAATGACCGCAGTCGACATGAAGAAACGGATCGTAGAAATCATTGCAACACAGCTCGGGATCGATCAGGCAGACATAACCCCGCAGGCGAATGTCGTCGACGACCTGGGTGCGGACTCTCTGGATGTAGTTGAACTGATCATGGCTTTGGAAGAGGAATTCAACCTTGAAATTCCCGACGAGGAGGCCGAGAAAATCAAGAACGTTCAGGATATCTTTACTTACATGGAAAGTGCTCTCAAGGCGGCCTGAGGGCTGCCTCGGTGATCGGCCCATCTCTCGGTCCAAGAGGCAAACCGCAGCTCATCCCGGAGCTGCGGTTTTTGCTTTTCGCCTAGCCCGCATCCCGTTGCGGGATGAGGGCTGGTCGAAGAGTTTGTCAGCCCGGAGCACCCGGCCGGCTAACCCTTCGCGTGGCACTCCGCGGTCCTCTTCCCGGGTGCCGGCCCCGGTCAGCTTTTAGTCCCTTCGTCGGAGCTTACCGTGGACTTGACCGCCTGAAAGACGCTCTGAAAAAACCCGTCGAACTGGGTGGGCGAAACTCGACCCACTTCGATAAACTTGACGACGATCTCCTTCGTAACCTTGAGTATCTTTTCCTCATCCTGCGTCATGATCTCCCACCTCCCTATACGAGAAAGCCTCCGCTGGTCGGAAGAAGGCCGTTCTTACGGAACCCAGCAGAGGCTTCTGAGGCGAAGGAAAACTGTGTCCAGCACTCCATCCCTCGCCCCGGTATATAGCAGAGAGCCTTCGGGTATGCAAGGCCGATCCGGTTTCTAGCGTCGTCCTTTCAACCTGCCGCCGAGGAGCCGCAGGAGCACGATTCCAGCCACGAAGCCACCCACATGGGCCCACCAGGCGATACCGGCGAGGGCCTTGGCGCCGCTGAAGAACTCGAAAAAGGCGTTGGCAAACTGGATAAAGAACCAGGCGCCCAGGAAGACGTATGCCGGAATTTCGATTACGGGGAAGATGAGTAGGAGAGGTATCAGGGTAAGTATTCGGGCACGAGGGTAGAGAACGAAGTAAGCGCCCATCACGCCGGCTATTGCCCCGCTGGCTCCCACAGCAGGAAGCCGAGAACCAAAGTTGAGCAGCACATGGAGGCAGGCGGCGGCCACGCCGCAGAGGAGATAGAAGAGAAGATAGCGGAGGTGGCCCAGACGGTCCTCGACATTGTCACCGAAGATCCACAGACTCCACATGTTGCCGAGGAGATGGAGCCAACTCCCGTGAAGGAACATGTAGGAGAAGAACGGGATCGTGCGCTGAGAAAGCGAGATGTGGAAGGCAGGACCGCTGGCGATCTTGGCAGGGATCAAGCTGTAGATAGCGAAGAGAAAGGAGTCCTGCCGCCTACCGTGGAACAGAAGATAGATGAAGACCGCGACGTTCAAGCCAATGAGAGCGGCATTAACGAAAGAAACCCGCTGCTCCGGTATGTTGTCTTTGAGGGGGATCATACAGACGTCGTGTGTCTGCTGTCAGTGGCCCGTTGAGCGACTATTCAACAAGAGAGCTTTCTTCTGCAGCGGCTGACGACAGACAACTGACCAGGGGCGCCTGTCAAAACTTCACGGTCTTACAGATCTCCTCGTACTCTTTCACCTCTTCGGGGGTAAGCTCGCGGCGGAAGAGCCTCGGGTGAACCAAGAGAGGGATCTTCCGGTTCAGAGCCAGGGCCACTGCATCGCTCGGGCGGCTGTCGATGATGAAGTCGGTGCCGTTGACACGAAAGAACACGTTGGCATAGTAGGTGTTTTCCTTCATGTCGTGGATCTCGACGCGGAGGAACTCCACCGGGAGGCTTTCCAAAATGCGCAAATAAACCTCGTGGGTCAAAGGCCGCTTCGGCTCCATAAGCCCTTTTTCTTTGGCAATGGCAGCAAACTCCGAGTCACCGACAAACATCATGAAATAGCGTTTTTCGTCCTCTCTCTCTTTGAGAATCACCATGTTCCCAGTGCTACGGTCGGTCTTAAGGTACACCTCTTGGATGGTGACCAGCTCAGCCTCTGCCATAGTTTCCTCCCCGCTTGTAGAGCCCGCTCTCTTTCGCCTCGCGATGGCCCTGCCGCCAAAATCATTATACCTATCTCCTCCCCATTTTCAAAGCTCGGCGACTCTCGCCTCTCCTGGCCCCTTGACCCGCATAATGGTATGGTCTGATGAAGATTTGCCCGGACTACAAACGCGAGTCCTTTTCCGGATCAAAATACCGAAAGTGATCGCTTTGCCGTTGTCAGCACGGAAGCGTCCGTGATAGTTTTGAGGCGCAACCCCCCGGGCCCTTGCGATCTTTGAGCCACGGGGAGGGTGCGGGAGTACTCTGTGCCACTTGACTTACATCAAGGCCCTGTCCCCGCTCGTGTCTTACTCTATGATCGTCACAACTCGAGACGAGCGGAGGTGCACTATGGCAATGAGGAATATAGTCAGGATAGACGAGGAGAAGTGCGACGGCTGCGGCAACTGCGTTATTGCCTGTGCCGAGGGCGCAATCGAAATTCGCGACGGCAAGGCGGTGATCATCAAGGAAAGCTACTGTGACGGCCTGGGTGCCTGTCTGGGAGAGTGCCCGAGGGGCGCACTCGCTATTGCACAGCGGGACGTCGAGAGCTTCGACGAGGAGGCGGTGAAGGCCCATTTGGCAAGAGTGCAAGGGAGAGAGAGGCAACACGACAAGCCCGTTGCGGTCCCTGGCTGTCCCGGCGCGAGGGCGCTGCAACTCCCCGAGCGGGGAGCGATGCCTACCGAAGAAGGGAGGGCTCAGGCCGGGTCGGCCCTCAGAAACTGGCCGGTACAGATTCACCTGTTACCGGTACGGGCGCCCTTTTTTGATCAGGCGGACATACTCGTGGCCGGTGACTGTCTCCCCTTCGCCATGGGAGACTTCCATAGGCGACTCCTGCCGGGAACCACGCTCGCCGTCGGTTGCCCCAAGCTCGACGATGCCGATGCCTATGTGAGTAAGCTCGCCCAGATTTTCAACCAGAACAATATCCGTTCGGTGAAGATAGCCTACATGGAGGTGCCCTGCTGTGCTGGCCTGGTGCGGATCGTGGAGAAGGCCCTGGAGGCGAGCGGGAAGGCGATCCCGGTGAGCATGGTGAAGGTCTCGATCCAGGGTGAGATTCTCGAGGAATCGTAATGGTTGATGGACTGATCGGCGAGGTGAGGAGGATCTCCTGATGACAAAGACGACCTTACGGCCCGTGTTCATCGAGGCCACAACCCTTCCTGACTCCTGGTTCCAGGTCATCTGGAACCTCGTGGATTTTGGCAAGGAGTTTACCGTCGATCGGGGTTCTTACGCCGGGCAGAAGCGGCTGGAGTTGGACTATGTGACGGTGCATATCAGGTACCCGGGGGTGAGACCCCTTCTCCCTGACATCCCGGCTCATCTCGGCATTCCCAACCCCGTGGCTGACGATTACCTGGATTCCTACCTTCCTTACCTGATGACGGCCCACAAGGAGTCCGGTGAAGAGTACACCTACGGCGAGCGTTTGACCGGAGGGCAGATCGATCAGATCCACGCCGTTATCGACACCTACAAGCAATATGGTTTTCGCAACAACCAGATGATCATGACGATAGGTCTTCCGACTGACCTCACGTTGAACGATCCGCCGTGCCTCCGCCACATCGATACCAGGATCCAGGAAGATCGTTTGCACTTTTTCGTCTATTTCCGTTCTTGGGACGCCTGGAACGGCTATCCTGCCAACCTCGGGGGAATGCAACTCCTCAAGGAATACATGGCCGCCGAGATAGGGGTGGAGGACGGAGAGATGATCGTCGCTTCCAAGGGTCTCCACATCTACGACTACGCCTTTGACCTTGCTAGGCTAAGGACATACCGGACCTCCGAGTGCGACAAGGGGGCGGGTTTGTGACGTCTCGAGCGCTGCGGCGTGGTCGTGTTGGCGTGGGGCCGCCTCGCCTTGCCTTGACCTTCTATGACTCGTTGGCATGGGCATTGCTAGCATCCCGATTGCCGAACGTAGGGCAGCTATGGTGGCTTGAGTGAAAGTGCCACTGCTCTTGCAGGAGCGTTCCATGTGGAAGGATATCATCGCAGCGTTGAAGGCCCTCGATTTCAAGCACCTCAATGAGATCCTCTCTCAGCTCGACATGCTGGAAGTCTTGAAGAACCCCTGGGTCATAGCGGCGATGGTCATCCCTTGCATCGTCTTCGTGATCCGCGGCATGGAGAAGGCTCTGGTAGGCTTTCTCTCGGTCCCGGCACTCATCGTGCTCTTCCAGAAGACGGTGCAGGGCAAGAGCATGCTGGAGTTTGATGCCGAAAGGCTGTTCGTCTTCGTTGTCGGCTTTCTCGTCATTGCGGGAATCAACATCTACTTCTGGGTCGTTCGCGGGAAGTAGCTCCTAACCTCAGGAAATCCATTCCCCAAGTTTAACCTATACGACCGGCAAAGCTCTCAGGAAGAGGGAGCAGCGGCTCCGTCCTCTCCGGATGGGGCATCTTCTGGGGACCCCCATCCTCTCGTGGCGAAGATGAAGGCATAGGCTGGAAGGGCGAGGAGGAAGGTGAGGGCGAAATAGGTGCTGTAGCCGAAGTGGGCCGCAGCCCAGCCGCTCAGGGAGCCGCAGAGCAGACCGGGAATGTTGAACAACGCCGAGAGAATGGCATACTGGGTTGCCGCCCAGCGCTTGTTACACACACTCATGAGGAAGGCGAGGAAGGCCGCGGAGCCGAGGCCGCCGCAGAAGGACTCCACGACCGAGGCGCCGTACACACCCCAGTGGCCGGTCTCGGGGAGCCTAGCAACGGCGGCGTACCCGAGGTTGCTCACCGCTTGCCAGATCCCGAGAAACCAGAGACCGTGGAAAATCCCGAAGCGGGTCGTAAACAGCCCGCCTACCAGAGCGCCGGCGATGGTGGCCACAAGGCCGATGCTGCCGGTAATGAGCCCGATTTCCGTGGTGGTAAGCCCCCGGTCTACCCAGAAGGGCCTCACCATGGGACCCATGGCGGTATCACCCAGATTGTAGAGAAGGATGAAGAGGACAACCCGACGGGCGCGAGGGCGCTGAAGAAGGTCCCTGACCGGGTGAAGGAGAGAGCGTTCCCGGTTAGGGTTGCCATCTGTGGCCGCCCGGGGAAGTGACAGGCTCATTACGCTGCAGAGGGCGAGAACAATAGCGGCGGAAGAGAAAGCCGGTCGCCAACCCAGCCATCCGCCCAGGGCGACGAATACGCCGCCGGCAAGGAGCAAGGCCACTCGGTAACTCGAGATCCGAACGCCATTGGCGATTCCCATCTCCGGCTTGTCCAGGAGCGCGATGGTATAGGCGTCTATGGCGATGTCCTGGCTGGCGGCAAGGAAAGCCAGGCTCATGAGGCATAGCCACAAGGGCAGGGAGGGGGAGCCGGGATCGATGAGCATGAGCGTGACGAGGAGAAGAGCGAGGAGAGCCTGGGCGCCCGCCATCCAGCGGCGGTACTCCCCCCAGGCATCCACGGCAGGGGCCCAGAGAAACTTGGTCGCCCATGGAGTCCGGAGCAGGTCCATGAGGCCGATTGCCTGGAGGGAGAGGCCATGAAGGCGAAAGTACACTGGAAGAGCAGCGCGAATGATGCCGAAGGGGAAGCCCTCGGCGAAGTAGAGCATGCTGACAACGAGGAGTTTCCGGCGGAGTGTCATGGCGCTTCCGAACAAGGGGCCGTTTGACAGGGGCAACCCTGAGTCCTTATTGAATTCGCAGAGAGCCCGTGGTGAACCGGTCGAGCCGCACCGATACACCGTCGTGGTCAAACCGCTCAAGGATACATCAGAACCTCTCTGGTTCCTACGGGAAGAAGTGGGCACGGGAGAGAGTATGTGCCCATGGTCGGCATTGATGGTCAGCCTCGGTCTTCTCGAGGTGGAGGGGCACTCGAGTCAGAAGCCGGGCGGACACGTGGCTAAGTCCATCGATTCATAAATTCGCTCAAGAGTTTGTTCCCTCATGACTTAGTGCGAAGTGAGTCCTGACTCGGTTAACGATACGTGATCGTATTTCCGAGTCGAAGCACTAAGCGGCCGCACTCCGGCGCTTCGCGTAGTCCTCAAGTTGAAAAACGCCCCCCGGGTGGCAGTGAACGAGGCGAAAAATCCCGCCAGCTTCCAGATTTTTCTGCTTGCACAGGAGGTACATCTTGAATAGGGTGAGGGTGGTGAGGGCCACAATTTTCTGTTCCGCCAGGAACGACTGAACGGGTGCCGGAAAATTGGTGAACCGCGGTCGTCCACCTCCCGGTTCCGGTACGCTGTTACTACCCACGAGCACCAGGCGAAGTTCCCCGCCCTTGGCGAGGTCGAAGGTGGTGAGAGCCTCCCACTTGTCCCACTCCGGCGAGAGTTCCTGGACGTCGCTCAAGATCTTCAGGCCCAAGGTGAGCTGGTTCCCCGGAAGCCTCACGATGCCGTCAAGGGCATTGTGATGGGGGGAGCGGATGACCTCCAGCCCGAGATCACGGAGGAGTTGATGAATGGCATCGGTGAGCAAAAGGACGTTCTTGCTTTTCAGCAGACACTCGAGGGGGTTGAAGTCCTTTTTCTCAGAACTTTCTCCTTTATTGTCCTGGCTCGTGACCGCTGCCTTCGTACCGCCTCTTGTCACTTTCGTTTCAACTTTGCTGATGATGAGCATGCCGATCAGGCAGAAGAGGGGCACCCAAAGCTGGAGGTTATCGCTATAGGTCACCACGGAGTAGAAGGCATAGACGGCAAGCAAGAGCTGAAAGAGAAGAAGGGTTTTCTGTTTCATGGCACGCTCCGCTGCAGCTATTCCGTGGCGGTAAAGAGCAAGTAACGTGCCAGAAATTACTTATTATTCTCAGCCTCGTGCATAGTGCGGGCTCGCACCGAGGGAATAAGCTCGTCTGGGAACTCATGAAGCAAAGGACTCAGGCGGGGGATGATCCGGGGTTTATTACTCCACCTTGTCAGAGCCCTCGGCTGCCGGCAGCATCCCCTTGGCTCTGAGTTTCAAGCGTTTCTCTCTCCGTTTTCGTCTACGGTCCAGTTCTCTTCTCCGTTCGATCTTCTTGTGTCGCGCCATGGAATCTCTCTCCCTTTCTCTCTGAGGGTCAACCACAACCGGACGTGGCGGTCAACTTCCCAACTTGACGACGAGATAACCCTCCAGGACTTTGGCTATGGTCTTCAAGATAGCGGCCTCTTCTCGAGCATGCCACTTGCCTCGACCGAGGGTCGGTTCCAGATGTCGAAGGATAGCGCGCTGGATCTCGCCTGCCATGTCCTCCTGATGGCCGTGCTGGTGAATCTTCATGGCAACCGCCATCTCGAGCTCCTTGTCGATCTGGTCCAGCATTTCCAGGAGAGTCGCCTCCCGCTCTTTAAGACCACCGATTCTCGCATAATCGATACGTTTTTTCAGACTCTTCTTATATTCCTCCAAAGCGAAAAGGGATGAGGCGAGGGCGAGCACCTCCTCCCTCCGGCCCCGTTCCTTGAGGAGATGTTGGATGGTGAGGGAAAACTCCTGGAGTGTTTCATCGTCGAACTCCTCATGGGTCTCGCTCATCTTCTCGATTCGAGCGATTACTCTTGCGGCGGTCTCCTCATGCATCGTGCCTCTCCTCTGGACTGTCGCGCTTACGCCCCTGTCGATCCCCGGAAGCTGACGGTTACGAGGTTGGACGTCAACTTCGCACAGTCGGGTTGCTCTGTCAAGAAGATCGTATGCAACATTAATTCCAGATTATTTACCCTCGGGCTCTCTCAGGGAGATTGATTCCGTGAAATGGGTTGCGAGAGCACGCCTGACCGACTATCCTATCTGTTACGGTTCTCGTGCGCAAGGAGTGGTTATCATGAATGATCGGCATGAGGGAACCCTGCGGCTGGATTCTTTTCGCCGCGAGATCGACAAACTGGATCTCGAGATTCTTGAACTCCTCCAGCGGCGTATGGCTCTCGTTGAGCAGATCGCTTTCCTCAAGAGGCAGGCCGGCGTGGACGTCCAGGATGCCGCTCGTGAGGAAGCGATTTTTCGGCGTCTGGCGCAGGAGGCCCGAACGCCGCTCTCCCCGGAGGCGGTGGAGCGAATATTTGGTGAGATACTGAAGGTCTCCCGAGAGCTTCAATCCCGATGGAGCGACTAGCCCGCCTTTCCCTTGTCCGCAATCCTCATTTTGTAGTATGATACCTCTCAAAACTTCCCATGACTTCGCGCTGCGTCCAGATCATGCCTTACTTTCCTCGCATTCGCTCCCGGCGCAGTCTCGAGAGGCATGTGCTCCCTGTTCCCCAGAGGCTGTACCGCTACACAGGTGTTACCGTAAGAGCCCGGAGGCGGGCTCTTCTTGGTGCTTGGGTCTTGCCCTCCCTAGGTCGGGAGGGTGGAAAGGAGGAAGCCCTATGACAGCGCAGTCACCCCTTACCATTCCCATGGAGATAAGGCCCGCCCGCATGCGCTTTCGTAATGAGATCTGGGAGCGGACCCACGGGTGGCGGAGCGACGTCGACGTTGCGGTAGAGCAGATGGCCCGGCTGCTCGATGTCAAAGATCTGGAAGGGATCAAGAAGGCCGTGGAGGTGGGGAAACCGGACAGGACCTACGGCTACCTCAATGATCCGAGAGCCTTTTTCCAGGCTCTTTTAGCAGCCCAGGGGGTGAGACAGCAGGACGCCGTGAGCGCCTACCACAAGACCAGAGACACGCTGGTGCAAGGGGAGGTCATGATCGCCAATCAGATCACCATCTCCGATATCAAGGCGGACATCGGCTCGATTGGCGGGCACATCAAGCCGGGAATCTCGGTGGTAGAGGCGGTGCGCAAGTACGTGGAGCAGGAGGGGGTGAACAGTGGTCTCCTCCGCAGCTTCTTCGTGAGCAGCACCGGCGACGATATCTCCATCCTCATGACCCACCAGCGGGGCAAACTGGATGAGACCATCCATAATCTTGCCTGGAATGCCTTTCTGGTGGGCACGGAAGTGGCGCGTCTGGAGGGACACTACGGTGCAGGTCAGGATCTCCTGGTGGATGCCCCGGCCGGGAATGTTAAGGGTGCAGGCCCGGCGGTGGCCGAGCTGGAATTCGTGGAGCGGGGCGCCGAGCCTTTTGTCAGCTTCGGTGCCGATAAGACCAATCCAGGTGCCTTCAGCCTCCCCCTCTATCTCCTCTCGGACCCGATGTATAACTCGGGGCTTATCCTGGCAGACAACATGCGGCCGGGATATACTTACCGCATCCTGGACCTGACTCACAAGGGCGAGGACAAGGCGATCTACCTGAACACGCCGGAGGACCTGTACGATCTGGCTCTTCTCGTCCGTGACACTGATAACTTCGTCATCGAGTCCGTCTTTCTCAAGACAACAGGCGAGCAGTTCGTTGCCGTCAGCGCTACCCGGCTCCATGACATCGCGGGGAAATATACGGGTAAGGACGATCCGCGCATGCTCGTCCGCTGCCAGGGCCAGTTCCCAGCCACCGGCGAGGTGCTCCATCCTTTTGCCCTGGGGCACCTGGTGGCGGGATTCATGCGGGGCAGCCACAACGGCCCTCTCATGCCGGTGAAGCTCAACGGCACCATCTCCTGGTTCGACGGACCACCGATCGTGACCGCTGCAGCATTCAGCGTGAAGAACGGTATCCTCACCGAGCCCGCTGACGCCTTCGACCAACCCTTTTGGGACGCAGTTCGCCACGAGGTGGCTCAGAAGGCTCAATGGATTCGGCGGCAGGGGTTCTTCGGCGCCGCGATGCTCCCATGGAATGAGCTCGAATACTCCGCAGGACCGGTCAAGAAGATGAAGGCCCTTCAGAGTCGCTTCACCTTGGAGCGGGACGGGGAGCCGATGGAGGGGGCCGCGGGCTCACAGAAGGATTAGCCCCCAGCCCGCATGATGCACGAGGCGCCGTCCCGAGATCGTGGAGATCGTCGTGCCACCGGGCAAGCATCCCGCGGCACCGCGGGACTCGGACCTGAGGTATACTTGTCAGTACGTCGCAAGGTTCGCGTGTCCTCAGCCTGTCGAAGGAACACCCAAGGACGCCCGTAAGGACGGCCATATCCGCGGTCGCAGCAGGTGGTTCGTGCATAATGCGGGCCAGGGCACGGGTCGCCCACCGGGCTCTCTTGTCAGCTATACTCTTTCATGCTATGGTCCCAGTCGCTAAAGTCCCGGCGGGCGACCCCTGTGAGGGGGGTGGACGCACGCGGGCTCGGGAGCGGTGCGGCATACCCGCGATCCATACCCAGGGGAATAGACGGGGCGACCTGTCGATGACGACGTCCTCCCCCACTCCAGTAAGTCTTCTCCCCGCGAATGAATCTATGGTTGAAATCGTTCACCTTGCAACCTTCAAGCGCAGGCAGGCAGCACGGAGGGGTTTCAAGGCTTGGCTGCGCCGTTTCGGCGAGCCGCTGGATGAGGAGACCAGGATTGGTGACCTCTCGGACAGGACCTTGGCCTTTCTCATTTCTCCCGGGGAGGAGAATATCTTCCTCCTCTACGAACTGGTGATGGGAGTAAAGGGTCTCGGGACCAGCAGCGACTTCTTTAATCTTGACCGAGCGCTCAAGATGGAGGTGATTGACATCTCCATCTACCTATTAGACCAACTCCGTTTCGAGTGTATGCGTCGCCTGAACTGGCTGGTGTGCGATTCTCCAGCCCCGTTGTCGCTTGTTGAACTGGTCGAGCACTACCCGACGCTGACCGGAGAGGGCCGAAGGATGATCCCGGCACTCAGCGCCTCCCATCCGAACTACGAAACTTACAAGCGACTCTCCGAATTTGATAAGGAGACCTTCGTTCGCAAACAGATCCCTGCCGCGATCGAGAGATTCAAGAGTGGATTGAAAGGGTAGCCCCGGATGCTTCATGGAGAGAATGCATTTCTTCAACGGTCGGTAGCCAAAGGGCGTGGGCCGGTCCGGTAAGAGCATGAAGGTTTTCACTGGGATTCATCGAGAGGATCTGATAAAAGAAAAGACTGTCCGGGTCCACAAGGGAGAAAAACCCCATGCGGGAGGCTAACACACTCCAGAGGCTGCGGTTCATGGAGCTGGTGCAGAAGTGCCTCCCCTTCAGATGGCAGAGATATTGGGACTGTGGCACCCGCTCTTTTGACGTGTCCCTGATGCTGCAGGACACGGGAAACACCAAGATAGGAAGAAGGGAGCGGGTCCTGTTGAGACTCCTGGCCAGGATCGGGAGCGGCAGGGTGGAACCCTCTGGGCAGATTCTCGATGCTAGCCGCAGCCTCGACCGGGAGCGCCGGCAAATCATTAGGCGATGGTTAAAGGCGGGCGAGGGAGAACACCTGCCCCTCGTGGCCAACCCCGAGCCTCTCCCAACTGTCAGGCACGCCGAGCCGTAGAGCGCGTTTCCTTCCACAAGAAACTCTCTATTCCTACCATCCCCGACCACCGCCTGCGGAGCCGGGTCACCCGGCCGATCTTTTGCTTGCAGGCCCGATGAGGAACTCTTTATAATGACGAGCACCTGTTTGGGCGGGAGGACGATCCTGTGAGGGTCATGACCTTCAACCTGCGCTTCGAGAATGACTTCGACGGCGACAACAGGTGGGGAAATCGCTGCGAACTCCTGGCAGAGACCATCTTGAAGTATGGACCTCATATCGTCGGCACCCAGGAGGGCAAGCCCTCCCAGCTTGATTTCCTGCGCGAGCGCCTCACCGGTTACCGAATCTCGGCGGCGTCTCGCTGGTGGGACCCTGAGTGTCAGTATCCCACCCTTTTTTATCTGGAACAGTCCTTTCGCCTCCTGGGAGGGGGGGAGTTCTGGCTCTCGGAGACACCCACCATCCACCGGAGCAAGAGTTGGGACTCGGCATTCCCGCGCATGATGAGTTATGCCCATCTCGAGGTGCGGGAAACGGGGCAGCGGCTTTGGTCGGTGGTGACGCACCTCGATCACATCTCTGAACGGGCCCGCATCGAAGGCGCAAAGATGATTCGCACGTGGGCCTTGGGCCGTGGAGCAGCAGCGGTCCTTGTGGGCGATTTCAATGATAGCCCGGGATCGGAGGTGCACCGGGTTCTGATCCCCCCCAACGGGCCTTTTCTCGACACTTGGGAAAGGCTCGGGCGACCGGAGGATGAAGGCAGTTACACCCAGCACGGTTTTACCGGAGTCGGTGCAAAGGGCCGCATTGACTGGATCCTTGCCACTCCGGAGTTCCACGTTCTTGAGGCAAGCATCGGGAGGGATCACGAGGGGCGGCGCTACCCGTCTGATCACTTTCCCTACTGGGTGGACTTGAAGCTCGTGGACCGCCCACCGGGACCCTAAACGGTTTTCCCCGCGAGCATAGTGGTCGTATGAAAGAGAGCGTTCGCGTCGCCCTCGTTCAGGGTAAGCCCTATCCCGATCTGGATGATCCACGAAACGTAGGTCACGCCATCCGGCTCCTTGACCATTGCCGGGGAAAGGGTGTGGATATCGCGTGTCTTCCAGCCTGTTTTCCTTGGTCGAGCGAGGAGGCTCTCAGCGAGATGGCGAGGAGTCTCCAGTGTTACCTGGTCGCAGGCCTATTGGAGGTTGCGGAGGGCAAACGATTCAACACCGCAACTCTTTTGGACCGGCGCGGTCACCTGGTGGGGCGACAGCGTCAGGTCATCGTGGGGGTGGCGGAGCGCCAACATCTCGCCATCGCTCCCGGCGAGGCCTCGTATCGGGCCTTCGATACTGATTTCGGTCGTGTGGGGCTGCCGGTGGGAATCGATTTCTGGGGTCAACCGGACGCAGCAAGAGCCATGACGGCACAGGGAGCGGACCTTATCATCAATTCCAGCATCTTTCCTGTCCTGCTAGGGCACTGGAAGTCAGCGGCCCTCACCCGTGCTCTTGAGAACTTCGTCCCCGTGGTCGGCATCAACACGGCCGATTTCAACCTGCGTCTGGGCGGCAGGGTACACCACCGGCACGGGGGTCGAAGCCTTATTATCCAACCGCCCCGATTGGTCGACAAAGACGACTTCCGGATTTGGCTACGAAGCCTCGACAGCCTAGAAGGATGGATTACCTTGAAGCTGGATAAACGGGAGCAGGTCGCCCATGGCGAGGTCGACCTGGCGACCGTGCGGCGCTTCCGCGAGGAGTTCCGGCGGCAGCTTGGGATTGAGTGAAATTCCGCCGGTTAGGCGTGGGCTAGCTCCAGCGGAAAAAGAAAGCCCGCCGGACGGCGGGCTTTGTCGAGTAATCAGCCTTGCTTCCATCACGCAGAAGGCGCTTCGACTTTTCTCCTCCTGCGGACGACTCTTTTCGGGGCCGATTCCTGGGCTGCCGCCGCAGCCCTCGCCTTCCGGGCCTTCTGCAGCCTTGCCCCGAGGCCGAGTGCTTTGGCGGTCTTTCGCCGTTTGGCGGTCAATGACTTCGCTGACAGAGGCTGTCTGGCGGAGAATCCCCACTTCTTTCGATATTCCCGCGGGGTCAAGCCGAACTTTGCAAGCGTTCTCGCCGTCAGTTGCTTGTACTTCTTTCCATCCTCCAGATTGATGACGTAGTTGCGATGGATGGACTTCGCTGGATTGGCCCTGAGTTGGGCGAGTTCATCCTGCTCTTTGGCGGCCTCGGGCATTTCTCCCATCAACTCGAGGCCCTTCAGTTGCTGCAACGCCTCAAATGTTTTCTTGAGGGCAGCATCCATTTCATCGGCAGACATAGCTGCGTGCGATGCCTGCGCCGCCACAATCTCGGCAGCCATCTCAGTTAGACTTTTCGCCATACCATCCTCCTTCTTGGAATGATTGGGATATCACTCTGAAACTTTTTTGCTGTAACCATATTGTCAAAAAATATACTTGTCAACAACTATTTCTTTAGTTGAGGATATCAAGGCAAAAAAAATAGGTAATGACATCGGCTCAAGGAGGTTCGATCCGACGGTCGCATCGTCTATCTTGCATTCGGAGAAAAGAGCGAGTAGGACACCCAGTTGATGCAAAGAAGCGCGCATCTTCGCCCTTGCTCGCCTGTCTTCAGAGGCAGCCAATATGCGCCTGCGGCGCGTCATCATTCAGGAGGTAATCCTGCTGCGCTCAGCCCTATGAGAATCCGAATACACCCCGGATGAGAGCAAGGGCTGGGCAGGCGAAGAGACGTTTCGGTGACGACGACTTCAGGGGAATGTCGTGGGTCCTCCATCCCTCGGTCTGCATAGTTCTTGCCGCATATGACCAGAATACTTCAACTGCTGATGGCCGTCTCCCGCTTTCTACCGGCTACTAGAGAAGGAGGCATTCTGTTGATTTCGCGGCGAGGAAGCTATAGAGTGAATCGCGCTGAAGTCTCAGCGAGCCTTTGTACTTCTATGGGAGTAAGATACAATATCTACGTGAATCAGGGTAAATCTGCATCCGATTCTATCGACAGGAGTGACATGGTGCCCGAAATGGGACCAGCTGATGCAGCCGAGCGTCTGACGGCACTGACCCGTGAGTTGCTCGTTCAGGCCCGGCCTGAGGTGGCCCCAGGCCTGAAGGTCAGGCTTGAGTCTCGCCTCGAGCGAGATCTCGGCATCGATAGTTTGGCCCGGGTTGAGCTCATGCTCCGGATGGAACGTGCTTTCGGGGTACACTTGGCGGAAGGTGTCGTGGCGGAGGCTGAGACGCTCAGCGACTTGCTGCGGGCCGTTCTCGGCGCGTCGGCGGAGACGTTGCCTTCTCCCGCTCCCGAGGTCCCTGCTCCCGCCGCGGTGACGGTGGGCGTGGAGGGCTCACCGGACCAGGCGAGGACCCTCGTCGAGGCCCTCGAGTGGCGGGCAGCGCATCATCCGGAGCGGGTGCACATCACCTTCCTCCCGAGCGACGAGGAGACGCAGGCCTTTCGTTACCGCGAACTCCTCGGGCGCTCCCGACGTGCGGCCGCCAACCTGCAGCGTGCGGGCCTCGAACGCCAGCAGGCCGTTGCTATCATGCTGCCCACGAGTCTGGAGTTCTTCGTCGCCTTCTACGGCATCCTGATCGCGGGGGGCATCCCGGTGCCGATTTATCCCCCGGTGCGTATGTCCCAGCTCGAGGATCACCTGCGCCGGCAGGCGGGGATTATCGCCAACTGCCTTGCACCGGTACTCGTAACCGTGCCGGAAGCGAAGCTGCTCGCTCAGCTCCTCAAAGGGGACGCGCCGACGCTGCGGCATATTGTCGCCATTTCCGAGCTCGAGGCGGACGACGGCGAGCCGCAGCCGATTCCCCTCGCGGCCGGCGATATCGCCTTCCTCCAGTACACCTCCGGCAGCACCGGAAACCCCAAAGGTGTGATCCTCACCCACGAGAACCTCCTTGCCAACATCCGCGCCATGGGGCGGGCGGCCGGCGTGGACGCCAACGACACCTTCGTGTCGTGGCTGCCCCTCTATCACGACATGGGCCTCATCGGCGCCTGGCTCACGGGTTTGTACTTCGCCTTTCATCTGGTCCTCATGTCGCCGGTGGCGTTCCTCTCCCGCCCGGTGCGCTGGCTGTGGACGATCCACCGCTTCCGCGGCACCGTTTCGGCTGCGCCCAACTTCGCTTACGAGCTGTGCGCGAGCAAGGTGGACGAGCGCGATCTCGAGGGGCTCGACCTCTCCTCGTGGCGCTGGGCGTGCAACGGCGCGGAGCCGGTGAGCGCGGAAACCGTTGCCCGCTTCACCCGTCGGTTCGCCAAATATGGATTCGACCCGCGCTCCATGGCACCGGTCTACGGCCTGGCGGAGTGCGCCCTTGATCTCGCCTTTCCCCCATGGCGTCGAGGCGCGCTTGTTGACCTAGTGGATCGCGAGGCCCTGGCCCAGACCGGGCGGGCACTTCCCGGGGTGCCGACGGACCCCCGAGCGGTGAAGATCGTGGCCTGCGGCCGCGCCCTTCCCGGCTACCGGATACGCATCGTCGACGGCAAGGGCCGCGAACTCCCGGATCGCACTGAGGGTCGCGTCGAGTTCCGCGGCCCGTCAGCGACCTCGGGCTATTATCGGAATCCCGAGGCCACGGCCGAGCTTGTGGACGGCGAATGGCTGGATTCCGGCGATCTCGGCTATCTCGCCGACGGCGAGCTCTATCTCACCGGCCGCGTCAAGGACATGATCATCCGCGGCGGCCACAATATCTATCCCTACGAGCTTGAGCAGGCGGTTGGGGACATTCCCGGCATCCGCAAGGGCTGTGTCGCCGTGTTTGGGGCGCGCGATCAGGCCGGCTCGACCGACCGCGTCGTGGTGGTCGCCGAGACGCGGGAGACGGATTTGGGAAGGCGCGAGAAGCTTAGGGCGGCGATCAACAACCTCGCGGTGAATCTCCTTGGCGGTCCTGCAGACGAGATCATGCTCGCGCCCCCCCAGACCGTCCTCAAGACCTCGAGCGGCAAGATCCGCCGCGCCGCGACCCGCGAGGTGTACGAGCGTGGTCTTGTGGGTGCAAGGCAGCATGCACCCTGGGTGCAGGTGGCTCGCCTCGCCTGGCGGACGGCTGTGGCGCGGTTCAGACAACGGCTGGCGGTCGCGGGGCGTACGCTCTACGGTGCGTATGTCTGGAGCCTTTTCGCGCTCGTCACGATGGTCGGCTTCGTCGCGAGCTTCCTGCCGGGTCTCGGCGTCCGTCGTGGAGCCGCCCGGTGGCTGGCCCGCTCCCTCCTGCGGGCCGCGGCGATCCCGATCAGGGTGGAGGGATTGGAGCGGTTGCCCCGCGACCGGCCCTCCGTTCTTGTGGCAAACCACGCAAGCTACATCGACGGGATTGTCCTCGTCGCTGCAATCCCGCGGGGGTTCGCTTTCACTGCCAAAGCGGAACTTAGAGGTCAGCGGCTGATGCGCCATCTTCTCGAGAGCGTCGGCACCCGGTTCGTGGAGCGTTTCGACGCGAGACAAGGGGTGAGCGACACCCGCGAGCTTGCCGCGGTCGGCGGTGCAGGCGAGTCGCTCGCCTTCTTCCCTGAGGGGACCTTCCGGCGGGCACCGGGGCTTCTCTCCTTTCGCATGGGCGGCTTTGTCGTGAGCGCCCAAGCCGGCATGCCTCTTGTGCCCGTGACCCTCATGGGGACCCGCGCCGTGTTGCAAGACAAGACTTGGATCCCGCGGCGCCTGCTGATACGCGTGGTGATCGGGGAACCGATCCAACCGCAGGGGAAGGACTGGGATGAGGCGGTGAGACTTCGCACCGCGGCGCGCATGGTGATCCTCGCGGACTGCGGCGAGCCGGATGCGGAAGCGGAGCCCCATCCTTTTGACGGGACGCAGATGAACGCAGATGGACGCCGATGAATCTATCGGACACAGATGAACACAGATCGACACAGATTTTAAGGAACTAGATATCTGCGTGAAACAGCATAATTCTGCATCCTGATGAATGGGATCCCGATGAACCTGGATACGTCTACATAATTTGTCTTGGTTTGATCTGTGGGAATCTGTGAAAATCTGTGTTCCATCTTCTCCGGTGAGTGTTATGGACGAGGAACGTGATACAACGGAATCTCCCCGGGTGCGGCTACACACGGTCGGGAATCGCTTCGAAGCGGACCTCCTGCTCCACGCCCTGGAGCAGGAGGGCATCCCCGTTCGTCTCCGGACCTATGAAGAGACGCCTTACGACGGACTCTTCGTGCCCCAGCGAGGCTGGGGTGCCCTCTTCGTCCCTGAAGAGGATGAAGAGAGGGCCCGGGAGCTCATTTATCATATCTTGGCGAGCGCGCCTCAGGAGCTGGCCTCTCTCCCCGGTGCAGACGAAGACGAGGGAGAGGCAACGGTGGGGGGTGACGCGGGGATGGACGGGCCGGAATGAACACGGATCATCCGACTCAGAAACCCCAGCGCCGATTTCAGGATCCGGGCGAGCTCGATCCGAGGCTCTGGGAGGAGCTCGCAACGCGAGACCCGGACGAGATCTGCGTTCGTGCCTCCGTGCGGTTTGATCGAGAGCGGGGTTGCTACCTGGTCCCGTTCCTAAACCGAAGGTATGGAGTTTTCCCCGCGGAGCGTCTGATCGAGCGCCAGGACTCTCGTCGGGAGGAGGAACTCTCATTTCAATTCTATCTCGTCCTGGTCACCTATCTCCTCCGGGCCCAATCACTTGCCCTCTCCGGACGGATGGTAACCGGTGCCGAGCTTCGGGGTGGAAGTTTTTTCTTTAAAGGTCACCATGCTCTCTTCACGGAGCCCTTGGAGCGGCGCTTCGGCAGGGACCCCGAAGGTTTTCTCGACGCGGGGCTCCGGCTCGGCGGCGCCAAGACGGATTTCGGTGACGCCTCCTTTCGCCTCTGGCCTCTTTCGAGGATTCCCCTCGGCTACGTCCTTTGGTCTGCCGACGATGAGTTCTCGGCGCGGGTCGGGGTGGTCTTTGACGCCTCCGTCGTGGAGCATCTGGCCCTCGATGTGATCTGGGCGCTGGTCAACGAGGTGGGGCGGACGTTGCTGAACGAGGCAAAGAGTAGAGAGCAGGAACCAGTGAGCTGACGCCGCCGAATGCTTGACAGGTGCGGCCCTTCCTGCTAAAGGCCTACTTTTGGGGCCTTCCAGGGAGAATTGCCCGCTGGCCTGGCTAAATAACCCCAGGGGACCATGAGGAGGAGACCGTGGCCGCAAAACGGATCCCGCGCAAGGAGCTCAGGAAGCCGGACGAATTGGTCACCGTGACCGGCAGGATGATCCAATGGTGCATGGAGAACAAGGTCTTGCTGCTTCGGGGATCGGCGGCACTCGCGGCGGTTATCCTGGTGGTAGCGGCGGTTGTGTTCTATCAAGGATACCGGGAGCGGCAGGCTCGGCTCCTTTACAACGAGGCCCTCGCTCTCGAGGCACGCGCTACCGGCGAAGAGGGGTCGAGCCCCGAGGCTGCTTTCGCCAAGCTGAAGGAGGTGCGGGAGCGGTACGCATCCACGAAGGTGGGACCGATGGCTCTGGCTGATCTCGCTGACCTCTATCTCAGGAAAGGGAATTACGAGGAGGCTGTTGCCTGTTACCAGGGCTCGCTCAAGGGACTCGATCGCCGGAGCTCCCTCTATGGTCTGGTTCTTGAGAATCTGGGGACGGCTTACGAGGCCAAGGGGGCTTGGGATTCCGCCATCGAGGCCTATGAGCGGCTCGCACGCGAGGGCACGCCTGTGTATCAGAAGCAGGCCGAGCTCGGCCTAGGCCGGGTGTACGAGGCGAAGGGCGATCGTGCCAAGGCCCTCACCCACTACGAGGCATATCTCAAGGACAACCCTGATACCTTTGCCAGCGACTGGCTCCGGGTGAAGGTGACTCGCTGGCGCCTCGAGGCAGTCTCGTAAGAATACCTTG
>Ga0316617_100000039_pt1 | contig 24325 bp, 36 predicted proteins | sample OWC_Aug_M1_C1_D2_FD_207801 | JGI IMG/M metagenome (GOLD analysis project Ga0316617, IMG submission 207801) | Wetland soil microbial communities from Old Woman Creek delta, Ohio, United States - OWC_Aug_M1_C1_D2_B | ecosystem: Environmental > Terrestrial > Soil > Wetlands | place: USA: Ohio... | reverse complement strand
TCCAAAAAGAAACTCGCTTTCCTATGCGCATCCCAGTAGTGCAGTGCGTAGCCCACAGCCAGCGTGTTTGTTATGAGTAATACGATCTCGGTCAGTGTAAATGTGACGGGCATCATCGCTTCCTTTCAGTGTGTTTGCTGTTTCTCTTTTAGTAACGATTCGAGTATAGGATACAAGTCTCTATTGACAGTGTAAAACAAAACTTTATCAAAGTACAGTGCTATCAAATTATCTAAGTTTTTTACGTAATTATCATCACCAATCATCCATCCGTGTACATACGCACCTAAGATAGATTCTTCCGTAGATATAAGCTCACTCATCTTAAAGAAGCCATACCTCGGCCCATCAAGTATCTCTTTAATACTCACAGCACGTATGGATAGATACCACTCTCCCTTTTCTAACGCAGACGCTAAAACTATCTGCACACTGTCTTCACCCGCAAGATCAATCTTCAACTTGTTCAACGTTCGCTGAACGTTTGGGGCAAATTTATTCACAGTCCCTCCTGACAAATGTCAGCTTCGCACCAACCCAACGCTATCAACTGCACTGCGACCTCCTCGGCTAACTTGTTCAACTGCTCCCGCACAAACGCTTCGGTCTTGTAGTTTCTGGGATTGCCCGACAACCTCGAAACAGCTCCATCGTCCGTAGGAAAGTACAACCCAGGCGAGAAGTCAGTCATGTGTGCGCAGTCGAACCCAATCACCATCGCACGGTGCTTGCTGTCATAGCTTTTGTACGTCACCCCTCCATGCGGTGCTTCTTCGACAATGTTAAATAGCTGCTTGGGGTCGAACCCCTTCGCTCTCCTGCTGACAACAAAGCTCAAGTACCCACACAGGTGCAACATGGATGGGTGCCTCCTGATCTCACACTCGAAGGTCTGCTTGAATATCGTCTGCTCCACCTTCTTTCTTATCGTGATGGCAAACCATAGCTCATCCGGCTCCTTGTCCCAGGGCCTCTCGTGCTCCTCCAGGATAAGTTTCAACTGCTCCCGCTTCGGTATATCGAACTCCCTGCACATGACCAGACCCCCGTGTGCTTGCGCGTCGTTTAGTTTCTTTGCATCTTTCATATGTTGTCCCTATCTCTGTATACATTGAAGTTTCTTCTGCCCCTCACCCGCATCCGCAGTCCTGCCTCGGCAAACAGATCGTTCAGCATCAGGTTGAGCATGGGGTACAGCTTCTCGTCAACCCTCGTGAGGTTGAGTCGGCTGTCAGGCGGTGTGTCACAGATAAAGTGTCCGACGGCTATCCTCCACCCATCAGGCCTTACTCGATCCAAGCCTCCCGATACGCTGTCCACGATGAGGTTGGACTGAATGACTCTGTTTTTCTGTTTCTGTCTGCTATCAGTAAGCGAGCGTATACGCAGCTTGTGCACGAACACACCGTTACCTTCTTTCACAGGCACCGTCTCCCACCAGTCGCCGACACGCAACGGCAGTCCATCTTTTGCAACCATCTTCCTGACATATGTCAGTCGGCTGATCCGTTCTCGTTCAGTTAACTGCTCCATCAGTCCCTCCACGCTTCTTGACTCTGCATCAGGTACGCATCCACACGAAAGAACTCATCGGTCGGTATCTTCCAATTACCAAGGTATGGTTGGCCTTTGACGGTGTGCACACGGTATGGATACTCAAGAAGGGTCAGTACAGCATTCAACCTGCTTCTTGTTGTCGGCGTGTTCCACCCAGCAAGACTGATCTCCAGCTCGATCACGTCTTTGCCGAATGAGTCTTTGACCTCCACCCACCGCGCAATACGATTGCGGTGCAATGAAAGGGTTTTGCCGAATGACGCAGTGTTGCCTTGACCTGCGATCTCCCGCTTTACGAACGCACCACAAACTAACTTCTCGATCTTTCTCATTTCATTCTCCTTCCTGACATTTGTCAGCTTCTAAAATTTCCCCTCAGCTACCTGAAAGCAAACCAACCCATTGCGTCTCCACATATCGACAACCTGCTGCCTGTCGTCGAGCACAAACAGCACCCTGTCTTTCGGTATGTGTTGGTCAAGGATCTCCTGCTTCACGATGTAATCGGCACGGTAATCACCATCCTTACGCATGAGCAAGGTGAAATCATTGAGGTTGCACATATCCTTTATCCATGCCTCGGTATCAGCACGGCATCGCTCAGGTCTGCCTGAGCAAAAAATGATGTTGTAAATCGCGCCTTCGTAAAACATAAACTTGTCCAACACATGCAACACCGGCCCATTTACCGTATCCCCCCGCACTCCTGCGTAGAACGCATCCCAGTTTTTCGGTTTGTTTTGTACGTGATGCACTCGGTGCTCGCAGTTAGCGAGCGTGCCGTCAAGGTCACATACGATAATGTCTTTCAAACGCCAGGAACGACTTTTTTTAGTGTCTGAACTCATTTCACGCTCCATGTGATGGATTTGTTTATGGCTTTGCGTTGTTTCCAGTAGGGCAGTGCCCACGCAAGGTTTGTCTCCACGACAATCAACTTCTTATCCACGTACACATACATCTTCATTCCCACGGTTCTCTCCTTCCATATTCGTAGTGCGCATTCAGCACCATTTGAATATCGAAACTGTTCCCATACATGTCCATCTTGTGCTTCACCGCATACTCAATAGCTTCCTTCTCGGTATTAAAGAAGCCGTAGACATGTGTTGGGCTATGCGGGAAGAAGTTGAGTACTACCCACTTCCCTGTTTCCTCGTCGTTAGTTTCCATTTCACTCTCCTTAATCAAACTCAGCACCGTCATAACATCCGGCAAAGAAGTGCGGACCAACGAAGGCTCGCACGTAACCCACTGTCTGCCTGCGTGTGGGTTTGGGCAACGACTTCAGCCACTCCTTCTCAGAGCGATTCCTGGGATGACCTTGGAACCCCTCCTTCTTCAATGCCCATGCAAATATCTGTCGGATGGTCCGTCGCTTGTTCTTGTAGAAGGTCTTTTTGGTTTTCATTTCAGCTCCTCCGGTATTTCAACTTCATCGCCTAACTTACTTGCTACGTAGCACCTCATCGCGGCAATCAGGGGTGTGGGGCCATACCCTTCGAAATCAGGGCTTAAGAATCTATTCGGCCCAAGCACTGCGCACCACAAACCCCTAGCGTCCTTCGGCCTGCACGCCAAGGAAATACCTTCCCGCTCAATGATCGGCCCGCCTTGTGCCCAGTCGGTTGAGTAATGCGTGTTTCCCCACGTATACCAAGCTACGGAAAAATTATTCACAACCTCCGGCTCACTTCGACCCTCACACTTCGCTACTGCCCAATCAAGGGCAGCACCTGTTAGTTCACTTGTTTTCATTTCATTTTCCTTTCCTGACATTTGTCAGGTTGTTAATCGCGCAGTGCTTTTTGGTTGGTTTGCTTGAGGGTTGTGGGTGCAGAAGCAGACGTAATGAATTGGTAGGGCCCCTTGCCGTATTCCTGCACCACGCACCAAGAACGTCGAGCTGCTTGCGCATCGGCTTCACCGCAAAAGAGGCAGGTGTAGTGGCCCAGGTTCCAGCGTTGCTCGTGCACGTCGTCTCCGCAAGTGATGCAGGTGTGCCACTTGGTGTTTGGGTTTCCGGTGATGGGGTCGATCGGTTCGAGATCGTCGGTGTTCATGAGTTTGTGTTGGGTGAGTGGGTTGTTGGTGCGCATGAGTAGCTCCTCGGTTTGGTTTTACAGGCTGACAATTGTCAGGTTTTGGGGCAGTTTGTGGGTGAGCAGATTGTGTTGCAATGTTATAAATGGGTTTGAGTGTGTTTGACTTGTTTGTGTGACAAAGTGATAAGTTACGTTTGTTTGTATACCCCAATATATATTATACCACAATCTAACCCCTAAGTCAAATATTTTAGGGTGCAAAAAGCTGCTTTCTTCAAATTGTGTGACAAAGTTACGTAAGTTACGTTTTGGTTATAGAAATTATTGCACGCGTAACTTTTGTAAGTACTTGATTTATATATATATTATTATTATAGAGTTAATAAGTTATAAAGTTATGCTGAAAAATGAATGGGGTAGCCAACTTGTACTAAATATTATAATAGTATTAGGCGCACCTGCCGAGAGGCTTTTTTAAAAACTGCCCATGCATTTTGCCAAAAAAACGTAACTTATAACTTTATAACGGTAATTCCTTTGTAATCAAGGACTTACAAGCGCGAGGTCAATTTTAAAACGTAACTTTATACCCCCGAAACGTAACTTTACCGTTAACATTGTGGTACAAAGTTATAAAGTTAACTGACAATTGTCAGCTTACCAACTTGAGGTACGTTCTACTCCCGCACAGGGAACTGGTTTGTTACACTTTCAAACGTAACAATATGAAAACCGTATCACGATTAGATAAAGTTACGTTTTCAATTTGTAACTTTGTGGTACACTACCCCCGCACAGGGAACTGGTATGTTTAAAATGTTTAAACAGCAAAGTTATATTTGAAACGTAACAAAAAGAAAAACGTACCACGATCGTACCGCAAAATAAAAACTATATCGGTTCACGTAACTTTATCGAGGCCCGATTTTCGGGCCGACAAAAACGAAAAAACCCGCCGAGGCGGGTTTGATTTGGAACCTGACAATTGTCAGGAATGGATGCGCAGCAAAAAACTAATCATGAAAAGTAAGTAGCAAAACACTGCAACTTCCAACGCAATTGTTAACCATTTAAACATTGCCGACTCCATTTTGAAACCTGACAATTGTCAGGATTTGAGGGGGGGGGATCCCCCCCCGTTGATTACTTAGCCTTCGAGTCCAAGGCCTCCTCTTTACCGCCGAGTGCCAGGAAAGTCTCGATCAGGACATCCTTGTAGTCGGACGCTTGAAGGTCAACCCCCTCATCTTCGCAGGTCAAAACCAAGTTGATCGCACTGCGCAGGTAACCAAGTACTTTTTGATCGGGAGTCGCGACTGCCGTTACACGGTTACCCGCCGTTTGATACCCGCTCGCCTCCTTGACGCGCTGCCAATACTTGTCGACTGAACCCTCGGCGACGCCGCGATCGAGCATCATTTCGACAAACTTGGCCCGCTCGCCTCGGATACCCTTGGCTTCCTTACCCTTGAGCTCGAACCAGGTACGGCCGAAAACCGTACAGAGTGCACCCGCATAGTTAGCGATAACCTCACCGGTTTTGCTGACCGCGTCGCCGACTGCCTGACGGGCAGCGTCGAGGATTCCGATCGCCTCGGCCGCATTGAGTTGATCGGCCGCGATTACTACTGTTGACGTTGTGCTAGCATGCATGTTAAGACCCTTTGCTGACAATTGTCAGGAACCCGCCTGACTCGGCAGCGATCAATGTCGATCGCATGATTAAAGAATAGCAAAACGCACCACAAAAATCAAGCTAATCGTAAACGAAATTAAACCCCCCCAATACCTGACAAATGTCAGGATTCGACCCCCCCCCGATACCCCTACCCCCCCAAAATCAGAGTTCCAGGAGGTGGGGGCCCACAACACACTAATCCACTCAAACAATCCCAACTTTTAAAAACCTATTTGTACCACGCAGTACAAATACCCCCCTCCCCCCTTTCTTTTTCCCGTCGGCTTATATTTAGTGTTTTTATAGAAACACCCCCCGTTAGGAGTCCCTACCTCCTTGCAAAATAAAAAATTAGGTGTATACAATTAGCACCTTCCCGTTAACTCGGTGCTTTTATGATTGAATTAAAACCTTCTGCGGACCATCCGGTTCCGTACGACTCAGCAGATGAGACACCTGCCACCCATAAAGATGCTGTGGCGGTTGCTGTTAATACCGCAGACCTTCTCGACCAGCTCGGCGGGAGTGTTGAATATGGGGATGCTGACTTTGCAAAGGCAGTTAATCTCATAAAAGGGGCGACAAAGCCCGATAATCCTGCCCATATTAAATCGCCTGCTGAAGCACAAGCCGTTGCGGACATACTCAAGCGGTTTGATTTTGGTGCGTTTGCGGATGCCATGCAGGCTCGCAACTTTATTACCAATAAACTCATTAAGATCGCAGACTGCGGAGATACTAGATTAGAACTAAAAGCTCTAGAACTACTCGGCAAGCACAGCGATATTGGTTTATTTACAGAGCGCAGTGAGATTACAGTACATCACACATCCAGTAAGTCTCTAGAAGAGTCTATTACAGAGCGAGTTAAACGGCTACTTAATAGTGATGTAGTAGATGTAACACCCCTAGATGATCTAGATGCCCAATTAGGCCCTCCACCAGACACGCTCACTGCGGAAATCGTAGAGAAAGTAGAAGAAAAATAAACCAAAAACAAACCAAAAAACAAACCACCAAACCTAAATGAGTTTATCTACTACTCCTGCGGCTAACGCACCCTCTCTAAAAGACATATTAACGCTCGTTAAATCGGGGAAAATGTCTGAAGGAGACCTGCGTATACTAGAAGCGCAGCTTATAAGGTTAGAAAAACTACGCGAGCAAGAGCTTGCGCAGCAAAAGTTTATAAAATTTGTAGAAAGAGTGTGGCCGACGTTCATATCTGGGGCTCATCACAAGCGGATGGCGGATGCTTTTGAGCGTGTGGCAAATGGGTCGCTGAAAAGATTGATTATTAACATGCCGCCACGGCATACCAAGAGCGAATTTGCCTCTTATTTACTGCCAGCTTGGTTTTTGGGGAAGTTTCCACACAAAAAAGTGATCCAGACCTCACATACTGCGGAGTTGGCGGTGGGGTTCGGGCGGAAAGTGAGGAACTTAGTCGATCAGGACGTGTATAAAACCATTTTTCCAGGCGTAGGACTGCAAGCAGACTCAAAAGCAGCAGGAAGATGGAACACTAATAAGAGTGGTGACTACTTTGCTATTGGTGTAGGGGGTGCGGTGACCGGTAAAGGTGCCGACATCCTCATTATTGACGACCCGCACTCAGAACAAGAGGCTGCGCTGGCAGCTACAAACCCAGACATCTATGACAAAGTGTACGAGTGGTACACATCAGGTCCACGGCAGCGTCTGCAACCGGGGGGAGCCATCGTGATTGTGATGACGCGATGGAGTCAGAGAGATCTGACGGGGCAGGTGTTGAAAGCCTCTGCGCAACGGGGTGGTGAAGAGTGGGAGGTGATTGAGTTTCCTGCGATATTGCCATCGGGTAACCCGCTGTGGCCGCAGTTTTGGTCGCTTGAAGAGCTGTCTGCACTCAAAGAAGAGTTGCCGAATGCGAAGTGGCAGGCGCAGTATCAGCAGAACCCAGTGGGTAACGAGAGTGCCATCGTCAAAAGAGATTGGTGGAAGTGGTGGGAGGAGGATGAGCCTCCGAGGTGTGACTACATCTTACAAACTTGGGACACTGCGTTCGAGAAGAACAACCGTGCTGACTTTTCTGCGGGTACGACGTGGGGGGTGTTTTACAACCCCAAGGACAACAACACAGCCAACATCATCTTACTTAACACATATAAGAAGCGAGTAGAGTATCCTGAGTTAAAGCGCGACGTGCTTGCCGAGTATAAGCAGTACGATCCTGATGGGGTGTTGATTGAGAAGAAAGCGTCGGGGGCTCCGTTGATCTATGACTTGCGGGCGATGGGCATACCGGTGCAGGAGTACACACCAAGCAAAGGGCAGGATAAGATTGCTCGGTTGAACTCAGTATCAGATGTTATTGCGTCGGGGAAAGTTTGGGTGCCTAGAACAAGGTGGGCTGAAGAGCTTGTAGACGAGATAGCCGAGTTTCCCAACGGAGAGCATGATGACTTGACCGATGCGACAACGTTGGCGCTGATGCGGTTCAGACAAGGTGGGTTCCTTCGCCTTCCAGTGGACGAACCTGATGATATTCGGTGGTTCAAAGGTTACCGCCAAGAGCGGTATTACACAGTGTAAGGACACATCATGGCTATTGATAAGGCGTTGTATGGGGCTCCCGAGGGGCTTGGTGGTATGGCAGCAGTTAGTGAACCCATAGAGATTGAGATTGAAGATCCTGAGTCAGTGACGATAGGGATGGGTGATATTGAGATCGAATTAAGCCCTACGAAAGAAACAGCAGAGGAATTTGACGCCAACTTGGCGGAGTTTATGGACCAGAGTGACCTCCAGAGCTTAGGAAACGAGCTGGTGGAGGACTTCATTAAGGACATGGGCGACCGCAAGGAGTGGATACAGACGTATGTAGATGGGTTGAAGCTTCTAGGACTTAAGTATGAGGAGCGTACAGAACCTTGGCAGGGGGCCTGTGGCGTGTTTCACCCCATGCTCACCGAGGCGGTTGTTAGGTTCCAGTCAGAGGCGATCACTGAAACATTCCCAGCATCAGGGCCGGTTAAGACACAGATTGTTGGTAAAGACACGCCTGAGAAAGACGAAGCTGCTGCGCGAGTTCGCGATGATATGAACTACCAGCTAACAGAAGTAATGCTGGAGTACCGCCCTGAGCATGAGAAGCTGTTGTGGAACTTACCGCTAGCAGGTAGTGCGTTCAAAAAGGTGTATTACGATCCGTCGATCGGGCGGCAGGTAGCAGTGTTTATTCCAGCCGAGGACATCGTGGTGCCGTACGGTGCGTCGAGTCTGGAGAAGGCTGAGCGTGTGACTCATGTTATGCGCAAAACACCCAACGAAGTTAAGAAGCTGCAAGAAGCTGGGTTCTACGCTGATATTGATCTTGGTGAGCCGTCGTATGAGTTAGACGACATCGAGAAGCAGAAAGCTGAAGAGCAAGGCATGACTGCGATACAGGACGATCGGTATCGCATGCTTGAGATTCATGTTGACTTGGATTTAAAAGGGCACGAGCATAAGAACAAGAAGGGTCAGCCGACAGGTATCGCCCTTCCGTACGTTGTGACGATCGAGAAAGGCACACGGAATGTTCTTGCGATCCGTAGAAATTGGTACGAAGGTGACGAGCTTCACCTCAAGAGGCAGCACTTTGTGCACTACCAATACGTGCCGGGATTTGGCTTCTACGGCTATGGTCTCATCCATCTCATCGGTGGATACGCAAAATCGGCCACGATGCTCATTCGCCAGCTTGTTGATGCAGGCACGTTATCGAACCTCCCAGGCGGGTTAAAGACTAGAGGTCTTCGCGTTAAGGGTGACGATACGCCGATCGCACCAGGAGAATTCAGGGATGTAGACATCCCAAGCGGTACGCTACGCGACAATATCTTGCCGCTGCCTTACAAAGAGCCAAGCCAAGTTCTGTTCTCCCTTTTCCAGACAATCGTCCAAGAAGGTAGGGCGTTCGCTTCGGCAGGTGACTTGCAAGTTAGTGATATGTCCGCACAGGCACCCGTAGGCACAACGCTTGCGTTGCTTGAAAGACAGCTAAAAATTATGGGCGCAGTGCAGGCGCGACTCCATAACGCGATGAAGATTGAGTTCAAACTTCTTAAGTCCATCATCGCCGACTACACACCTGATAGCTACGACTATGATCCTGAAGAAGGTGGGCGGGACATCAAGCGTTCTGACTACGACATGGTTGAAGTTATGCCTGTCAGTGATCCGAACGCAGCAACGATGGCTCAGAAGATTGTTCAGTATCAGGCTGTGTTCCAGCTAGCTCAGTCTGCGCCAAACATCTACAACTTACCTTTGTTGCATCGCCAGATGATTGAGGTGTTGGGGGTCAAGAACGCTGCCAAGCTCGTGCCTGTTGAAGATGATCTGAAGCCTGTTGATCCAGTGCAGGAGAACCAGAACTTCCTCACGATGAAGCCTAACAAAGCGTTCATCGAGCAGGACCACGCCGCTCACATCGCCACCCATATGTCGATGATGCAGAACCCCGCGATCATGGGCATGCTCCAGAACTCTCCTGTGGGACAGCAGATACAGTCTGCGGTTACGGCCCATATTAATGAGCACTTGGCGTTCCAGTATCGCAAAGAGGTTGAGGCATCGATCGGTCTACTGTTACCAACCAAGGAGCAGTCAGAAAACATGGATCCAGCTACGGCAGCACAGGTAGCGCAGCTCGCCTCACAGGCATCACAGCGTCTGGCACAACAAGCCCAAGCCGCTGTTGCACAGCAACAAGCCCAGCAGAAAGCACAAGATCCGATCATTCAAATGCAGATGCAGGAGTTGCAGTTGAAGATGGAGGACCTGAAGCTCAAAGCCCAGAAGCAAGCAGCCGACGTAGCGGCAAAAGCCGACCAACTACGAATCGAAGAGGCAAGAATTGCCGCCCAAAAAGAGATCGCTGCTATGCAGGTAGGGGCTACCGCCGCTGCCGCTCGCGATAAGGTGAATAAAAACCAGATGCTTGAGGGCGCACGACTTGGCGTAGAAATCGCCAAAAGCAGGGCACAGATGGCTGTGCAGGCCGCACAGAGATCCGCGCAGAACCAGAAACCACCTAAGAAGGAGAAAGATTGAATGAAATAAAAGTCCTCGCCCACGTTGCGAGGGAGATCGACAAGCTCCGCAAGGAGCAGTCTGCATTTTTACAGACCGGTAGAGCTGATGATTACGCAGCCTACCGTTTTATCTGCGGGACTATCCGGGGTCTAGACCAAGCAGAATCCATTATCAATGACCTCGTGCAACATTTGGAGAAATCTGATGACTGACCTAACCACTGCTGTCGATCTGTCCGGCTTGCTAAATAAATCAGCCGAGCAGAAAGCGAAGCAGTTGCCTGACCCAAGAACTTACCATTTACTTTGTGTCGTCCCCGAGGCGATGGAGGAGTATGCGGAGAGTGAAATTGGGATTATTAAGTCCGACAAAACCATGTATTACGAGGAAGTTCTTACTCCCGTGTTGTTTGTCGTAAAGATTGGACCGGATGCTTATAAAGACCCAACAAGATTCCCTAGCGGACCGTCTTGTAAGGAAGGGGACTTTGTAATTGTTCGCCCCAACAGTGGTACGCGACTAAAGATTCACGGTCGGGAGTTCCGCATTATCAACGACGATAGCGTTGAGGCGGTTGTAGAAGATCCGCGTGGTATTACCCGCGCTGCGTAAGGAGTAAGTGATGCCCCCCGAAATTAAAGATGAATATACGTTTCCTGATGAAAAACAGGAAAAACAAACAGCCGAAGCAGACGACAATTTTGAAGTCGAAATTGAAGACGATACTCCACCAGAGGATCGTGGTCGTAAACCTGCTAAAGAACCTGTTGATGATCCGACCGAAGATGAACTTGCCTCTTATGACGAGAAAGTTCAGGCTAGGATTAAGAAATTTACCCGTGGTTATCACGATGAACGCCGAGCAAAAGAAGAAGCTCTTAGGGAACGTGAAGCTGCTGAAACTTACGCACGACAGCTAATTGAGGAGAATAAACGGTTACAGCAGCAAGTAGCTATTGGCTCCCAGGCATATGTCGAACAGTCTAAAACTTCCGCGCAAGTTGCTTTTGACGTTGCAAAGAAGAAATATAAAGAAGCATATGAAGCTGGTGATGCTGAATTACTTGCTGAAGCTCAAGCTGAAATAGCACGGGCTACTTTGAACTTGGACAGGGCTGAAAATATGAAGCCTTTACAAGTTGAAGAAAAAGAGGTACAACAGCAACCTAGTGCTCCTCCCGCTCCTAAAATGTCTGAACGAGACAAGGAGTGGTTAGAAGATAATGATTGGTTTGGTACTAATCCTGAAATGACTGCTTCCGCCCTCGGGTTGCATCAGCGGTTGGCTCAGGAAAAAGGCAAAGCATTTATTGGAACTAAGGAGTATTATAAGATTGTTGACGCTACCATGCGTCGAAGATTCCCCGAAGAATTCGGGAGCGAGCAGCAAGAAGATCCGGCAGAAGAGGATGAACCTCCGCGCCGTGCAACAAAGCCCGCTGTTGTGGTGGCTCCGGCTACACGCAGCACACCGCCTAATCGCGTCAAGTTGAAAGCATCAGAAGCCGCCATTGCGCGTCGCCTTGGGGTGCCGCTAGAACAGTACGCTAAACAGGTTGCTCTAATTAGGAAAGGCGTTTAATCATGGATCAAGGTAAACAAGAGCGCGGTTCCCGCGAAGAGTCTACTAGGCAAGCAGTTCTCCGGCCCACAGCTTGGAGACCGCCGGAGACGTTACCAATGCCTGACCCTCGCGAGGGCTGGGTACACCGCTACATTCGTATAAGTACGATGGGAGTGGCCGATCCGTCAAACGTGTCTTCCAAATTTCGTGAAGGATATGAACCCTGCAAAGCAGAAGAATATCCCGAGCTTATGATGCACGCTTCCACCGAAGGTCGCTTTAAGGGCGGCGTAGAAGTGGGTGGTTTATTGCTCTGTCGTATTCCAGCGGAGTTTTTGAAGCAGCGATCCGAGTATTACGCTAAGCAGAATAAAGCTCAGATGGAATCTGTAGACAATAACTTTTTAAGGGAAAGTGATCCTCGGATGCCGCTCTTTTCGGAGAAACGTTCCAAGGTTACTTTCGGTACAGGATCTTAATCTTAGGAGTAACAAATGGCTTACCCCACTGTTGACGCTCCTTACGGTTTTAAAGCTATTAATGAACTTAATGGCCTACCGTATGCGGGAGCAACCCGACAGATTCCTATCGCCAGCGGACTCACCTCTAGTCTTTTTTACGGTGATTTAGTCCAACTGACGACTGATGGAACTCTGATCAAAACGACCTACGACCTTACTTCAAACCCCAGCACAGTTATTGCTGGCGCAATTGGCGTATTCGTAGGGTGTCAGTACACCAACGCTTCTACTGGGCAAAAGCTTTATGCTCAGTATTTCCCAGCAAACACTGTTGCTAACGACATCGTTGCTTTCGTAGTTGACGATCCGTCTGCTGTGTTTAGGGTTGCTATGGTTGGACAGACCTCCACAGAAAGCAAAACTGCCTCTACGATCGGTTACGCTAACCAATCGTTTGTTGGAACCAACGTGTATGCGGTTACTGGCGTTACTGGTAGCACTACGACTGGTAATTCCAAAATGGCTGTGTCTGGTGATGGTCCGTCGAACGGTACCGGTAACGTTCGTGTCTCTGGCACGTCGCTTCCTTTCCGTGTGGTTGCAGTCGTACCCGAAACCGCTTATAGCGTGACTGGCACTGGATCTTCGGCTAGTACCACAATCACTTTGGCTGCTGCTGTTACGGGTCTTCAAGCAGGTATGCAGGTTGTTTGTCCTGCCGCTACTGCTGGTGGACTTCCTGGTGACTACAACTATGTCACTAACGTTAACGGCACTTCTGTAACTGTAGCTAAAACTTTGACCGCCGCTTCTGGTTCTTCGTTTACCTTTATTGGGTATCCTGAAGTTCTTGTTAAGTGGAATCAAGGCTGGCATAGCTATCAGTTCGCTACCGGCGTATAAGGGGAAAATTAAATGGCTATTTCACGCGCACAACTACTGAAAGAGCTTCTCCCCGGCCTGAACGCATTGTTCGGCATGGAGTACGCTCGTTATGGCGAAGAACACAAAGAGATCTACGAAACCGAGACCTCCGAGCGTTCGTTTGAAGAGGAAACCAAGCTGTCAGGCTTTAGTGCTGCACCGGTCAAGGCCGAAGGTAGCGCAATCGCTTATGACAACGCGCAAGAAGCTTGGTCAACTCGCTACAACCACGAAACCATTGCTCTTGGTTTCTCGATCACTGAAGAAGCGATCGAAGATAACCTGTATGACAGTCTTTCGGCTCGTTATACGAAGGCTTTGGCTCGTGCAATGGCTTACACCAAACAGGTTAAGGCTGCTGCGGTCCTGAACAACGGCTTCAACTCTGCCTATACAGGTGGTGATGGAGTGCCTTTATTCTCGACGGCTCACCCCCTAATCTCTGGTGGCACCAACAGCAACACGCCTTCCACTCAAGCTGACCTTAACGAAACCTCTCTTGAGGCTGCTGTTATCGCGATTGCTGCGTGGACGGACGAACGTGGACTGTTGATTGCAGCTAAGCCCAAGAAGCTGATTGTTCCTCCTGCACTGATGTTTACTGCTAAGCGTTTGCTTGACACTGAACTCCGTGTAGCAACTGCCGACAACGACATCAACGCGTTGAAGCAGATGGGCGCAATCCCAGAGGGTTACACCGTTAACCACTTCTTGACCGATAGCAATGCATGGTTCCTCACGACCGATGTACCTAACGGCATGAAGCACTTCATTCGTACCCCATTGCAGAACAGCATGGACGGGGACTTCGACACCGGCAACGTTCGCTACAAAGCTCGTGAGCGTTATTCGTTCGGATGGTCTGATCCTCTTGGTATGTTTGGATCGAGCGGTTCGACCTAATCAAACGATGCGGTCAAGAAGGGGGGTTGCAAAACCCCCTTTTTTATTTATACTAGGGGTATTCCGGGGTTATCCGGTATATCAGACAGTCCCGGCTGGCGTACATGCAGACTGATATACCAAAATCGCATGTAGAGGATCAAGATGGCTAACACCACCTTTACTGGGCCAGTAAGATCGCAAAATGGCTTCCAGTCTATTTCTATTAATTCTTCCACGGGCGCTGTAACTGTTAATGCCACGCTTGGCGCAGCTACTGTTGTTGATTCCGTTGCTACGGGCACTTTGACCGTCACAGGCAATGCTGCTATTGGTGATGCTGCTACCGATACGTTTGGGCTTTACGGCGCTACTCCCGTAGCTCAGCCTGCTTCGACTGGACAAACCGCTGGCTTTACTGCTGGTGCAGGTACGGCTGTTGATAGTGCTGCTACGTTTACTGGCGGTTCTGGTACCAAAGCGTATACGATTGGTGACATCGTTAAGCATTTAAAAGCTCTTGGCATCATAGCTACCAGCTAATTAGGAGCGCATCATGACGATGCAATATGACGTTCTATCGGCGTACACCGAGTCTGACGCAGCGTTAGTTACATCCCGCACTCGTATTAAAGGTGCGTTTATTGCTGTAGGTACAGGGGGCGCTCAGCCTATTATCTTTTACGATAATGCTTCTGCTGCTTCTGGAAAAGTCCTACTGAAATTGGGTGTGACCGCTGCTGGATGCCATACCGTGGTTATCCCTGGCGAAGGTATCCTTGCTGAAAACGGTATCTTCTGTGATACCGGTAGTGCTGACGCAGTGACTATTTATTATGGCTAAGTCCCCCGCATGGCAGCGTAAGGAAGGCAAAAACCCTAAAGGTGGTTTGAACGCCAAGGGTCGAGCCTCTTATAACGCAGCTAATCCGGGTAAGCCTGGATTGAAGCCCCCGCAACCGGAAGGCGGTTCTCGTAGAGATTCTTTTTGTGCCCGAATGAAAGGCATGAAGAAGAAACTCACAAGTGCTAAAACTGCCAACGACCCTGATAGTCGTATTAACAAGAGCTTACGAGCATGGAAATGCTGATATGGAACGCCTTGCTGACTACATTCATTGGGCTACTAGGGTGGATACTCAAGGAGAAGTCAGTAGAGTTGCACAGATTGGGAGTCTTAATAAACAAGACTCGCGAGGAAGTAGCGAGAGAATACGTGACGAAAGTGGACGTGCACAACGACATCAATCGAGTCCTGGACCGGTTGGATCGTCTGGATACCAAACTGGACACGTTTATCAAGGAGCACAGGAATGCCAGCCGTTAGTGCCAAGCAAAAAAGGTTCATGGATGCAGCAGCACATAACCCAAGCTTTGCGAAGAAGGCAGGTGTTCCACAAGATGTAGCTCAAGAATTTAGTGAGAAAAGTAAGGGTCTGAAGTTTGGTTCTGGGTCTAGCAGCCGACCAGATCTTCAGAAGATAAACAAGCCTTCAACTCGTCATGGGAAGACGGCTATCATGGCAGGAGGTGGTATGGCTGAATCGAAGGCAATGGTCAAGAAAGAAGTAGCGTTCATGAAGAAAAAGGGCGCTCCTGCATCTATGGTTAAACATGAGGAATCCGAAATGAAAAAGATGGCAAAAGGCGGTATTACTACTGCTAAAATGGGTACTGTTAAAACTGCTGCCCCCAGCCGTGATGGCGTTGCTACCAAGGGTAAGACCAAGGGCAAGATGATTCATATGTCCGGCAGCAAGCCGCTTGGCATGAAGTACGGCGGCAAAGCTAAGTCTTGCTAAATCATGATGCCGTGTCGCGGGATGGGTGCAATAAGCCCATCCAAAATGCCGTCTGCCAAGCGTAAAGCTAGGCGGGATAACACGGACTTTGATGAGTATGCTGAGGGCGGCAAAGTAAACGCAGCAGGTAATTACACTAAGCCTGGATTGCGGAAACGAATTGTTGCTCAGGTCAAAGCTGCTGCCACTCATGGCACAGGCGCAGGACAATGGTCCGCTCGCAAAGCACAACTTGTAGCTAAGAAGTACAAAGCCGCTGGTGGGGGTTACCGTGACTAAAGACTTTCCAGATTTAAATGACGACGGCAAAGTTACTCGTGCTGATGTACTTAAAGGCCGAGGTGTACCAGGGTTTAAGGGTGGTAAATGGATTCAGTCAGCCATCAAGAAGCCTGGAGCTTTGCGCAAATCTTTAGGTGTGAAAGGTGACAAACCTATTCCCGCAGGTAAGCTAGCCAAAGCGGCTAAGGCTCCTGGTAAGCTGGGTCAACGTGCGCGTCTTGCGCAGACTTTGAAGAAGCTGAAGTGAAAGCACCGCAGCAATCTCTCAAAGATTGGACCGCCCAGAAATGGAGGACTAAAAGTGGTAAACCGTCTAGTAAAACAGGTGAAAGATACCTTCCAGAAGCTGCGATTAAAGCTCTTTCCCCCCAAGAATACGCAGCAACAACCCGAGCAAAACGAGCAGGAAAAGCCAAAGGAAAACAATTTGTAGCGCAACCCAAGTCCATCGCAAAGAAGACTTCAGGATTTAGATAATGGCTATTACCTCCGGTGCAACAAGTTTTAATCTTGACCTAGCTGAGCTGGTCGAAGAGGCGTTTGAACGCGCTGGGGGTGAGCTTCGTACAGGTTATGACCTACGTACTGCGCGTCGTAGCCTGAACATCATGTTTGCTGATTGGGCTAACCGTGGCATCAATATGTGGAGTATTGAGCCTGGAACCATCACACTTCAGCAGGGGCAAAACACCTATCCGTTGCCCAACGATACAATTGATTTGCTTGAGCATGTGATTCGCACGGGGGGCAACTTAGCTTCCACTCAAGCCGATTTAACTATTTCCCGCATCAGCGTCTCAACCTACGCTACGATCCCCAACAAAATCCAGCAGTCTCGCCCTATTCAAGTATGGATACAGCGATACAACGCACAAAACTCGCCGACTGGATTAACTCTAAACGGGACGATCAATAGCACGGCAACGTCAATAACTTTGAATTCTGTAGTGGGGTTGCCCGCTTCTGGGTTTGTGAAGATTGACAACGAGATCATTAACTATAGCTACATCAGTGGTAACACGCTGTCTAATTGTTTCCGTGCACAACAGAATACAACTGCTGCATCACACACTTCTGGGGCGGCTGTTTACTGGGCTCAGCTACCTGCGATAACGGTTTGGCCGACTCCTGACGCTGCTACTACCTACGTATTTGCTTATTGGAGACTTCGCCGTACTCAAGACGCTGGCGGTGGTGTCAACATCATGGACGTGCCGTTTAGGTTCATCCCATGCTTGGCTGCTGGGTTGGCATACTACATTGCGATGAAACTCCCAGAAGGTGCGCAGCGTTTAGTTTTGTTAAAGCAGCAGTATGACGAGGCTTGGGAACTTGCTGCGTCTGAAGATCGAGAGAAGGCTGCGCTGAGACTTGTACCCCGTCAGCAGTTTATTGGGAGCACTATTTAATGGGCCAGCGTTTTGCCTCTGGTAAGAACGCAATTGCGCAGTGTGATCGCTGTGATCAGCGATTCAAGTTGAAGTTGCTTCGTAAAGAGATTATTAAGACCAAGAACTATAATCTGTTGGTCTGTCCTGAATGTTGGGATCCTGATCAGCCTCAGTTACAGCTTGGTATGTATCCAGTGGACGATCCGCAGGCGTTGCGTGATCCACGTCCCGATCGAAGCTACTATGTGTCTGGTCCAAGTGGGCTTCAGATTCTACAAACCCCCAGCACATCCATTCTGGGGCAAGGTACTTTAGAGGGCGGTAGTAGAGTATTTCAGTGGGGTTGGAACCCTGTTGGAGGTGCCCGAGCAGATGACAACGGACTTACGCCAAATTACTTGGTTTTAAACGTTGCTCTTGGTACAGTTACGGTAGTAACGACATAAGGAGTCGGATATGAAAGACGAAGTAAAGAAAGCCGTGCACAAGCATGAAAAGGCTATGCATCCTGGCAAACCTATGACCAAACTTCGTGCTGGCGGCAAAACTAATGCCGACATGCTCAAGTACGGACGCAACATGGCAAAGGTTATGAACCAACGCCACACCGGTCGTGGAGGCTAATATGGCGCTTTACAAAACACCCAAGTATCAGCCGATGGAAGAGGCTGGTCTTTCAAACAATAAGCAGTACATGCGTGAAGCTAACGTTTCTGTAGCTAACAACCACAGTAACGATTACAAACCACCAAAGACCAGCGGAATTAAGATTCGCGGTACGGGTGCTGCTACTAAAGGTTTGATGGCTAGAGGTCCGATGGCATGAATTACACCGATCTCAGTTCTGCTATCCAAGCGTATACGGAGAATACAAGCACAGCTTTTGTTGCTGAAATCCCCACGTTTGTTGAGCAAGCTGAGCAGCGAATTTATAACACCGTACAGTTCCCGTCGCTTCGTAAGAATGTGACAGGAGTTACTAATGCTTATTCTGGAGCTGGAGCGGGGTTGAGGGCTATGTACTTGTCCTGCCCCGCTGACTTCTTGTCGGTGTATTCGCTAGCGGTTATAGATGCAACGGGGTCCTATGAGTACCTGCTGAATAAAGACGTTAACTTTATCCGGCAAGCGTATCCTAGCCCTGCTGATACTGGGATTCCCAAGTACTACGCTTTGTTTGGCCCTACGACTACAAACGATCCTACTCCAGTAATTACTAACGAATTGTCTTTCATTTTGGGTCCTACGCCTGATAGTAATTACACGGTTGAGTTGCACTATTACTATTACCCAGAGTCCATCGTTACTGCTAATACTTCTTGGCTTGGCGACAATTTTGATTCGGTGCTTTTGTACGGCTCGCTTGTTGAGGCTTACACCTATATGAAAGGTGAGCCCGATATGTTGCAGCTATACAATCAAAAATATATGGAAGCACTTGGCATGGCTAAGCGTCTTGGTGATGGGCTTGAGCGTAGTGATGCTTATCGTAGTGGGCAGTTTAGGCAGGCTCCGCTACCGCAAAATAGAGGGGTGTCGTAATGGCTTTTACAGGTAATTTTTCCTGTAATACGCTTCGTGCTGGTTTGTTGAACGGCACGATCAACTTTTCTACGGACACTTTTTATTTAGCACTGTACACAAATGCTGCTACGCTTACTCAAACTACAAGTGAGTATACGACTGAAGGCGAAGCATCCGGTGGTAACTATGCTCCTGGTGGACAAGTTGTCACCGCTACTATATCTTCACAAACTACAGCTAGCGGAAGTATTAGCTACGTTAATTTTTCTTCTCCCAATTGGACGGGAGTTATTACGGCTCGTGGAGCGTTGATTTATACCCCTGGAGCTAACGGTGCGGTATGTGTTTTGGACTTTGGGTCTGATAAGACTTCGGTCTCTACGTTTACTGTGCAGATGCCCGTCAATTCTAGTTCGTCTGCACTAATTCGTCTTGTTTAGGAGTAATCATGTTAAAAGATAAAGTAAGTCCTACCGACACCGTTGCTGCTTCGTTGAGTGCAAGGGTTGATTCCTCTGAAGGAATGAGTGCGGGAGGTGTGTTTCGCGTCCAGTGTTTTGATAAGGACGGTGTTCTTAAGTGGGAAGATCTTACTCACAATCTTGTGGTCAACCAAGGACTGCAAGATATGAACACTCAGTACTTCAAAGGGGCTACCTACAGCGCAGCGTTTTATTTGGGCTTGATTACTGGTCCTGGCGCGGGCGTTGTTTTAGCTTCCGCTGACACACTTTCGTCAAAAGCATGGACCGAGTTTACGAACTATTCCGGCGCTCGTAAGGCGGTTACTTTTGGTACAGCCACTACTGCTGATCCATCAGTTATTAACAACTCTGCCGCTCCTTCTCAGTTTAGTATTACTGGAGCTGGTGGTGTTGTTGGTGGTGCGTTTTTATGTACCGTCTCTAGTGGTACATCAGGTGTTCTTTTTTCTGAAAACACGTTTAACTCTCCTGGAGATCGTACTGTCGTGTCGGGTGACACGTTAAATGTCACTTACGAATTCAGCTTGAATGCTGTCTAAAGGTACGTTTTGTGTTTGGGTTCTCGCCTTTTGCAGCAACACCCTTTGCTACGGCAGGGGCGGGAGTTCTTTTTGACTCTAGTTTTTCTGATTCTGCTACTGCTGAATCCTCAGCTTCTGCATTGGTGGCATTTCTTAGCACTGTTTCTAATACTGTGGATGTATCAGATTCAGTTACCGTAGAACCATCTATATTTAATGCGGATGTTTCTGAAACAACAGAAGCCCAAAGCTCCGACGCTGCATTCGCTGCGTTCTTAGCTTCTTTATCCGACCAAGCAGAAGCCTCTGAGTCTGTATCAGTTTTAGTTGATTTCGCTTCTCAAATTACTGAAGCTACTACTGCCGAAACCGCAGCTTCTGCCGTAGCTTTATTTGCCTCGACTATATCGGAGACAGGTTCAGTATCCGATGCTGTTTCAGCGTTGGTTAACTTCTTAACGTCTGTTTCGGAAACGGCTGATGCTTCTGATTCTTTAGCCGCTACCATATCGTACTTCGCATTTATAAGTGAAGTAGCTGACGCATCGGAATCTGTTGCTTCATTTGTTGGTTTTTATGCGGCTATATCCGAGGCGGCAGAAATTAGTGGTTCTTCCACGGTAGCCCCTTCAACATTCAATGCAACAATAACAAATACCGTAACAGCTACGGATTCTGTTTTAGCAGTAGCGGCTTTTCTTGCAAACGTGTCTGAAAATGTTTTAGCGGTGGATGCTATAGCAGCACGTTTGTTGTGGGAAGTTATTAACGATTATCAAAATACCTCTTGGAGTAATATCAACACCGCACAGTCCACAACGTGGTCAAATGTAAAAACGCAATCGTGAGACGGATATGGCGCTTGTTGTAAAAGACAGAGTAAAAGAAGTAACGACTACCGTAGGCACGTCTGATTTCACGTTAGGCGGCGCGGTTCTTGGTTATCAATCTTTTAGTGTTATCGGTAACACTAATCAAACCTATTATTCGTGTGCTGATCCAGCCACAGGTGATTGGGAAGTTGGTATTGGCACGTATTCCACAACTGGCCCTACGTTAACTAGAGACACGGTTCTTGAATCAAGTAACTCCGGTAGCAAAGTTTCTTTCGCTGCTGGGTCTAAAGATATTTTCTGTACGTATCCCGCTGAACGATCTGTTTATCTTGATACGGCGGGTTCAGCAGTTACGGTTCTCGATGTCGGTACGCTTGGCACTAGCACAGCAAACATTACTACGGCGAATATAACGTCGGGTACTGTTTCGACAACGCCGACTAGCAGCACCGACATCGCCAATAAAACGTATGTTGATAATTTAGTTTCTTCTGGCACTAGCTACCACACGCCTGTTAAGTACGAAGTTCCCAACACAACGGGCAATCTAAACGTTATTTATAATAACGGTACAGGTGGGGTTGGGGCTACGCTAACTAATAACGGAACACTTGCTGCGTTTGCTCCTGATGGGCCGACGGCATCTCCTGGCGATCGTATCCTTATTTATAACCAAACTAACGCCGCTCAAAATGGTGTTTATACGGTTACTACAGTTGGTAGTGGTTCGGTTGCTTGGGTGCTTACTCGTGCTACGGATGCCGATTCTTATGGATTAAAAGATCCTGATGCGCTTGGTAACGGAGATGCTTTCTTTGTTACGTCGGGTGACACTGGGGCTGGCGAAACATACATTTGCAATACGGTAGGGACTATTACGTTTGGCACGACTGCCATTACGTTCGCTCAAATTTCTTCCGCCCAAGTTTATACCGCTGGTACCGGTATTAGCTTTTCCCCTTCGACGACGATTAACATTGCCAACACAGGTGTAGCAGCTACAACGTATGGATCTGCGTCACAAGTTCCTGTGTTTGCGGTTAATGCCCAAGGGCAACTGACAAGTGTCACTAATACTTCCATAGCTATAGCTGCTGGTGCCGTGTCTGGTTTAGCGGCTTCGGCTACAACGGATACCACAAACGCTTCTAATATTACTTCTGGTACTTTACCTACGGGTCGTCTTACTGGTTCTTATACCGGTATTACTGGGGTAGGTACGCTTACTGCTGGTACTTGGAATGCTAATACGATTGGGGTTACTTACGGTGGTACAGGTTTTAGCTCATACACAATAGGTGATCTTTTATATGCCGATACCTCGTCTACGCTAGCTAAATTAGCCGACGTTGCATACGGAAGCGTTCTTCTTTCGGGTGGTGTAGGTACAGCACCTTCTTATGGGAAAGTTAGCCTCACTGCTCATGTGACCGGTACTCTAGCGGTTGCAAGCGGAGGTACAGGAGCTGCCACACTTACTGGTTATGTGTATGGGAACGGTACAGGAGCTATGACAGCTTCGACCTCCATACCTAACTCTGCGACAACTGCTACAAGCGCAAACACAGCAAGTGCCATCGTAGCCCGCGATGCCTCGGGTAATTTCAGTGCCGGTACGATTACTGCTTCTTTATCTGGTAATGCGTCCACTGCTACAAGCGCAACATCAGCTACTACAGCTACAAATTTGGCTGGTGGTGTAGCGGGTGCAGTTCCTTATCAATCTGCTTCTGGTACAACTGGGTTTTCAGCGGCAGGTACTTCAGGGCAAGTTTTAACTTCAGCAGGGACTGCCGCACCTACTTGGACTACTGCCACAAGCGCAAACACAGCCTCAACTATTGTTGCTAGAGATGCTTCAGGTAATTTTAGTGCGGGTACGATTACTGCCTCGTTAAGTGGGAATGCAACCACAGCTACGCAGGTTTCTAATAGTTTAACGCTTGCTACTTCTGGTATAGGTCTGACGGGTTCAGCCACATTTAACGGGGCAACTGCACAGACTTTCACTGTAACTTCAAACGCTACAAGCTCAAATTCTGCTTCAACAATTGTTGCTAGAAATGCTATAGGTAATTTTAGTGCGGGTACGATAACAGCTTCTTTATCTGGTAACGCAACATCAGCTACAACTGCAACAAACCTAGCTGGTGGATCTGCTGGGACAGTGCCTTATCAATCAGCAGCAGGTACAACTGTTCAGTTAGCTGCTGGTAGTTCTGGGCAGGTTTTGACTTCAAATGGTGCTGCTGCTCCAAGCTGGACTACCCCAGCAACTGTGAACAACGGCACGTTGACCATGAACGTGTCGGGTACTGGGCTATCAGGTTCTCAGACATTTACAGCTAATCAATCTAGTGCTGCAACATTTACCGTAACCTCAAACGCTACAAGCGCAAATACTGCTTCAACAATTGTTGCTAGAGATGCTTCGGGTAACTTTAGTGCGGGTACTATTACTGCGACGTTGAGTGGAAATGCGTCAACTGCTACAAGCGCAACGTCTGCCACGACAGCTACCACGGCCACCAACCAATCAGGCGGCACAGTTGCCGCAACAACCGGAACGTTTAGCTCAACTTTGGGTGTTACAGGCCGTGCTAGCTTGAATGGTGGCTTCCAAGGCACAGTTGCTCGCGGTAGTTATGGTTCTGTTTCTTTGCATGGAACACTTAATAATTATTCTGGGATTGACGTAAACGACCAAGCCGTTACATGGATGACCAGCATCGCTGACGGCGTTAGTTTCGGAGTTTACAAATCAAATACAACATGGGCCTTTTACTTTGATGCAAATGGCGTTTTACAATCGGGTACGGTTCCCGGTGGAAAAGTTACAGGCAATATTTCGGGCAACGCCGCTAACATCACCGCCTATACAATTAACCAAAGTGTCGGCACAGGCAACAACGTACAGTTTAACTCCCTTGGGGTTGGCACAGCCGCATCAGGTACAGCCGGGGAAATCAGAGCTACCAATAACGTAACAGCTTACTATTCTGATGATCGTCTTAAGACAAAGCTTGGTGGTATTGAAAAAGCACTTGAAAAGCTTCTTACACTTGAAGGCTTTTACTACGAGGCAAATCAAACTGCACAAGACTTAGGGTATGAGCCTATTCGTGAAGTAGGGGTGTCTGCTCAACAAGTTCAAGCTGTGTTGCCGGAGGTGGTTGTACCCGCCCCTATTGATGAGAGGTACTTAACTGTACGGTACGAAAAACTTATACCGTTACTCATAGAAGCCATAAAAGAATTGTCTGATAAAGTGGACCGATTACGCTAAGGAAATGCAATGGCTACTGGCGAAAC
>Ga0316617_100000038_pt1 | contig 24695 bp, 23 predicted proteins | sample OWC_Aug_M1_C1_D2_FD_207801 | JGI IMG/M metagenome (GOLD analysis project Ga0316617, IMG submission 207801) | Wetland soil microbial communities from Old Woman Creek delta, Ohio, United States - OWC_Aug_M1_C1_D2_B | ecosystem: Environmental > Terrestrial > Soil > Wetlands | place: USA: Ohio... | reverse complement strand
GCTTGGGCGAGACCCTTTTGAGCTCCTCTTCAACGAAGTCGAGCTCCGTCGGTAGATTAGCCACGTAATTGATGAGCCGACGGTAATGGATCGAGTTGTCTTTGCTGCGCACCTCTTTCCGCACAGCGGGGTCCTTCAGGTCGACGTACGTCGGCGAGTGTAAGAAGGTAACTATGGGGACAAGGTCTTGCTGCAGGTTACTGTGGATCACCGGACCGATGTGCAGAAGGTACGCGGTCTCGGTGCCATCACCTCGTTCTACCGTGGCAGTGGCGCCGTACCGATGACCGAAGAAGATCGATGCCGCTCTGTTGAAGAATCGAGCTCCGACGTGGTGCGCTTCGTCGAAGATCACTCGACCGAACCGTCTCGCCATTGGTGCTGGTACGAAGTCAGCATACTTCGCTAGGCTGCGAATCGAGGCCAGCACTATCGGTGTCGTCCAGCACCAACTGTCGGGCTTACCGCGAACGTATCCGATGCCGCCATCGAACTCCAGTCCTGCTTCGATCTCTCCCTGCCATTGCTCCAGCACCTCGTCGCGGTCCGCTATTATGATGGCGGGTTGTTTCCAGATCGACAGCGCGTGAAGCAGCAGCACGGTCTTCCCGGCACCACATGCCAGGTTCAGGATGCCGCCCTCCGCTTCGACGAGGTCACGAGTCGCATCACGCTGCGTCGTCTTCGACTCATCCTGCGCGTCGAGCCGGAACTTGCTCCGAATATCGACGTGCTCGAATGTTGGGGTAAGATCGATGAGAGGACAGAGTATCTCGTCGTCGCTCAGCATCGCGCGCGGCACTCCGACATGGTGCGGGGCGTCTTTCCACATCACGAGCGGCTGGTTTCCGATCTCGAGTTCCAGCGATGCGCAAAGAGCGCGTGTCGCGACCCGCGATTTAGGAAGCCACAACATGGTGTCCCGGTACGCGATGTCGGGCTCCCGTATGGTGAACTTTAGATCAGTCATCTTCCTTTCTCTGCTTCTTGAACTTGTTGGCCCAGGCCCGGAACCATGGCGGGCCAATTCGAGCTTCTTCGAAAACGATGGAGATTTCAAGCCCGGCGCGTGCCAGTACGCCAGAGATGAGGTTCTGCGCCGCGCGCACGACAAGTGCCGCCCAGATTGGAACCTCTGGATCGTAATCGATGGGTGTCGGCGCGAGCTGCTGTCCGACCTTTGCCAACGACGTAGATGTTTCCCGTCTTGATCTCCGGTTCTGCCGTGTGATGTCGCGGCAATCGTACTCGATATTGCACTTCCTGCAGTCTCGAGAATCTTGGCGCCAGCCAGCGCCGTAGCCCGGACAGTTGTCGTCGTCGTCCTCGAAGTCGTCATCGTCAAGGTAAGTTTTGGGCATACAAAAAGAGTTCCTTTCCGAAGTTCTTATAACTGAGACCTTGTGGACTTTTCTGCACGGTGTCGGGATGGTATTCTCTTAGCTAGGATCTCAGTGTGACCAAGTACTAGGAGACAGCGCATGATCAACACTGCTGGTGTTGTCTTTGACGTTTACGATGACAACGGCGCGTACCTCAAGAAGTTCGCGGGGGTGCTGCCGTCGTACATCGGAGATGCGGAGTTTCTCGATGCCGAGCAGCGCAGTCGGCTGCCCGACAACTGCTTCGCAGCGGTGATCCGCAACGGAGACGAGACACTACGAAAGTTCGCATGCACAGATCGAGGCAACACCGCAGTCAGCGCACTGTACTTCGCTGAGATGAGCAGCGCGCTTCCTCGCGGTGCCAGAACAAAGATCGCCAGCAACTTGGTCTCGGCGTGTCGATACTTCGAGCTCGAGCCGCCAACCGCGCTGCTGAAGATGTCCAGTAGGCTGCTGATCGATAGCGATGGGCACCCGCTGACGGTTCCGAAACCCGGCGAGAAGCGCGGCGACCTATCAGGGACTTCCATCATGCCTATCACAGCCGGCGACACGAACAAGATCAAGACCGCCTCCCTCATCCCAGACCCCTACGTTGACGTGACCGGCGACGGGACACCGACAGCGGGGGAGCGCCCGCCAACGATCTTCGCGTTGGAGGGTCGGGATGGCTACAACAGCTTCCCCCTGGACACCTGGGCTCAGGTCAAGACCGCGGCGGAGTTCTTCGATGAGCAGTACAAGAACTTCCATCCCAGGACGAGACGCGAGATCTGCGTGAAGGTCGCGTCTCGTGCTGAGGCTCTGGCCGTGCCGCTGAGCGACGGTATCCGCAAGTACGCGGCCGCGAACTACGCCAATGACGGCGACATGGAGGTGGCGTTCGAGACTCGGCGCCGTCTCTGGCGCGACGTCCATGACGAGCAGGTTTCGTTGCTCGACGAGCTTCTCGAGAAGCGTGCCGAGCTCAAGCCGGAGGTGTTCGCAGAAGTGCTGGCCCGGCTCGACATCTCGGCGGGCGCCGACAAGTACTGGGACCACGCCATTCCCGATCCGTGGGCTTCGACGCTGGGTGTCGAGAAGGTAGCGGAGTGGCGTTGGATGAGCGGTAACGATATCATCACTGAGGGCGAGCTCCGGAAGTTCGTGCAGGAGAGCCACAGGCTGTTGTGCATGCACTTCAGCAAGGAGCTCGCCGAGGGTCTGAGCAAGAATCCGGTTGGGATTTTCGAATCTCTGCCGCTGAGTGAGAAGCGAGTGATTGCGCGTCTCGCGCATCAGCATGGTGACGGTGGGCCTTCGGCCACGATCAGCCATCAGTAAGGAGAGAGTGTAATGGCAAGCAGCAAGTCGTTCGGAATGTCGACGCCGAGGCGCCCGCATCTGGCAGTTCTCGGCAAAGGCGGAGTCGCTGGTGAGGTCGCAGAGCTGCGTCGTGACGCCGACGTTGCTATGCACGCCATGGAGGAGCGCAGCTCCGCCATGCTGTACCCCGAGATCGGCTGGCTCGATGGCAGTGCCATCGCTGCGGCTGGCGGTCCCGTCGTGATCCGAGGCAGCAATCTGCTGCAGGGTCAGACCTTCGCGTCGCACACCTTCTTCGCGACCACCAGCGAGCTCATCTTCACGGCGGCGGTCCCCGGTGAGGCCGGCAACGATCTCACGGTGACCATCGTCAACGGCGGCGCGCTCGCTGTGACCCGTGTCGGCAACGATGTCACGGTCACAATCGTCGTTGGTGCGAGCACGGCCAACGCCATTGCGACGTACTTCAACGCCGATGCCGATGTTGCCGGCATCATGACGTGCAACGGCGGCGGCACGGGCACAACGAACGCTGCTGTGGCGGCGACTCCTCTGTCGGGCGGCGTCGGTGCCGGCTGGCAGTGTCTCGTCAGCGGTGTCTCCTGTCTGCCGCTTCAGGTCACGGGCACCGATGGCGGACTCAGCATCGCTGAGGGCGTCTGCACCGTGACGGTTCCGGCGCTCACCGGAGAGACGGTTCCCCGTGCGGCGGGTGATCGTGTCGCTGTCGTCATCATCACGGACGGTATCCGCACCCTTCCGGTCACCGAAGTTCTCGCCTAGTAGAACGAGGTTGGTTCATGCCCACCAAGATCGAGGAGCTCTTGGATATCCTGATGAGCTCCCCGGAGCCCACGACTACACCAATCGACGTCAAGGAAGATACCGAAGGCGGAAGCGTTACGAAGCGCTCCATGTTCACGAAGCGTACGTCTCACCCCCTGATTCTTGACGCGCTTCTGCTGGACGCCTTTGGCGCCGATTGGCTGTCGTGGGAGCCCGAGACGGTGTGGTCAGAGATCGAGCTGACCTTCGGGGTGACCCCCAGCATGATAGTGCAGAACGCTATCAACGCCGTGAAGACGTGTCATCTCGTTGACGCGGTGTGGACGGAGTGGGAGGTGTTCTGTCACGTCGTTTCGGCGCTCACCGGCAACGTGCCCGACTTCAAAGTGCTCATCAGACCGGAGCCTACTCAGATAGCGCCGGCCATCGACATGATGGCACTGATCCAAAAGCTGCCGTACTCCGACGAGGTCGCCAGGTTCGTGGCGGCTTGCTACCTTGACTCCGGCATCATCTACTTACCGCCGCCCACAGACTTCGCGCAACGCTACGCCACGATGCCGAGATATCGCTGCAAGAAGTGCGGTCGCTTCGACTCCGACGAGGACAACGACTTCTGCGATAGCTGCGGCGCCCCAGATCATCTACTGGAGCGAGTCCTCGGTAACGATCCGGAGCCGATTCGGAAGCGGTACGAGGAGGTCATGAAGCACGGCGACGCTCGTGATTTCTGGCTGCAGGAAGACGTCGTTGATGTTCAGGTCGCGAAACTAGTCCTCGTGCAGCAACGCAGAGTCGAGTACCATCGTAGTCTGAAGGCTCAAGCGGAGGCCGTCCGATGAATGAGACGACGTTCGTCATGCTGCAGTCGTTGACCAACGAGCTGGACGGTATCGCTAAAGAGGCCGGCGTCTTCAGCGAGGCGGTCGAGGGTGCCGGTAAGTGGATCAAGAACCTGCCGAAGAGTACCTGGGAGTCGGGAGTTCGTACCGTAACCCACGATATCCCGGCGAGCTACGGAAGATGGGCAGCAGACAAGGGATGGAACCGTCTCGCCGGTAGGGCTGTAGGCACCGTTGGTGGCGCCGGTATCGGCGCTGGGCTTGGTGCCGTGACCACTCCTGAGGACGCCGATCCTAACGCCTGGAAGCGTCGTGCTCTTGGTGGCGCTATGATCGGTGGCACTCTGGGTCTGGGTGCCGGGCAGTTCATGTCGCAAGCCGGAAGAGAGCAGGCCGGCAGGTTCGCGGCGCGACAGGCTCACGGCGTCACCGGTTACATGCCGAGGACTCAGGAGCAGATCGAGAAGGGACTGAGCCGTTTCGATGTCGGCCCGCACTCCAACTGGACACCTGAGGAGAGGATCAAGGCACTGGAGAGTGTCAGGATGCACGTCGGCCAGCACGCTGCTCTCCCTCCTGACGTTCTGTCCGGAGCGCGAGGGGCCACTGGATGGGAGCGCTTCTCGCAGAGAGCTAATAGCGCGCATCGAGAGGCGGCAGAGCAGGGCATGACATCGCTGCCGGGTCTGGCTCGAGGCTTCTTGTACCCTGGAGAGGGAGGCAGCAGGCTGCGCAATCTCGGTACTGCAGTGCTCAGTCCTGGTCCAAAGGGGCTCGCTATGATGGGGGCGCTTACGGCACCGGCAGTGTACAGTGCTGTGACAGCGCCGCCTGAAGAACGAGGTAGTAGGGTTGGTCGAGTCATCGGTGAGACCGCTGGGTTTACCCTGGCCGGTCCAGTTGGGATGCTACCGAACACGCTGGCTTTCATGGGTGCCGGCTCTGCTGGCAAGAGGATCGGTGGTCTATTCAACAGCCCGGCGCCGCAGACCGCCGGTGCTCCAGTACCGCCTGCTCGTTGAGAAAGGTAGATCATGTTCACCTATACGGAGAGTTCGTACTCCAGATACTCGCGGAGCCGTGGCCGCATCCTCGGTACGGGCTCGCCGTATGGCGTCGCGTACCCGTCGCCGTTCTTTGACGTCGCCCACACCTACCTGCCGGATACGATCCGCAGGATGTTTCAGTGGTGCCGGTACTACTACCTGACGAATCCCGTCATCGCTGCCGTCGTCAACAAGATGGCGGAGTACCCCATCACGGACCTCATCGTCGAGGCAGAAGACCCCGGCGTCGTTTCGCACTGGCGCGGTTTCCTCGACGACCAGCTTCGCATCCGTAGCTTCCTCATCGATCTTGGTCTCTACTACATGTGCTACGGTAACGCGATTGTCTCCATCAGCTACCCGTTCGAGAAGTTCTTGGAGTGCGGCCACTGCCGTTCCAGGTTCCCGATCCGTACCGTGCACTACAGGTTCCATGGCTTCCGCTTCATGCTGGAGTGCCCGAAGTGCCAGCGATACGGAGAGGCGCACGCCGAAGACGTGACCGTTGCGGCGCCGAATCGAATCCGTCTCCTGCTCTGGAACCCCGAAGACGTCACCGTCAATCACAACGAGATCACCGGCGACACTCAGTACTTCTACGACGTCCCGCGGCAGCTGAAGAACGACATCATGCTGGGCATCCCTCGTGTCATCGAGAGCATGCCGCAGCTCGTCATCGACTCGGTCCGTCGTGGCAAGATGATCAGGCTGAGTTACGACAACGTCTTCCATGCGAGACGGCCCAGTATCCTTGGCGGTGGCAGAGACAGCGGTGTCGGTATTCCGCTGCTGCTCCCCGTTCTCAAGGACACGTTCTATCTTCAGCTCTTGAAGAAGGCGAATGAGACCATTGCGCTAGAGGCCATCTACCCGATGCGCGTCGTCTTCCCTCAGGGCATGCAGACGTTGGAGGCGTTCCAGAGCATCGACCTCACGAAGTGGCGGGATCAGATTCAGCGCGAGATTTCGAGATGGCGTATCGACCGCGCCTACATTCCCATCCTTCCGCTGCCCATCGGTCAGGAGGTTATCGGTGGTGACGGCCGCAGCTTGATGCTGACTCAGGAAATCAAGATGTGGTCGGATCAAATCATTGCCGGTATGGGCGTGCCCGGTGAGTTGATCTATGGCGGTCTGTCCTGGAGCGGCTCCAACGTCAGCTTGAGGATGTTGGAGAACCACTTCCTGCGTTATCTCAGCACGCTGCGGGTCTTCATCAGGAAGTTCGTCATCAACAACATCGCTGCATTCCTGGACTGGCCAACGGTAGACGTTCGCTTCAAGCCCTTCAAGATGGCCGACGATCTCCAGCGCCGTGCCTTGATGTTCCAGTACAGCCAGGCCGGCAAGATTTCGGACCGCACCCTCCTCAGCGATGCGGACTTGGACCCCGACAAGGAGATCGAGCTCATCCTCGATGAGACCCGCATCAGGACCGAGGCCATCAAGCAGCAGCAGCTCGCTCAGGCTGAGATTCAGGGCGAGATGCAAGTCGTTATGGCGCGGTACCAGGCCCGTGCGCAGGCCGTCATGCTGCAGGAGCAACAGCAGGCGCAGTCCGGTAACGAAGAGTCTGGACCCGGCGAGACCCAAGAGGGCATCGCATCAGGGCGTCCAGCAGCAACTGGGCAGCAGATGAGTAACGCATCTCAGGTGACCCCAGGGATCGTCAACAACATCGTGGGGCAGCTCAAGCAGATGCCGGCAGAGAACCAGCAGATGATGCTGCAGCAGATCGGACAGCAGTCTCCGGACCTCGCCGGCGCTGTGGCTAACTCTCTGCGGCCTGCGGCTAGTGCCGGTGCCGAACTTCCCAATCAGCTCCCGCCTCGTCGTGGCCCCGAAGCCGCCTCTATCTAGCTAAGAAACGATCTCACCTGAGGTGAGGTCGCTCCTCATGGGGATTTTCGAGATCGGTAAGACCTGGAGTGCCGCCCCAGGTAGATGCGGGAGGACGTCGGCAGGGGGCTGCCCGGCGAGTAGAGGAGACAGTACTGCGGCTCGTACCTATTACCTCGACTCCCGAAGACACAGCGGTGGTCTGACGCCGTGAGGTTGGCGCAGATAACTCCGTCACGAGAGCACGGCGCGTAGCTGCGCTGCTTCACCGTGTTGAGCTCGTTCAGAGGCCGAAGCTCGAGGACGAAGTCGATCACCGCTTGTTCGTTGCGGTAAACGACGTACTCCGTCTCCATGAAGCTGCCGCCCCACGCACCGTTGATGGGGGTGCCGCCGTAGGCTGTGACGGAGTCGTAACCGAGACCGCGCAGCTCCTCGAGCGTGTAACGCCCCGTGGCCCCGGCGTTCATCGTCTTGCCGAGAGCGACGCGGCACCGCAGCACCATTCGGGACCCCTGCTCTTCGCTGGTGTAGCTGATCGCCTTGCTCAGTGCAGGAGTTGTGTAGATGCCGGGACCGAACGCGCCCCAAGAAGAAGCGGACTCGACGCGGAGCGACTCCTGCGCGATGGTGTGAATGTTACGGAACTTCGTGCCGTGGAACACCCGCACGATGTTCCCGACCTTCTCCATCGCTTCTGACGCGTGGCTATCAGACCTCCACGCCCTGAAGACGTAGTAGGACTGCGAACCAGCGATGAGCTTTCGGCACTGATCATCGCCGACGCGCACGAACTTCGGGAGTACGACCTTTGGCGCCTTGATAGACTTGTCGCGTTGCGGCGGGACGTAGTTTGTTCGTTTGTCTGCGCGCCGCTGCTTGAGAAGGTCTCGCTTCTCAGCCTGCGTCAGCGCCGTCTTGTTTCTGCGGCGTGCCATCTCCACCTCCGGTCGGCCACGTGAGCATCTTCTTCTTGATCGACGCACACTTGCGGATGATCGAAGCCGGCTGCTTGAAGTACAGAACCGGTCCCATAGGGCGGCCGACAGGTTCCGGAATGACGCACGTCGTGCACCACCCCGCCATCTCGCCCCGGTTGTAGAGTTCCCGCACGAATTCGCTGATGTGCCTCGGGCTTGTGATGTTTTCTGGGATCGCCGCCTTCACGGACTGGGAGACCTGGTAACCGGTGAACGATTTTCCCTCGTTCATCAGTCTACCGAGATGGATCTTGACGATGATCTGTTCTTGTGACGATAGCATGCACATTTTAGATTTCCTCCTTGCTCTACTTATACCAGTTCTGTGCGTACGTTTGAAGCTAAAGACCGTGGGCGCGCCTGTTACAGAGCGCCCACGGACCGACTCATACAAGCCGGCCCCCCTTCCACAAGTAAAGGACCCGTGCCGCCTCAGTTACGAAGCCGAGCACAAAGCCCCAAACCACTATGTGGAGGAGGGTCGAATTCAATCGTCGCCGAGTCCCGGCAACGATCCATTGCCCGATGAGTCCGGAGTGGACACTGGCGGCGTCAACAGTGGATTGATCGCCGCTTCTGTGAACGATTCAAAGTCCTTCAGCGGATCGCTGAAAGTTTGAGTCGTTGTCGAACTGTTCCCGAAGTCGTTGTCGTCTGGCCACATCCATTACCTCCCGTGTAAAAGAAAGAGGCAGCCACGATCTCTACAAAATTCTTATACCTTCAGCTCCCCTGTGTTTTCGATACGGAGTAGAATGGAATCGATACGGAGGACTGATGCCGAGACTGGACCCAGCAGAGAGTCAGAAGGCTCTCCAAGACGGGGTACGAGAGGCGATTCAGGACGTGTTTCCGCTGGTCGGCAGCAAACATACCCTGAAACTCGTCGATGTAAAGATCGTAGACCCTAAGGACCCTGCTGACATCAAGGCGCAGAAGGAGGCCAAACTGCAGGGCCGCACCTTCGGTAGCGATGTGAAGGCCACCTTCCACCTCGTCGACAATGCGACGGGGCAGGTTCTCGACAAGTCGACGCGAAAAGTAGCGACGATCCCTGATATCACGAGGCGATTGAGCTACATCGTGGGCGGCAGCGAGTACCAGGTCAAGAACCTGTGGACGTTGAAGCCCGGTATCTACACCAGAGTGAAGCAGAACGGCGAGCTCGAGAGCCAGATCAACGTAAAGGGTGGTGGGTTTCACGTCGGTTTCGATCCTCACTCCAAGAAGTTCACGGTGCGCATCGGCTCTGCCAACCCGCCCCTGTATCCTGTCTTGAAAGCAATCGGCATCGACGACGACACGTTGCAGCGCGCGTGGGGTAAAGAGATCCTCGAGGCCAACCGAGTCCGCAACCCCGACAAGTCTGCTATTGGGTTTGCAGAGCGTCTCAGCAAAGGCAAGATCGCCAACATCTCTCAAGCCAGTGAGGCGATTCGAAAGAACTTCGAGACTTCGGAGCTGCGGCCGGATGTCACGCAGCGTACCATTGGGACTCCTGCGGAACGCATCACCCCCGACGTCATGCTGCGCGTGTCGCAGCGCCTCCTCGGTGTGAGCCGTGGTGATGAGAAGCCCGACGACCGTGACGCCTTGATGCACAAGGAGCTGAAGGGCGTCGAAGACATGGTCGGTGATCGTATTCGCCAGCAGCGCAACGTCATCGTGCGGAAGCTCGGCAACAACCTGGACAGACGAGATAAGATCGGTGACATCGTCGGCCCCGACCTCCTCAACAAGCCGGTCCGCACCTTCTTCACGAAGTCCTCTCTGTCGTCGACAACAGAGATGACGAACCCCCTGGCCATGATGACGGGGCACCAGCAGACCACCATCATGGGCGATGAAGGCGGCGTGAAGTCGGCGCACCGCATCATCGAAGAGGCCAAGCTCGTCAACCCGTCGCACTTCGGTTTCCTCGATCCACTTCATACTCCTGAGGGAGAGTCCACCGGCATCACGTTGCACACCACGCTCGGTCTCCGTAAGGACGGGCGCGAGGTCAAGATCCCGCTGTACAACATCAAGACCGGTAAGATCGAGCACGTCGGACCGGGTCAGGTCTTCGACAGCACGGTCGTGATGCCTGATGAGGTTGACTGGAAGAACGGTAAGCCGGTTCCTAAGGCGGATCGTGTCAAGGCAAGTCTGAGGGGCAACGACATCGGCACGACACCCTTCTCTGAGGCGCACTACGTTCTGCCGTCAACGGCCCAGGTCTTCAGCCCGGCACTGAACTTGGTGCCGTTCCTCAACAACAACTCGCAGAACCGCGCCACTATGTCGGGGCGCCATCAGGAACAAGCTGTCTCCCTCAAGAACAGAGAGACGCCCTTGGTGCGCTCCGTTGCTGGCGGTGACATCACCTTCGACGACATCATGGGCCGCTTCACTACCTTCCATGCCCCGGTGGCCGGTACCGTAGATCGTGTGCGACCCGATGCCATAACTATCAAGGACGCTGATGGTAAGCGACACACGTTACCCATCTACGATCACTACCCGTTGACGGAGAAGAAGGGGTTCTTGCACAGCGTCCCCGTGGTCAAGGCCGGTGACAAGGTGAAGTCCGGGCAGCTGCTTGCCGACTCCAACTTCACGAAGGGTGACGTCTATGCGCCAGGCGTCAATCTGCGCGTCGCCTACATCCCGGCGCGCGGCTACAACGTGGACGACGCCGTGGTCGTGTCTGAGTCCGCGGCGAAGAAGCTGACGAGCGAGCATCTCCACAAGAAGTCGTTGTCTACGGCCGATGGTCAGCTCTTCGGCACCAACAAGTTCCACGCCTACTTCCCGAATCACACCACCTTGGAGCAGCGCAAGAAGCTCGACGATAACGGAGTGATCAGGGTAGGGCAGACGGTGCACCCCGGCGATACGCTCATCGCCGGAATGTCGCCGCGTATCATCACCAAGGACGAGGCCGATCTTAGCCTCATCCACCGCAGCCTGGTGAAGCCCTACAAGAACAAGGCCGTGACCTGGGAAGAGCCCACGCTCGGTACCGTCATAGCGGTGCACAACAAGCCTAAGGGTATCGAGGTCCATGTTCGTACCGAAGAGCCGCTGGTTGTCGGCGATAAGATCGTCAGTCGGCACGCGAACAAGGGCCTCGTCGCGACAGTGCTACCCGACCACGAGATGCCGAAGACCGCTGACGGCAAGACGATTGACGTCGTCCACAACCCCATCGGTCTTGCTGGTCGTATGAACGTGGGGCAGATCCTCGAGACCGCAGCGTCGAAGGTAGCGGAGAAGACCGGGAAGCCCTACCTCGTAAAGAACTTCGGTTCGGATGATGCTAGATCGCAGGTTGAGGGGGAGCTCAAGAAGCATGGGCTCAGCGACAGAGAGACGCTTATCGATCCGAAGACTGGCAAGGAAATTCCCAACGTCGTCACCGGGCTCCAGTACACGCTCAAGCTCCACCACCAGAGCGAAGACAAGATGAGCGCCAGGAGTCGAGACTCCTATGACCGCAACCTGATCCCTAAGGGTGGCGGCGAGCACGGCGCACAGGGGCTCGGAAGCCTCGAGCTCTACGGCATGCTGGCGCACGGCGCCAAGGCCAACATCCGAGAGATGGCGACGTGGAAGAGCGACAAGGCGCAGGGTGGTGACAACGATGCGCTGTGGGGCGCGCTGCAAAGCGGTGAGCCTCTGCCGCCACCACGCACGACGTTCGCCTACAAGAAGTTCCTGTCCTACCTCAACGCGCTCGGTGTCAACGCAGAGAAGGACGGCAACAGTCTGACGTTGATGCCACTCACCGATGCCGGCACTTTGAAGATGTCGGCAGGTAAGATCAAAGACGGCGGCAAGCTCGTCAAGATGCGGACCCTCGAGCCCGAGAAGGGTGGGCTTTTCGATCCCAAAACAACTGGTGGCGATGGTGGTACGAAGTGGAGTCATCTCGAGCTTCACGAGAAGATGCCGAACCCCATCTTCGAGACTGCCATCATGTCGTTGAGCGGCATCCGAAAGCCGGTGTTCAACGACATCGTCGAGGGCCGCAGTGCTGTGACGTCCGATGGCCGCATCGTTCCGGCTTCTAGCCCTGGGGCCACGCACGGTCCAGCCGGCATCGAGCACCTCCTCAAGAAAGTGGACGTTCAGGCGGAGCTCAAGAAGGAGCTGGCGCGCGTCGGCACTCTTCGTAACCAGCAGCTCAACGAAACCAACAAGAGGATCAAGTATCTCAAGGCGCTCGACAAGCTCGACATGAAGCCAGTCGACGCCTACATGATGAAGCACATCCCCGTGCTTCCTCCGGTGCTGCGCCCCATCAGCGTCACGGACAGCGGCAGCGTGCAGTTCGACGACGTCAATCACCTCTACAAGAACATCGCGCTTCTGAGTCAGAAGCTCGGCGAGCTTCACCCTCTGATCTCTGATGAGGAGAAGGCGAAGGCCAGGTTCGATATCTACGACGGCATGCGGGCGTTGGCCGGAACCGGTGGCTATCTCAACAAGAGGTACCCCGGAATCTTGAACGTCATCTCTGGAGGCACGCCGAAGGAGGGCTACTTCCAAGACAAGCTGGTGAAGAAGAAGCAAGACCTGTCGATGCGCTCCACCATCGTGCCTGACCCTACGCTGAGCCTCGACGAGATCGGCATTCCACGCAAGGCTGCGATGGAGCTCTACAAGCCCTTCGTAGTTCGGGAACTGCGGCAGAGCTTCGGCTACACCCCGTTGCAGGCCCAGAAGCTGATCAACGATGGGGATAAACTGGCGCACACTGCCTTGGACCGTGTCGTTAGGGACAGGCCCGTGGCCGTAAAGCGCGACCCAGTGTTGCATCGTTACGGCATTCAGGGATTCAAGCCCCGTCTCGTCGCCGGCAACTCCATCAAGGTGCACCCTCTTGTCACGGCGGGGTACAACGCGGACTTCGACGGCGACACGATGTCTGCTTTCGTGCCGATCAGCAAGGAGGCCGTTGAGGAGGTGCACAAGATGATGCCCTCCAACATGCTGTTCAGCAACGCTTCGGGTCGCGCTGCTTACACGCCACACCACGAGATGCAAGTCGGTCTCTATGCCTTGTCCGAGATCGGCAAGGAGAAGAAGCTGAAGTTCGCTGACGTTGCTGCTGCCGAGAAGGCGCACGCCGGCGGTCGTATTGGCCTGACCGATGTCGTAACTGTGGGCGGCACGAAGACGACCCTGGGGCGCACTCGTCTCGACTCCGCACTGCCGGAGTCTATGCGTGGGGGTACGATCCTCAAGGACTTGTCGTATCGTTTCGATAAGAAGGAGCAGGCCAAGGTGTTCGACATCATGGCCGCGAAAGATCCACACACGTACTCGGTGCACATCGACAAGCTGAAGGATCTCGGTAACGAGCACGTCTTCCGCAGCGGGTTCAGCATTGGTCTCAGTGACCTGAAGACGCACAAGGACATTCGAGACCCCATCTTGAAGCGGGCCGCGGAGGACACGAAGCATCTCGACCTTAGCCGACCGGACCACGCCAACAAGTTCGTCGATATCTACGGTCGGGCGCTGACAGAGATCGATACTGCAGTAAAGGAGCGCAGCAAGGGCCTCCACACGAACTTGGATCGTCTGCAGCAAGCAGCAGGCATCAAGGGCGACGGTCTGCGGCAGATGACGGCGGCGCCGATTCTGTTCACCGATGCTCAGAACAATCCTGTGCTGACTCCGGTGACGCGCTCCTACGCCGAGGGCATGGACACGGCGTCGTACTGGGCATCGATGAGCGGCGGTCGTGCCGGCATCATCAAGAAGGTTCAGTCCGTCGCCGATCCTGGTTACCTGTCGAAGACCATCCTGAGCGCCACGATGAACACCCTGGTCACAGGGCACGACTGCGGCACGACGGAGGGCATCTCGCTGCCCATCACGGAGTCCGACATCGCTGGTCGACATCTCGTCGCTCCCGTGAAGCTCAGCGGGAACCGTACGATTCCTGCCGGTACGATGTTGACCCCGGACCTTGTTGGCGAGCTCCGCAATGACAAGATCGGACGGGTTGTGGTGCGCTCCCCATTGAAGTGCGTCGATGCCAAGGGGGTGTGTCAGAAGTGCGCGGGGTACAACGAGAACGGGCACTACCACGACATCGGGACCAACGTCGGCGTCCTTTCGGCTCAGGCTCTCGGTGAGCGCGGTGTTCAGATCACGCTGAGGTCGTTCCATAGCGGCGGCGTCTACGACCCCAAGGGCTCGTCTCTCAACACTGCTGGGATTGAGCGCGCCAAGGAGCTGTTCAACCTGCCGAAGACGCTGCGCGGCAGCGCCACGCTTTCGACGCAGAACGGTACTGTGAGCGCCATCAAGGTCGATCCGGCGGGTGGCTGGCGAGTTCACATCGAGGGGAAGCCGCACTACATTCCATCGGACCGCAAGCTCGCTGTCGGTGTGGGAGACAAGGTAAAGAAGGGTGCGCCGATCAGTAGTGGCCCCATCAATCCGCACGAGATGCTGCCGCTCACCGGAATTACCCCGGTGCAGAACTACCTCGCTGACGAACTGCACAAGCTCTACGCTCCTGAGGATATCAAGCGACGGCACACCGAGACCGTTGTGAAGGCGATGTCGAACGTGACGCGCATCGAAGATCCCGGAGACCATACAGACTTCGTGCGCGGCGACTTCGCGAACACGACACAGGTCGACTTCATCAACAAGACGGAGCTCAAGGGCAAGAAGCCGATCATTCATTCTCCGGTCGTCAAGGGCGTGCGGCAGATCCCGCAGGACGTCATGGAAGACTGGCTGGCAAGGCTCAATCATGAGAAACTAAGAGCTACGGTGATTGAAGGCGCACAGCGCGGCTGGTCCAGCAACTTGCACGGTGAGCATCCGATTCCGTCTATGGTCTACGGCGCCGAGTTTGGTCTCAACGACAAGCCTGGGTACTAGGAGAGCGTGATGGACTTCATGGAAGCGATGTGGCAATCCTTCTTCAATGAGCTGTCCGAGATCGAGAGGACCAACATGAGGAAGGAAGCCGGAATGATCGGTGGCTTTCTTGGCGCCGCCAGTCGGGGCGGCTCCACGTTTGCCCAAAAGGGATTTCGTGCCGGGCTAGGAGAAATTGGAACGGCGTTTCGTCTGGGCCAGACAGAAGGCAAGATCGTAGGGAAGAACCCTCTCATGACCGGTATTCGTTCAGCGCTCAAAACTGACCAGGCAAAGGCGCTCGGTCTAGCTGGTGGTCTGGTTGGTACCGGTGTCGCAGCCGGTTCGGCGTTCCCACAGCAATGACGAGACGTTTCCGAGACTCGATCATCGAGCACGGCCTGAACTCGGTTCAGGTCGTTGAGGGCCGCATCGTCAACGTCAACATGGCGAAGTGGACCGTTGACGTCTTGACTCGTGACACGCAGCAGACCTTCACCGACATCACGGTGAGCAGTCCATACTTTCACTTTGACCGCGGTGAGGGCATCTACGTGATGCCGGAGGTCGGTGCCAAAGTGAAGGTGTGTCGCCCCAGCGATGGCGATCCTTTCGTGATGTGCTTCGTGGCGCCGTCGCAAAGACCGGTCAGTGACAGCAGCGAGGATGAGGACGCCAACCAGCCCGTGGCGCTGACATCGTTTCGTGCCAATCGTCCTGCGATGCAGCAAGGCGACATCATGCTGCGAACCAGAGACGGTAACGCGGTGTGGCTGCGCCGCGGCGGCATCATCGAGATCGGCGCTACGAACATATCGAAACGCATCTACATCCCGCTGCTGAACTACATCCGAGATGTCTGCGAGAACTACTCGATGTGGAGCGGTGGCGGGGCACTGACCTGGACCGTGGCGCGCGCCGACAACGATCCGGACGGTAACGCTAACGCCGTTCTTCGAATCTCGAGCCGTGACGTGGCGCAGGACGCGAAGGCTACCGTGGCAGTTGCGTTGGGGCACGTCGGAGACGATGACCGTTACCACATCTGCATTGCGCCGAGAGCCATCAATGTGCAGACACAGGCCGTGGATGGTACCCCGGTGTATGATCTCGTCATAGATAAGGACGGGAACTACACGGAGACGGTCGGTAAGGACTACGATCTTACGGTCAGTGGTGAACTGTCGTGGTCCATCACCGGGTCTGCCTCGATGCGGTTCAGCAGCAGCCTTGAGCAGACCGTGGGCGGCGACATGTCGCTCGACGTCAGTGGTTCCCTGGACATCTCTGCGGGGAACTCGACGGAACGCTGCACCAGCAAGGTGATCGATTCTTCTGACATTCGTCTTGGTGGTAGTGGCGCAACAGCGAACGTCGCTTTGGCGACTGCTGCTTTCCAGCAGTGGGTGCTCAACCACAAGCACCCCATCGAGGGCGCCACCACAGGAATTCCGACGCCGCCTGCTGGTGTTGACTGGATCGCTACTAAGGTGAAGGGGCAGTAGAATGCCGTACGCCGTGGAGTTCGATGCCGATGCCTTCGCTGATATGGCGATGACGAAGTACGAAGAGCTGCTTCGTGCCTCAACACCCAATGTCGTGAAGAGCTGCACCGTCACGCGGCGGACCAACGCAGATGGTAGCGTGACCTCCGTAGCCAATGAGCAGCTCGGGCCTATCGAAATTGATCGAGAGAAGAGCAGACCTTTGTTCCTGGCTATAGGACGTGCTATTCTTGAAACGCTCAAAATGAATGGTGAATACCTCATTGATGAGTAGGAGGACGTCGTGAATCACGATCAGCCGTTGTTCGTCGAGGAGCAGGAGCCCGTCACAAAGACCGCGATGGATACGCGGCTGAGCGACGACGCGAATACGTGGGTACAGGAGATCCTGCGCGAAGCTCATCGGCAGTGCCCCTTCCTGGGACAGTACGAAGTCACACCGCAGCTCAACAAGGTCGATGACGAGCGGGGCTACGCTCTCGGCTTCCTGAAGGTGAACAACCGCACCAACAGGCTGCCGACGCCTTCGGGTAGCTACCTGTCGGAGCAGGCCGGCGTCCGCGTCATCACGATCCCGATCCTCGTTCAAGAGCGTATGCTGCAGAGCCTCGACGTTTTCGTTGACGCTCAGGGCAGGTACTTGCCCCTCAACGAGAATCGAATCCGACAGGCGATGTTCCGTCCCGACGTCTTCGACTCCTATGGAATGCCGCCGACACAGACGACGCTCATCGGCGACCGCATGGTGCCTCCAGACCGCTCCGAGCGCATGATCAGCGGTCGCGGTATCAGCATCTCGCAGGGTGAGGTCAAGCTCTCGTCGGATCGAAGTCTGCTGCGGGACATCGCCCCCAGCATCCTGAAGTCCGACATCGAGCGCGTCGAGTCTGCGATGGCCTCGGACCCGGACCTGGCGCGACGTCTCATCACGAAGGAGGCGAGCCGCCCCTTCATTCAGATGCTTGCCGAGCTCGATCCGGTGACTCCAGCAGACGTGGCTCGAATCAGTGAGGCGTCCCTCGTTCCCGACGTCGTGCAGCTGACACGGAACGGTGACGAGTACGTTCTCAAGATGGCGTCGAGCCGGTTCTGGAAACCGAAGACCGTGACCGCCGACCGCATCAAGATGGCAGAGATCGTTGGCGCCGACATGGTGAACAGTGCGGATTCCAGCGGCGTCGCGACGCTCAGCGCCGACCCCGTCATCAAGCCCGTCGAGACTACGCCACCGAGCAAGGTCGAGATGGCGGAGCGTTTCGGCGAGTGGCGGGTGCGAGACATCAGTGATCAAGAGCATCTCGGCTGGGTGTTTCCCTCAGTGAGCACCTTCGAGGGCGTCGCAGTCCCGCTCAAGATCTTCACCAACGGCAGCGTTGCTGGCGTGCAGAGCGACATCGCCGGCATCTTCGTCGGCAAGTCCACGGACATCATGTCGTCGGACACGCTCGAAGGGGACGGCTTCTTCTACAACGTGGACTCGAACGGCAACGTCGTCGCCTACGTGCCGGGCACCATCGTCACGGCGTTCGAGGACGAGCAGGGACCCGGCATCGTGTTCGATCCTGTGATGGGTGGTGAAGTTCAGCTCCGACTCGCGAGCGGCGTTACCGCTCCGGTACGCACAGGAGACATGGAGTACGCGATCCCGGACACCGTCAAGTGGTGCCCGCTCACAGGAACCAGCATCGCGCTCAACATGAATCCGGAGCTGCACGAGAAGACCGCTGAGGCTCTGAATCTCAGCGACTGCGTCTCCATCGTCAGTGACGGCAAGCTGTGGTCGTTCAGTGGCCCGCCGCTCTCGAAGCTCGCAGCCTCAGAACGTGAACTGCTCGAGGCTGACGACGCCATGTTCTTGGCCTGCAGTCTCGGTAGCGGAGCACGCTACGCCATGAAGAAGCTGGCTGAGGCCGCGCGTCGTGGCAAGGTCGTGCTGAACGGCTGCCGTTCGATCACTCCTGTGATGGAGCACGTCAAGACGGCAGAGGCTGAGGCGCGACGTGTCATCGCAGAGATGCCGAAGAAGTACGTTCTGCTCAAGGAGGCCGCGGACCTCGACGACATCCACACCATCGACAAGGTGTTGAGCCTCGGCTTCATCACCCCCGAGAACGTGGCGACCTTCATGGACTACATCCCCGATCTCGAGGCGTGCGTGCAGCGACTCGCCAAGCTGCTGGTCTCGACGCGCCTCGGTCTCAACCTTCCGGTCCAGTCCGTGAAGAACTCCATGCTGCGCGTCGAAGAGGTTCTGCAGTCCCTCAAGAAGCTACTGTACCGGAGCTCGGAGCCTGTCTGATGATCAGTCGTCACCCAGCAGAGAACTTCATCAAGTTCCTGCTCAGTAGGTGCCTGCACACCTATGCCGAGATCAAGGGAATGTGCGAGCTCCGGAACCTCGGCAACATCAACCTGGACTATCTCCGGTACCTCGACATCGAACTGAGACGTGATAGGCCGGTACCATTTAGGGGTCACGACCCGACGCACCGCGCCAGCGTCGCGTACCTGAGGCGGCACGACATCGCCGAAGCCTGGCACCCCACGACCTGGATGCGCGGTGCCACGGACCTTCTCGGAAACGCGGTACTGCGCTCCTATCTCGAGACCTACATCTTGGCGCCGATGAAGAGGGAGCAGTCGCTAAAGAAGATCGAGTCCATCACGGGCGTGAAGATTCCGACTCGAACCTTCGATCTGTTCCGGCACTATTACTGGAACCCCAGCAACCTGACGGCTGCGGAGTGGGGAGAGTTCAACGAGAAGCGCGACGTCGTACACCGCGAGTGGCTGCAGCTCGCCGTGACAGCCAAGGGCGCTGAGGGTGTGCGTCTCTTGCTGTGGAAGACCGGTACTGCTTCGTCGTTGCGGCACATCGATGGCGGTAAGATGTTCACGCATCTCCGCAACATCGCCTACTTCAAAGCGTTGGAGATCGAGCACGCTCCTGCTGGGTTGCGACACAGCGAGACGTTCCGGAACTATGTGCAGTCCGCGAAGATGGCTCAAGAGGAAGTGGCGAGCAGCGCCGCTGCTATGACCGACGTCCTCGACAGCTTCAAGTCCTTCCACATGCAGACCGACGACAGTCAAATTCCGAAGCTCTCTGATATCGGCGACTTCTCGGATAGCGTCGATAACATAGTGGCTGAAGAGAAGATCGGTATGGACGATTACTGAGGAGGTGTGTAGTGGCTGACGTAACGAATCCGTTTGGTGTTGCCCCGCTGGAGTTCACTCGAGTCGAGGCAGCGCCGTACAGCGCCGAGTACGCAGTTCGCCCCAGCAACGAGACCGTGTTCCATTTCTTCGCGGAACGCTTCTTCCCTGACGACTTCTCGGATCGACTCAGCAGCGCGTTCAGAACCAGCTGGGCTCCGGGTGCAAGGTTCGAAGTCACGTTCGAGCCCGAGCTGAAGTCGTACTGCGTCATCATGCGGCACGGTTTCGTCATGAAGCCGCCGCCTCAGCACTTCTCGGATTTCATCACGAGGGTGCTCAAGGAGTAGCAGATGCCGTTCAAGAGCGAGGCGCAGCGTAGGCTTTTCTGGGCAAAGGTCGGCCGTGGTGAGATCAGTCGAGAGACGGCCGAGAAGTGGGAAGCGCACACACCGAACAAGGATGAGCTCCCGATGCACGTCAAAGAGAAGACAGCGCTGGACATCCTCACAGAGTCGTTCTTCAACGAGCTCCAGAAGATCGCTGATATGAGCGGCGCCCTTGGCGGGTTGACGGAGCGCGTCGGGGTGCGTGCCATGGAGGGACTCGGTGCGACTCAGACTCCTAACATCCGTCGTGCGGCCTCCTATGTCGCTGGCAGTGCGGCACCGGCTCGTGGTGCAAAGCAGATCGCAACTGCTGTGAAACCTACTCCAGTCCACATGGGTATGGGCGCCCCGCCTTCTATGTAGCTAAGAAAGTGCCGCAGAACGTCGCGGCACGGTAGGTTACTTGGGGACGGCGATGGAGAGGTCGAAGCTGTCCGAGTACTTATCGATCTTGACGTGAGTGAGCTCGACCCCCTTGCGAGAGGCCTTACGCTCCAGCGCGCTATACAACTCCTTCCCGATCTCTCGGTCCATGACGTTCTTTGCTGTGATGCGGTACTTGTAGAGAAGCACGTCGTGGTGCTTCAGACAGCAATCCCCTGGACCCTTTGTGAACTTCTCGACTTCGGCGTGAGACACCTTGCAGAAACTCCGAACTACGTCGTCGATCCAGTCCGTGTTGTCGCCGACGTGCTCCATGACGAGCTTGAACTTCCTGTTGACGCAGCGGTTACAGACATCGAAGTGTGACGACGCACAGAAGTCCCTGCTTATCATTGGATCGTCTTTGTGCGGGCGTACGACGCCGCTCTCCGGATTTCTGCGGCTGGCTGGGCATTGAACATCGAGGCCGCGCTGCTTCGCCGGGTATCCACTGACTTCGGGCGGCTCGTACTTTTCGTAGATGCTCTTCATGTCTCGACCTTATATACCGGTACTTGCGGAATTATTGTCGGCCCGCTCATACTGACTCCGACGAAGCCTAACGTACCCTCCTCCTCCTTTACGAAGCGCACCCCGGTGACGATGATGTCAGGAAGTACGAGGTAGCACTCGTTTACTGACGAGTACAGAGGAAGATCGTCACTGAGCAGGACGTTGGGGAGCACGCTGAAACCTCCCCACACTCTAACGGGACCGCGGCGGGTTCGATGATCACCAACTCCGCCGGCGTCGAAGAGTACAAATTCGTCATAACCACAGAACAAGGCATGCACCTTGATCTGAATCGCTTTGTCGGCGCACAGTAGCCACGCCGACACCGGCTCTTTGAGCTCATATAGCAGTACGGTTTCAGTCGCCATCGTTTTCCTCCACTCCTTGTAGTCCTTGTGTCACGTGGTATTCTATTCTCAATGGGTCAAAACGACCCAAGGAGGATTCCATGAGATGGTCTGAGAACGTGTCGAAGAAGCCCCCAGTACGCATCGCGGCAGAGGACTTCAATCCGAACGAGCGGGCGTACCCATATGCGGACTCGCCTGGCCCTGATGGTGACTCGTTCATCATGGTGTCGGATCACGGTGTCGCCTTCATCGGGCAGCGAGGTCCGATCAAGGAGCACGGGGTCAACGGATGCCAGGTCGACGACATCCTGACGTTCGCTCTCGGCACACTGCAGACGTTCAACAAGAAGTTCCCGTGCCGTGAGAACTCGATTGCCATCACGAAGATCGAAGAGGCGCTGCACTGGCTCGACGCCCGTAAGCGTGACCGTGAACAGCGCAACGTCGAGGGCTTCGACAAAGAGTAGCCGTCTCTCGTTCACTTCGTAACTACCCCGCCACTGTTCTTGTACCACGACTTGAGTTTCGTTTCGTACCCGTTACGATAGAAGCATGGCGATGGCTTATGACGAAGAGGAAGAGGCTCGGCTCGATGCCCAGCTCCTCAGCGAAGAGTCAGAGATGGACGCTGTTCTGACGGCGCTTGACGACGAGTACTTCGATGACGATGTCCTGCTGCAGAAGCACGACGAGCTTGTAGATGTCAGCCCGTCTCGGTTTACGGAGTTCGCCATCAAGATCCCAGTGGCTGGCGCCATAGACAACTTCAACTTTCAAGATCGACCGTATCTGCGCCGCATCTACGACACCGGCCATCGCAGGATCTTGTTGCTCTGTGGCCGGCAGACCGAAAAGAGCACGTCGCTGGGCAACATCTCCTTGGCGTGGACGTCGCTCAACGTTGCCTTCAAGGTGCTGTACGTCAGTGCGACGGCACAACAGGCCAGCGTATTCAGCGCAGATCGTTTGAAGTCCGTGGTCGACATGTCTCCTGTGGTCAGGAGTCTGACGACGACACGGCTCAGTCAAAGCGTCTGGCACAAGCAGTTCTTGAATCACAGCCAGATTCGTGTCCGCTACGCGTTCTTGAACGCAGACCGTACCCGCGGTATCCCAGCGGACATGATCCTCATCGACGAGATACAGGACATCTTCTCGAAGAACCTCCCCGTCATCGAGCAGTGCGCGTCGCACTCCCTCTTCAAGATATTGCGATACAGCGGCACGCCGAAGTCGATGGACAACACGATTCAGATCTACTGGGACCAGTTCAGCACGCAGAACGAATGGGCGGTGCCGTGCTACGCCCACGCACCTCGGCACTGGAACATTCTCGGTGAGAACAACATCGGCAAGCTCGGTCCGGTCTGCGCGAAGTGCGGCGCCGCCATCAACCCGCTGTCGCCGGATTGTAAGTGGGTGTCAAAGCAGCCCCGAAACGTGAACAACGCGAACCGTGTCAGCTTCGATGGCTACCGCATCACGCAGCTCATGGTGCCCTGGATCGTGAAGAATCCAGACGCCTGGCACGAACACATCTTGATTCCGTACAGCACCTACGACAAGGCGCAGTTTCTGAACGAGGTCATCGGCATCAGCTACGACTCCGGCATGCGCCCGCTGACGAAGTATCAGATCCAGAGGGCGTGCCGTGACGACATCGACATGAACGACGTCGAAGGCAACATGGCGCGGTGCGAGGATGGCGTCTATGTTGGTATCGATCACGGCACAGATGAGGCGACGTCACGTAGCGTCGTCTCTCTCGCCGGTTACATCGATGGCAAGTTCACGATCTTCTACGTTCACGTCTTCGAGGGAGCCGAAGCGGACCCCACGACTTGCATGGAGATGACTGCTGCTCTAATGACGGCAGCGAACTTCGTCGTGGCTGGTGTCGACTACGGCGGCGGCTTCGACCGTAACGACTTCTTGGCTCGTGCTTTTGGTGCTCACAAGATCAAGAAGTTTCAGTACGTCGGCAGATTGAAGCAGAAGGTTCGTTGGGAACCGAAGCTAAAGAGATTCGTCATGCACCGCACCGAGGTGATGAGCGACGTCTTCAACGCCATACGGCGCTGTGCCATAGCCCTCCCGCGCTGGGAGCAGTTCGAGCCCTTCGCCGCGGACATCCTCAACATCTTCAGCGAGTACAGCAACACGCTGCGAATGATTCAGTACAAGATCAGCCCTGGGAAACCAGACGACGTCTTCCACAGCATCCTGTACTGCCTCTTTGGTTCCATGGTCGCCCATCCTCGTACCGACATCATCATTCCGATCAAGGACACATAGGAAGGAGGGGGACTATAGGGGGTGGTTGGTACCTCTTCCCTATCTCTACCCCTAAAGAGATAGAAGGGGTGTGGGGGAGGAAGAGCTAAAAGGCGGGAGCCGAACCACATCACCGGGGGATCGTCGGTGTGTGGTTCGGACTCCCAAGGCGGGGCGAGGCGCCTTTCTTCGGCGCGCCTCGACCCCTTCTACTTCCGGAACAGGATGACCGGGACCACGATGCCGGCCAGCGACAGGGCGGCGCAGGCGCTGCCGACTCCCCAGCGAACCCAGGTCGGCGCCGGGATGCGGCCCGAGAGCAGGAGCCCGCCGACGGCGCTCGAGGCCACCGTCACGGTCTGCGTCGCGGCGGTGACCGTCATCACCCCCCACTGGAGGGGCTGGGTGGGCTTGTCGTCGTGGGTCGGAGCCGGGGTCGGAGCCGGGGTCGGGGTCGTGATTGGTTCTGCCATAGCCATGATGTCTCGCCCTCACTTTCTTCTTATTTGAAGGTTTCCGATCATAGTTCTTATACCAACTCCTAGACCACGTTTACCAAAGCTGGTTCTTGTGTTTTAGCAGCATTTTCTCCTTCTCGATGACGCTGTGAATTGCCTTTTCCGACGCCGGTACCCACGTCGAATCGAAGAAGTTGTGCGGCGCCGGTACCTTGATCTCGTGGGCATCCCGCAACAGGGCCTCGATGGTCTCGAAGTGCTCGATCCGAATAGCACCGCTGTCGGCATCGAACCAACCCCGGACCCTTTCGAGTTGATGAACGGTTTCCGTTTTCTTGTTGCCGTCCACGAGTGTGGTTGTGATCTGCGTCTCGTGGATGGACCTATACATGATGGCAAATTCCAATACCATTTGCTGGCCTCCTCGTTTTACTTATATCGAAGATCGAAGTATTATTGCGCTTCGAGATGGGAACGATCAGATGTAGCTTTCAGCTGTCGTACCAGCGTATCGAATCCTGCCACATCTAGAGCCGCCGTTCGTGCCAAGAGGTCGTGTGTCGACGTCGTC
>Ga0316617_100000037_pt1 | contig 24852 bp, 25 predicted proteins | sample OWC_Aug_M1_C1_D2_FD_207801 | JGI IMG/M metagenome (GOLD analysis project Ga0316617, IMG submission 207801) | Wetland soil microbial communities from Old Woman Creek delta, Ohio, United States - OWC_Aug_M1_C1_D2_B | ecosystem: Environmental > Terrestrial > Soil > Wetlands | place: USA: Ohio... | reverse complement strand
AGGGGTACGTACCGGCCCAGTATCGCGTGGGGCAGCTATACCTTTATGGCGAAGGGGTAGTGCAGAACGATAGCGAGGCCAGGCGCTGGTTCGTCGCCGCCGCCGCACATGGCCATGTCGAGGCGGCGCAGCAGGTTAAGAAGCTGCGTGCCCGCATAGTGCAGCAGCCCGTCATCGAGCAGCTGGATCTGCCCCCTCCTCCGCCTGAACGCGGCACTGACTGGCAAAGTTAGCGCTAGGGGCTTAGTGGTGTTTGGCGGATTGGCCGGCCTTGAGGCGATAGCGGGTCCCGCAATACGGGCACAATGCTTCACCCGTCGTTGCCACATCGAGAAATACGCGCGGATGGGAGCACCACAGTGCCATCTCATCGGTGGGGCAGTGTAGCGGCAAGTCTTTGGCCGAGATTTCGATCACCTGTGGTTTGTTTGGCATAAAGCGCTCCCGCAACTAAACCAGCGTCAGCCAATGTTTGTGGCTTGGCGACTTTCCGGTTACGACTTCGAAGAACTTGGTTTGCAGCATTTCCGTAACCGGGCCGCGCTTGCCGATACCGATGGCACGGTTGTCGAGTTCGCGGATCGGCGTCACTTCGGCTGCCGTGCCGGTGAAGAAAGCTTCGTCAGCAGAATACACCTCATCGCGGGTGATGCGCTTTTCAACGACTTGCAGGCCAGCCTCGTTCGCCAATTGGATAATGGTGTCGCGTGTGATGCCTTCCAGCGCCGAAGTCAAGTCCGGCGTGAACAGCTTGCCGTTGCGGATGATGAACACGTTTTCGCCCGATCCTTCCGCCACGAAGCCGTCCACGTCCAGTAATAGCGCCTCGTCGTAGCCGTCATGCGCGGCTTCCTGATGGGCCAGAATCGAATTCATGTAGTTGCCGTTGGCCTTGGCCTTGCACATCGTGATGTTGACATGATGGCGCGCGAAGGAGGAGGTCTTGACACGGATGCCGTTTTCCAGCGCCTCCTTGCCGAGGTAGGCGCCCCATGCCCAGGCGGCCACGATGACATGGGTCGAGAGCGTTCTGGCGGAGATGCCCATGGCTTCGGCGCCATAGAACGCCATCGGGCGCAGGTAGCCGGATTCCAGCTTGTTTTCGCGCACCGCAGCTTTCTGGGCATCCGCAATCGCTGCCTTGTCGAACGGCATTTTCATGCCTAGGATGTGCGCGGAACGGAACAGGCGGTCTGTGTGTTCCTTGAGGCGAAAAATGGCGGTGCCCTCGGCGGTCTTGTAGGCGCGCACGCCCTCGAATACGCCCATGCCATAGTGCAGGGTGTGTGTGAGGACGTGGGTAGTGGCCTCGCGCCATGGCACCATCTTGCCGTCATACCAGATCACACCATCGCGGTCGGCCATCGACATCTTGCTATCTCCGAAACTCAAAAAACATGAATTATAGACGTATCATTCCTCTGTTGAACAGGAAAAGGGGTGGGCACGATGCGCATATTGCTGGTGGGAACGGCGACGCTCGATCTGGTGTTCGGCCTGGATCACCATCCGGGAGAGGATGAAGAAATGCGTGCGCAGTTCTTGCGCATCTGTCGTGGCGGCAATGCAGCTAACACTGCCGTCGTGCTGGCCGGGCTTGGACATGCCCCCGATTTTCTCGGCGTGCTTGCCGATGCGCAGGAAACGGTCGTGATCGAGCAGGATTTTTCCGCGCATGGCGTGGGTTTCTGCCACTGCCCGCTGCTTGAGGGGCGGCCGCCGACTTCTAGCATTTATATTTCCGGTTCCAGTCGCAGCATCGTGCATTACCGCGATCTGTCGGAACTGGACGCAACGCATTTCACTTCACTTGACCTGAAAGCCTATGGCTGGGTGCACTTCGAGGGGCGCAATGTGGAGCAGTTGGGCAAAATGCTGGCTTATGCCCGATCCGGGTTTCCGGGATTGCCGATATCGCTGGAGCTGGAAAAGTCGCGCGATGGAATTCTGGATTTCCTTACGTATGCCGACTTGCTAATCTGCTCCCGAGGGTTCGCGCGGCATCATGGCTTTGATGCGCCGCAGCCATTTTTGCATTGGATGCAGGGGCGGGCGCCTAATGCCAACGTCGTTGCTGCATGGGGAGAAGCGGGCGCATATGCTATTGGTGGTAGCGCCGAAGTCTGCCATGCGCCTGCGATGCTACTGACGCAAGCCCGCGACACTTTGGGGGCCGGTGACACTTTCAATGCCGGCATCATTGACGCATTGTCAGGAGGGCTCCCTTTGCAGTCGGCGCTGGCTCAGGCATGTGAACTGGCAGGCAAGAAGTGCGGTGTCGAAGGATTCGATAATCTGAACCCAGGATAAAAAGTGTTGCAAAAAAACGACAATACTGATGGTTTATGGCAGGAATACTGAAATAATGATTGAAATTATTTTTTGGGACAGTAGAATCTTATTTAAGATTTATTTGTCTTGAATAGTCTACTAATTTAGGAGGTTATTAAATGAAGAAAACGTTACTGGCAGTTTTGATGGCAGCTGTATTCGCGCCTTCCATGGCAATCGCAGAGCAAGGTGATTGGGTTGTGCGCCTGCGTGCTGTGAATATTAGCCCGGATGTCGACAGCGATCTTGGCAAGGATGTTGCAAAGAATGTTGCGCCTGGTCTCATGTCCACCGGCGCCGAACTGGATGTAGACAACAAAACGATTCCGGAAATCGATATTTCTTACTACATTACCAAGAATATTGCTGCGGAGTTGATTTTGGCTACGGGTGCGCGCCATGATGTCAGCATTACAAAGGCTGGCTCAGGAGCTGTGCTTCCTAACCAGAACTTGGGTTCAGTGAACTTGCTACCCCCCACGCTGACTTTGCAATGGCACTTCATGCCAGATCAGATGTTCGATCCTTATGTCGGTGCTGGTATTAATTACACCAAGTTTATGGATAACAGTTTGGAAACTACAAAAGGTGTTCCAGGCTTGCCGATCCGGGTTGACCATAGCAGCTTTGGCCCGGCATTGCAGGCTGGCTTCGACGTGAACCTGAAGGACGGTTGGTTGATCAATGCTGATGTAAAGAAGGTGTGGATTGACACGGATGTCCATCTTAATGCTGGTGCTGGGTACGTGAAAATTGACAGCTTGGACATCAACCCGTGGGTCTTTGGGCTGGGCGTTGGCAAGAAGTTCTAATACTGATATGCCACAAGGTTTTAAGTCTCCTTGATGGATTGCCCCCTTCTCCGGTTTACGGGAAGGGGGTTTTTGTTGCTACAGGGCTGGCGTGCCGCGTGTACAATCCCGTTCAATAGACGGGGCTTAAGTTATGCGCAAGATCTTGCTGGTAGTGTTGTGTGCGGTATGTATTGCTTGTGGTTCCAAGCAGGAGTCTGCTGAAAGCCGATTTGTCGGCACCGATGTGACGGGTGCTACGTTCGGTGAAGGGTTCAGGCTGACGGATCATCATGGACAGGTCAGGGAATTGTCGGATTTTCACGGCAAACTGGTGGCGCTGTTCTTTGGCTATACCCACTGTCCCGATGTCTGTCCGACGACGATGGATGATCTGGCAAAGGCATTGAAGTTGCTGGGCAACCGCCGATCGCAAGTGCAGGTGCTGTTTGTGACGCTGGATCCCGAACGTGATAGCGGGGAGGTGCTAGCAAAGTATGTGCCGTCCTTCGATCAAAGTTTCATCGGATTGCGCGGCGACCCTGCAACGATTGAGCGTACGGCCAAGAGTTTTAAAGTGTTTTACCAGAAGCAGGATTTTGGAAGTAGAAGTGGTTACACCATAGACCATAGCGGTGGGGTGTATGTCTTTGATAAGAAAGGCACGCTCCGCTTGTTCCTGAGTCATGGGCAAAAGCCGCAGGATATTGCCCATGATCTGGCATTGATTTTGTAACAAGACATGCTTGTCGCAATGTTGTAGGCGGCATATACTGCGCATGGGGGTGCGTCATACTGTCGCGGGTTTGTGATGGTGTGACAAGAATTGTCTGATCTATAAAGGGAGGTAGTAATGGCTACGACGAACGTCGTGACGAGTGATCAATATAACTACGATATTGTTCGCAAGTTCACCATCATGACCCTGGTATGGGGTGCGGTGGGGATGCTGGTGGGGGTATATATCGCCTCCGAGCTGGCATTTCCGATTCTAAACTTTGATATTCCGTACATCACCTTCGGCCGGTTGCGCCCGGTGCATACCGGTGCCGTGATTTTCGGGTTTGGCGGAAGTGCGTTGTTCGCCACCTCCTACTACATCGTGCAGCGAACCTGTCAGGCGCGATTGTTCGGTGGTGCAGGACTTGCCAACTTTACCTTCTGGGGCTGGCAGTCCATCATCGTTCTGGCGGCGCTCGGCGACGTGCTGGGTTATTCCCAAGGCTGGGAATATGCTGAAATGGAATGGCCGATCGACCTGCTGATCGCCGTGGTATGGGTGGCTTATGCGGTCATCTTCATCGGTACTGTCATGAAGCGCAAGGAGCCGCATATCTATGTGGCCAACTGGTTCTACATGGCGTTCATCCTGGCGACCGCGATTCTACACATCTTCCATAATCTGGTCATCCCGGTCAGTCTGACCAAGTCCTATCCGCTGATGGCTGGCGTACAGGATGCCATGACCCAGTGGTGGTATGGCCATAACGCGGTGGGCTTCTTCCTGACTGCGGCCTTCCTTGGCATGATGTATTACTTCGTGCCCAAGCAGGCAGGGCGTCCGGTATATTCCTACCGTCTGTCCATCGTCCACTTCTGGGCGTTGATTTTCCTCTACATGTGGGCGGGTACGCACCACCTGCACTGGACAGCCGTTCCTGACTGGACGTCTACCCTGGCAGCCACGTTCTCCATCATGCTGCTGCTGCCTTCCTGGGGCGGTATGATCAACGGCATCATGACTTTGTCGGGCGCGTGGGACAAGCTGCGTACCGACCCGATCATGCGTTTCCTGATCGTATCCCTGTCTTTCTACGGCATGTCGACCTTCGAAGGCCCGATGATGTCGCTGAAGGATGTGAACGCACTGTCTCACTACACCGACTGGACGGTTGGTCACGTGCACTCCGGCGCTTTGGGCTGGGTTGCCATGATCTCCTTTGGTGCGCTCTACCACATGATTCCGCGCCTGTGGAATACGCAGATTCACAGCCAGAAGCTGATCAACGTGCATTTCTGGCTGGCAACGATCGGCATCCTGCTCTATATCGTGGCGATGTGGATTTCCGGCATCATGCAGGGTTTGATGTGGCGTGCTTTCGATGACTTCGGCAACCTGCAGTATTCGTTTGTCGAAACCGTTGCCGCGATGCATCCATTCTATGCGATGCGTGCATTGGGTGGCGCGTTCTTCCTGACCGGAATGGTGATCATGGTTTACAACATGGCCGTGACCATTCGCAAGGGTAGCACCGTGGCAGGCAGTCCTGCTACGGCCGCCGCGTAATCGGAAAGAGAGTTGGAGCTATCATGAAACACGACAAAATTGAACGTAACGTTGGCCTGATGCTGGTGCTGACGATGATCGCGATCAGCATCGGCGGCTTGGTGGAAATCGTGCCGCTGTTCTTCCTCAAGGATACGGTGGAAACGGTCAAAACGGCGGATGGCAAGGATATGGTCCGCCCTTATACACCGCTGGAGCAGCATGGCCGTGACATTTACATCCGCGAGGGCTGCTATCTGTGCCATTCGCAGATGATTCGCCCGTTCCGCGACGAAGCCTTGCGCTATGGCCACTATTCACTGGCTGCGGAGTCGAAGTATGACCATCCGTTCCAGTGGGGTTCCAAGCGCACTGGTCCAGACCTGGCGCGCGTGGGTGGTAAGTATTCCAACGACTGGCAAGTGCAGCATTTGGTTGCGCCGCGCTCCATGGTGCCGGAATCCGTCATGCCCAACTATCCCTGGCTGCTTAGCACCAAGCTGGATATTTCTGACACTCAGGACCGGATGAAGGTGTTGCGCATGGTGGGCGTGCCTTATTCCGCATCTGAGGCCGAGTACGAGCAGAACGTCAAGACCTTCGGTGAAGATGTCGCCAAGACATTGCGTATCGAAGATGCCGAGAAAACCATCTCGGCCCAGGCGCAGGTCGGTAATTTCGACAATAATCCGGATGAACTCACCGAAATGGATGCTCTCGTGGCCTATTTGCAGGTGCTGGGAACAATGGTCGACTTCAAGCAGTTTGATGACGACTATTTCGCCAGATTCCGCTAAGGATTACAGCATATGGAATGGCTGATGTGGTTCACGCAGTTTGAAAACACCAAGCCTCTGGCGCTGGTGATCTTCTTCACCTTATTCTGCGGCATCCTGTTTTATGTGTATGGAAGCAGGAGCCGCGGCAACAGGCTCGAGAGCTACAAAAACATGCCACTCCTCGATGAAAACCAGGATAGGAAGGAAATTTAATCATGGGTCACGATAAAGCAAAAAACACGACGGGACACGTCTGGGATGACGACCTGCAGGAACTGACCAACCCGCTGCCGCAATGGTGGCTATGGACGTTCTACCTGACCATCATTTTTTCGGTGGTCTATTGGATCATGTATCCGGCTTGGCCGATTGGCAGCACCTTCACCAAGGGTGTGGCTGGCGTAAATACCATCCAGTACACCAACAACAAGGGCGAGACCAAGACTACGCACTGGAATATGCGTTCCAAGCTCATGGCGGAAATGAATGAGCATGACGCCAATCAGAAGCAATGGTTTGCCAAGGTCGCTTCTACTCCTTACGAAGAAGTGTCCAAGGATGCCGAATTGATGCAATTCGTCAATTCGGCGGGCAAAACGCTGTTCGGCGACAATTGCGCTGCCTGCCACCAGGCTGGTGGCCAAGGCAAGATCGGGCTGGCTCCGAATCTGGTGGATGACAGCTGGATCTATGGCGGCACCCCAGAAAAGATTCAGGAAACACTGACTATCGGTCGCAACGGCATGATGCCTGCATTCAAGGGGGTGTTGCCGGAGGACAAGATCAAACAGGTCGCGAATTATGTGCTGAGCCTTTCCGGCGAGCCACATGATGCTGAGGCAGCCAAGGCGGGCGATGCGATTTTCCACGGCGAAGGCACCTGCCTCGCCTGTCATGGCCCGGAAGGTAAGGGGATAGAGGCCATGGGATCTGCCAACCTGACCGACAAAATCTGGCTATGGGTTGATGTGCCGGGGCAAAGCACGCCTGAAGCAAAGGTGGCATTGGTTTCCGCGCTCGTATCTGGCGGCATGAGTCGTGGCAAGATGCCCGCTTGGTCTGGCCGTCTCAAACCCGAGCAGATCAAACTGCTGACCGTTTACGTGCACGATAGCCTGGGTGGTGGTAAGTAAGCTATAGCATTACTGGCAGATAGCACCAGTGCAAAGGCTCGCGCTTCAGCGTGGGCCTTTGTTCTTTTGGTGATCTTAATAACCTGATCCGCGAAATAGTTAAACGATGGCAACCCACAAAGATTCGCCACTTTTCCAGAAGCACATCCCTATTTTTGTGCGCTCTGTGGAGGGCAAATTCCGGAATTTTAAGACTGCTATCCTGGTGCTTGCCTACACGGTATATTTTTCCTTGCCCTGGGTGCGGTGGGAACGCGCAAGTTCTGCGGATCAGGCTGTCATGTTCGATCTGGTGTCGAAGCGCTTCTTCATTTTCGATCTGGCGGTCTATCCGCAGGATATTTTCTGGTTATCCATGCTGCTGTTCATCGCGGCGATTTTTTTGTTCTTCGTGACCGGCTTGGTCGGGCGAGCCTGGTGCGGCTATTTCTGCTTCCAGACGTTGTGGACGGACATGTTCATGCTGATCGAGCACATGATCCAGGGCGAACGTCCGGCAAGGGTACGGCTTTACAAGCAGCCTTGGAACATGGAGAAAATCCTCAAGGTCGGATCCTCGCATTTCTTCATGATCCTGATTGCCTTCTGGACTGGATTTACGTTCATTGCCTATTTTGGCTATGCGCCCGAATTGCTCCACAAGTTCTTCACCGGCAACGCGGCCGACGTCGCCTACATCACCGTTGCGGTGCTTGGCATCTCGACCTATGTGGCTGGCGGACTGTCGCGCGAGCAGATCTGCATCCATATCTGCCCTTATGCGCGATTCCAGAGCGTAATGTATGACGCCGATACCCTGGCGGTCAGCTACGACTCTAAGCGTGGGGAAGGTTCTGCCGGGCGGGCGTTGCCAACTGCAGGCCTACGCACACGTGAAGAACGTCAAGCCAAAGGGCACGGCGACTGCATCGACTGCGGGTTTTGCGTGCAGGTCTGCCCGACTGGCATCGATATCCGCAAAGGGTTGCAGTATCAATGCATATCCTGCGGCCTGTGCATCGATGCATGCAACAACATCATGGATTCGGTCAGTTTTCCGCGCGGTCTGATCCGCTACGACTCGGATCACAACCTGCATAGCGAGCACCCTACCAAACCGCATCTGCATTGGAAGCGTTTCAAGGTGATCGGCTACGCCGCGGCCCTGCTCATCATGACCGGCGCGCTGGCATTCAGCATCGTCATGCGCAGCGATACCGAACTGCGCATCCAGCAGGTGCGCCAGCCGCTTTTCGTGGAGCTTTCCGATGAGCGTGTGCGCAACCGCTATCAGCTGCATATCGTCAACAAGACCGAACATGACGAGAGCTACAAGGTGGAGGTGCGCGGCATCCCTCCCAGTGCGCTGGATCTGGGTGCGGTGACAGATATTCGCCTTCGCCCCGGCAAGGATTTGCACCTCAATGCCAAGGTCGACCTGAACGAGCATCTGGCCGAGCAAACTCAGGAGTTCGAGTTTGTCGTCACGACACAAACGAACCCGGATGCCCCCTTGATACGTAAGGTCCGCTTCAGCAGTGATAACGAAAAACACTAGGCGGAAATTCCAATGACCATGACTGAAACCCTGTTCGGCGGGCTGCTGTCCGTCACCCTGATTTTTTTCATAGCGCGCCGCCTGAGTCTCTCCAATTATTGGAGCGCTGTGCTGGGCGGCAGCCTGCCCTTCCTCGCCTACCTCGGCTACAGTTCAAATCACTGGCAAGGCGGCGATGTGGTCGCCATCCATCTGGTGGTATTCATGGCTACAGCGGCAGTGTTGGGGGTTTTCAACAGCATGCAGCGCCGCAAGGAAAAAATGCACTGGGCGCCGCGCCTGTTGATTGCGTTCTTTGCCCTATTGGCTGTCAGCATGGCGATATTCGTGTCGATTGCCGCCAACGGCCTGCCTCCAGGGATCGCCAAATACTTGCTGCCGAATGTCAATGGGCGTGTCATGCACACCGGATTCCCCGGCGCCCTCCCGCACGACAAGAACAAACTTTACGAGCAACATCAGCAACGGGTCGAGGCACAGCGCAAGCTGGGATGGAAAGTCAGCATGACAGGATTGGAAAACATCAGTCCTGGCGTGCCGACATCAATCTCGTTGACATTGTTCGATGCCGCCGGCCAAGCTATCGTTGCCGACCATGTTTGGCTGCAGATGCTACGGCTCGCCAATCACAACGACGACATCCAGGTGGAATTGGCTCAGACTGGCCCCGGTATCTATGGCACGCAAGTCACGTTGCCGGCATCCGGCAACTGGGTCGCGGGCATTTTCATCGAGCGCGGCAAGGACGCTTATCAGATGCGGCAATCGCTGCAAGTCGCCGATCATTAATTCCCTCGTTGTTGCATGAGCATGGATCAAACCTGCTACCACTGCGGCCTGCCCGTTCCAGAAGCCAGTGCTTTTCAAGTTCAAATCATGGGGGAACGGCGCGAGTTGTGCTGCCATGGCTGCCAGGCAGTGGCGGAGGCTATCGTTGCTAATGGCCTGGAAGATTATTACCGTTATCGCACCGAACTGCCCAAGACCGCTGAAGACCTGGTGCCAGATGAACTGCGCAAGCTCGATCTGTACGATCATCCCGAAGTGCAGAAGAGTTTTGTTTTCCACGCCGGGGGCAACCTCAGGGAGGCTTCGCTGATCCTGGAAGGCATCACCTGTGCCGCCTGCATCTGGCTCAACGAACGCCATCTCCGGCAGCTTCCCGGCGTTCGAGAAGCCGCCGTCAACTACACATCGCACCGTGCGCGCATCACTTGGGACGATGGGGTTATCAAGCTTTCCACTATCCTTGCTGAAATCCGCAAGCTCGGCTACCACGCGCATCCGTTCAATGCCCAGCAGCAGGAGGAAATGCGCCAGCAGCGGCGCAAGATCGATATCCGCCGCATGGCGGTGGCCGGTATTTCGACCGGCCAGGTGATGATGCTGGCAGTTGCGCTCTATGCCGGCGCAGCACAGGGCATGGAATATGCCACCGCTCAGTTGCTGCGCTGGTTCAGCCTGCTACTGACGGCGCCGGCCATCCTCTACTCGGCGCTGCCGTTCTATCAATCCGCATGGCGCGGCATGACACGCTGGCAGCTCAACATGGATGTGCCGATTTCTCTCGGCCTGATCGCCGGGTTTGTCGGCAGCGTGTGGGCCACCATCGAGGGGCAGGGCGTGGTGTATTACGACACCATCACCATGCTGATCTTCTTTCTGCTGGCGACGCGCTTTCTGGAGCGCAACGCACGCGAAAAATCGGTAGAGGCAGCGGAAAACCTGCTGCGGCTGGTCCCGGCCATGGCAATGCGGGTAAATGCAGATCAGCAGCAGGAACTGGTGCCGGTGCACGATCTGGTAGTGCAGGACTTGATCCTGGCCAAGCCGGGCGAGACCATCGCGGCAGACGGCTTGGTGGAGCAGGGCGAAAGTAGCGCGGATGAATCGCTGCTGACTGGAGAGAGCCGGCCCTTGCCGAAAATTGCTGGAGACCGCGTATTCGCCGGCAGTATCAATTACGAAAGCCCGCTGCTGATTCGCGTCACCGGCGTGGGCGAAGAGACGGTGCTGGCCGGCATCGCGCGCCTGCTGGATCGCGCGCAGTCGCAAAAACCACGAATGGCACAGGTGGCAGACAGAATCGCGGAATACTTTACCTATGCGCTGCTGATGCTGGTGGCGATGGTCGGGTTTGTCTGGTGGCGCATCGAGCCGCAGCGCGCGTTCGATATCATGCTGGCAGTGCTGGTGGTGAGCTGTCCCTGTGCGCTTTCTCTGGCGGCCCCGGCTGCTTTTGCCGCGGCCGGTTCGCATCTGGTCAAGCGTGGCGTATTGCTGACACGCGGCCACGCGCTGGAAACGCTGGCGCGGGCTACCCACTTTGTGTTCGACAAGACCGGCACCCTCACCCAAGGCAAGCCAGTACTGCTGCGCACCATTCCATATAGCAGTATTTCTGCCGATGAATGCCTGTTGCTTGCCGCTAGCCTGGAGCATGCTTCAGAGCACCCGCTGGCGCAAAGTTTCCTGCAGGCCACCGGCAGGCAAACTCTGCATGCGGTCAGCGAGAGCGGCAACGTGCCGGGCAAGGGCGTGGCCGGTATGGTAAACGAGCTGCGCTACACCCTTGGCAACATCGCCCTGCGGCCGGAACTGGCAGGCCGGTGCAATCTGGCCGGGCAGGAACTGCCCACCGGCGCCACCGTGGTCTGGCTGTGCGACCAGCAAACGGTGCTGGCTGCCTTCGTGCTGGCCGATGCATTGCGGCCGCAGGCGAAGGAAATGGTATCGCTGCTGCAAACGCACGGCATCCATGTTTCCATCCTGAGCGGCGACGATGTCGGGGCGGTCGCCCATCATGCGCACGAGCTCGGCGTGGACGATTGGCAGGCCGGACTGTCACCGGAACAGAAGCTTGCCGAAGTGCGTCGCCTGCAGCAGAGTGGCGCCGTGGTTGCCATGGTCGGTGACGGCATCAACGACGCCCCGGTGCTGGCCGCCGCGCAGGTTTCCATCGCCATGGGCAGCGGCACGCAGATGGCGCGTACCACTGGCGATATCGTGCTGTTGACGGAAAACCTGCTGGAGATCGACCACGCCGTTACCACTAGCCGCTTCGGCATGAGCGTGATCCGGCAGAATTTTGCCTGGGCGCTGGGCTATAACCTGCTGGTGCTGCCGTTCGCGGCGACGGGGTTTATTTCGCCTTGGCTGGCGGCATTGGGGATGTCGGTGAGTTCGCTGGTGGTGGTGTTGAACGCGCTGCGGCTGCGTTGAATTTACCCCCTCCCCATCTTAGGGGGAGGGCAGGTGTGGGGGGGGGTAAAAAGTCTCGGTCTTGCCAGGGGTTCCTAGCAGGGGGTTGCCCGGCGGCAAGCTACTTTCCTTTGCTTGCCCAAAGGAAAGTAGCCAAAGAAACGAAGTTTCAGTGATGGCTAACCTTTAGGTTATGCCGGCGCTAAAAAGGCACCCCCTGCCGCGATCCTGCGGAATCCCCTGCGCTGCGCGCCAAGCCGGGCGGCTGCGCAACTCGCCCTAACAAGCCACACAAAACGTGGCTTGTCGCGGAGCTCAAACAGTGCTCGCCGAAATCCCCCGACCTGGCTGTGCTGCTCGGCGCGGCAGCAGGGGGAATGGGGTGGTGAATCCACTCTTGCAGTCATTCCGGAGAATGCCGGAAAGCGAGCCAACGGCGAGTTTCGAGCAAGCGTAGCGCAGCGGCCATCCAGCACTAAATGTAGAATGGGTTAGGCGCGTAGCGCCGTAACCCACCGATCACCACGTGGGCAACAAGTTGCCCACCTTTGCCACCTGGCTTACGCTGCACCAAGAATGGAATGAAGCGCCCCGGCACCAGAGGCCAAGAATAACCAGCCGAGAGTGCCACAATTAAGAACAACGGTCGCCCAAAATACGATTTGAAAAGATTATTTCTTGGACTTGTGACGAAGCAGCCTTTGTGCGGCTAAAGCCCCTGGCCAGCCACCGACTAATGCGAAAAGGTGCAAGGTTCTCTCTGGGATTCTCCGCTGATCGTTTTTTGCGGCTGACTTGTCGAGTGCGTAGGCGACATATGTGACGGCGCTTGCAACAAGATAGAGGCCAAGGACTGCAACCGGTAACTTCCCGAAAAAGAATAAACCCGTCACAAAGACGAGAAAGGCTACAGCCAATATGATCGGGGCGTTGCTGCGCCTCGACGAAATGGCTGACGACTTACTTTCTCCGACGAGCGAGACACTCTCGGCCTGCACCCGACCTTTTTCATCGGTCTTGAGTTCGTAAGTCACGATTTCGTTTCCGATGGGTCTTCGTAGTCGGTTTCCAAATGATTTGATATGAACGAAGACTTGGTTTCCACCACCATTCGGGTAAAGAATCCGAAGCCTTGATCATCTCTCCACTTAGTTATTCTTCCTTGATGGCGCATACCAAATTTTCATGAGGGCTAACGTAATTCAGGAATCATTATGCACCGCAATCCACTGTTTGTAATAGGTTACAGAAGGTGTAGTTGCGCCGACAATGCCTTCAAGTCTTGCCTCGCCGTACTGTAATCCGGGCACAGTTTTTCCACCCAGGCCCAGAATTTCGGGCTGTGGTTCATTTCTTTCAAGTGCGCAATTTCGTGGGCGACGACGTAGTGGATGATGTGCGGCGGGGCTTGGATGAGGCGCCAGTGGAGGCGGATTTCGCCGCGTGAGTTGCAGCTGCCCCAGCGGGTTCTGGCGTTGGAGAGGTACATGGGGGGCGTGGGGACGCCGAGTTTGGCGGCGAGGAGTTCGATGCGGCGGGTGAAGTCGGCGAGGGCTTGTTTGGCGTACCACTGGGCGACTTTGCGCTGCACGGTTTTAGTGTCGTTGGGGTTGGGCAGGGCGAGGTAGAGGCGGGCGCTGTCGAATTCCACGGCTCGGTTGCGGGTGTCGTGGCGCAGGCTGAGCTGGATGTCCTGCCCGAGGTATTGCAGGGTGGCGCCGTCTTGCCATTCCACGGATTTGGGGCGGTATTGCCATTCGGCGAGTTTGCGGGCGATCCAGTCGGACTTGTCGCGCAGTAGGCTTTCCAGGGTGTGCTGCGGGACGCGCTTGGGGATGTGGACGGTAAGACCGCGCTCGTCCACGCGCAGGCCAATAGTGCGGCGGCGGGCGCTGGTTTTGAGCGTGTAGGGGATGCTGTGGCCTGCGGCCAGGGTGAGCGACTGCTGGCTCAAAGCGAGTCCAGCCTTGCCATTTCCGACTCGATCCAGTCTTCGACCATTTTGTTCAGCTCGTCGGCTTTCATGCCGGCGGCGTTGATCGGCTTGCCGACGCTGACGGTAATGGTGCCGGGGTACTTGAGCAGGCTGTTCTTGCGCCAGTATTCGCCGGCGTTGTGGGCTACCGGCAGCACGGTCGCGCCGGTATGGGTGGCAAGCCAGGCGCCGCCGATCTGGTACTTGCCTTTTTCGCCCGGCGCGATGCGCGTGCCTTCCGGGAACACCACCACCGACAGCCCCATCGCCAGCCGATCCTTGCCCTGGCTGACCAGCTGCTTCAGCGCCTCGCGTCCAGCGGCGCGGTCGATGGCGATGGATTTGAGCGCCCACAGCGCCCAGCCGAAGAACGGGAGCAGCAGCAGCGTGCGTTTCAGTACCCAGATTTGTGGTGGGAAAATGGCCTGGAAGGCGATGGTCTCCCATGCGGACTGATGTTTGGCTAGGATGACGCAAGGGTGATCCTGGATGTTCTCTGCCCCGATCACTCGATAGTTCAGTCCGCAGGCCAGCGCCAGCCAGCGCACCACGAAGCGCGCCCAGCCGGCAATGATGCGGGAGCGTTTCGGCGCTGCCATGGGGATCAGGGCGAGTGTCAGCAGGGCGTATGGAATCACCATGATCCACATGCCGAGGTTGAAGATGAGTGAGCGCAGCCGGATCATGCCATCTCGTCTATGATGCGTTGCGCCGCTTCCATCAGGTCGGTGCAGACCCAGGTGTTTTCCGGCAGGCCCCCCGCGGCGAGGGTTCTTTCTCCCTTGCCGGTGCGTACCAGGATGGGCTGTGCACCGACGGCGACGCTGGCCTGCAAGTCGCGCAGGGAATCACCCACGCTGGGAACGCCTTGCAGATCGGTAGCGAAGCGGCGGCCGATTTCCTCCATCATGCCAGCCCTTGGCTTGCGGCAGTCGCAATCGGCATCGGCAGTATGCGGGCAGTAGAACAGGGCATCGATGCGCCCGCCGAATTGCGCCAGAGCGCGGTGCATCTTGGCGTGGATGGCGCTGAGCGTGGCCATGTCGAACAGGCCGCGACTGATACCGGACTGGTTGGTGGCCAGCGCCACGCGAAACCCGGCCTGGTTCAGCAGCGCGATAGCTTCCAGGCTGCCAGGAATGGGAATCCACTCTTCCGGGTTCTTGATGAACTGGGCGGAGTCATAATTGATGACGCCGTCGCGGTCGAGGATGACGAGCTTCATGATGTGAAGGGAGAAAGGGGAAGGGGGAAGCGTTTACGTTTCACTTTTCACCTTTCACGTTTTACAGATCAAGCTGCCAGTTTCGAAAGGTCGGCCACGCGGTTCATGGCCTGATGCAGCATGGCCAGCAGGCCGAGGCGGTTGGCACGCAGTGACGGGTCTTCGGCATTCACCATCACGTCGTCGAAGAAGGCATCGACCGGCGACTTGAGGGCGGCCAGCGACTTGAGCGAGCCAGTGTAGTCGCCTTGTTCGAACGCGGCGTCTGCTTGCGGGCCGACGGCCGACAGGGCTAGATGCAGCGCAGTTTCGGCGGCTTCCTTCAGCAGGGCGGCGTTTACCTTGGCTTCGACAGCCCCTTCGGCCTTTTTCAGGATGTTGCCGACGCGCTTGTTGGCGGCGGCCAGGCTTGCTGCTTCCGGCAGGGCGGCAAAAGCGCGTACGGCGGCAAGGCGCTTGGCAATGTCACCCAAGTTCTGCGGTTTTAGACTGAGTACTGCCTCGGTTTCTTGCGGACTATAGCCTTGCTCGCGCAGACTGCCGGCAAGGCGATCGTAGATAAAGTCGGCCAGCGCCGAAGTCGGGTCGCTGATCTTGTCGCCGAATACCGGCACTGCATGCGCCAGCAGCGGGGTGAGTTCCAGCGGCAGCTGGTTTTCCGCCAGGATGCGGATTACGCCCAGCGCGTGGCGGCGCAGCGCGAACGGATCCTTGTCGCCAGTTGGCTTTTCGCCGATGCCGAACAGGCCGACCAGCGTTTCCAGCTTGTCGGCCAAGGCGACACACAGGCCGACTTGGTTACGCGGCAGTTCGTCGCCGGCGAAGCGCGGTTTGTAATGGTCCTCGATGGCGTCGGCGATTTCCTGCGGCAGGCGGTCGTGCAGGGCGTAGTAGCGGCCCATGATGCCTTGCAGTTCGGGGAATTCGCCCACCATGTCAGTCAGCAGGTCAGCCTTGGCCAGCATCGCAGCTTTGTCGGCGGAAGCGGCCAGGCTATTCCCGCCCAATTGCTGGCCGATGCTACGGGCGATTGCACGTACGCGCTCCATGCGTTCGCCCTGGGTACCCAGCTTGTTGTGATACACCACCTTGTCCAATCCCGCCACGCGCGACTCCAGCGTTTTCTTGCGATCCTGGTCGAAGAAGAACTTGGCGTCGGATAGGCGCGGGCGGACGACCCGTTCATTGCCGCCAATGACTGCACTCGGGTCGGCCGGACGGATGTTGGAAACCAGCAGGAACTTGTTGGTGAGCTTGCCGGAGACGTCCAGTAGCGGGAAGTACTTCTGGTTGGCCTTCATGGTGAGGATCAGGCATTCCTGCGGAACCTCAAGAAAGTCGGCTTCGAACTGGCCGAGCAGGACGTTGGGGCGCTCCACAAGCGCGGTGACTTCGTCCAGCAGGGCGTCGTCCTCGATGGGCTTCAGACCTTGTGCGGCGGCAGCTTCTGCCAACTGGCGGGCGATCTCGGCGCGGCGCCCTTCAAAGCTCGCGATGACGGCGCCTTCGGATTCCAGTTGCGCGGCGTAGCCATCGGCATCCTGGAGCGTGACTGGGTGTTTCGCAGCCTCGAAGCGATGGCCTTGCGTGACGTTGCTGGAGGCGAGGCCCAGCGTAGAAATCGATACCACGTCGGCACCGTGCAGCGCGACCAGGCCGTGCGCCGGACGCACGAAGTTGACTGACGTCCAGCCGTCGTCCAGCTGGTAGATCATGACCTTGGGGATGGGCAGCCTGGCCAGCGCTTCATCCAGCGCTTTTTGCAGGCCGTCGGCCAGTTTGGCCCCGGTTTGCACGGCATTCAGGAACAGCACATCGGCTTTGCCGTCGTTTTCGCGCTTGAGCCGGGGCACGGCGCTTTCGTCGGCGCTCAGCGCCGCCAGTTTCTTCAGCAGAGCCGGCGTTGCCTGGCCGTTGGCATCCAGGCCGACGCTGGCGGGCATCAGCTTCTGCGACACCAGCTTGTCGGCAGCTTGCGCCGCGACTTGGGTGATGTGCGCGGCCAGGCGGCGCGGAGAGGCGTAGGGTGTGGCCGTGGAATTTTCGAAAGCCAGCCCTTGCGCCTTGAGCGATTCAAGCAGGGTGGCGGCGAAGGACTCTCCCAGCCTTTTCAGCGCCTTGGGTGGCAGTTCTTCGACGAATAATTCGACTAGTAGATTCTTGGAGCTCATGCTGCTGCTTTCTTTTCGAACTGTGCCAACACTTCTTCGGCCCATTCCTTGGGCGCCATGGGGAAACCGAGACGGGCGCGGCTGTCCAGATAGCTTTGTGCGACGCTACGCGCCAGGTTGCGGATGCGGCCGATGTAAGCGGCACGCTCGGTGACTGAGATGGCGCCGCGCGCATCCAGCAGGTTGAAGGTGTGCGCGGCTTTCAGCACCTGCTCGTAGGCAGGCAGGGCCAGCTGGTTTTCCATGAGTAGCTTCGCTTCCTTCTCATGGCTGCCGAAGGCGCCGAGCAGGAATTCGACGTCGCTGTATTCGAAGTTGTAGGCAGATTGCTCGACTTCGTTCTGGTGATACACGTCGCGGTATTTTAGGTTGTCCGTCCAAGCCAGATCGAACACGTTGTCCACGCCCTGCAAATACATCGCCAGCCGCTCCAGACCATAGGTGATTTCACCGGTGATCGGTTTGCAGTTGATGCCGCCAACCTGCTGAAAATAGGTGAACTGCGTCACTTCCATGCCGTTCAGCCATACCTCCCAGCCAAGGCCCCAAGCGCCCAGCGTGGGGTTTTCCCAGTCGTCCTCGACGAAGCGGATATCATTCTTCTTGAGGTCGAAGCCCAGTGCTTCCAGCGAACCCAGATACAGTTCCAGAATATTTGCCGGAGCTGGTTTCAGCACCACCTGGTACTGGTAGTAGTGTTGCAGGCGGTTGGGGTTCTCGCCGTAGCGGCCGTCCTTGGGCCGGCGGCTGGGCTGTACGTAGGCGGCTTTCCATGGTTCCGGGCCGATGGCGCGCAGGAAGGTGGCAGTATGGCTGGTGCCGGCGCCGACTTCCATGTCGTAGGGTTGCAGCAGCGCGCAGCCCTGTTTGTCCCAGTATTGCTGGAGGTTGAGGATGATTTGCTGGAAGGTTAACATCGTGTTGCCCGGGTGTCGCAAAAGGGCTTGATTTTACTTCTTTTTGCGCCCCCACAAAACCCCGAGCGCAAGGAAAATCAAGGAGATCGCGGGCCAGTTGCCCCAGCGCACATAAGGCGTCTCGCCGCTATAGCCCTGCGCCTGCCCGGTGAGCGCGGTGGTGGTGAAATGCGGCGCTTCGGCGACGATCTCGCCGTGCGGGTCGATAATGGCGGTGGCGCCGGTGTTGGTGGCGCGCAGCATCATACGGCCGCTTTCCAGGGCGCGGGTCTGCGAGATTTGCAAATGCTGGTGTGCGGCCGATGAGCGGCCGTACCAGGCGTCGTTGCTGGCGTTGACCAGCAAGGTCGCTTCCGGCAACTGGCGGATGATTTCCTCGCCGAACACGTCTTCGTAGCAGATATTCACTGCCACGCGCTGGCCGGCGATTTGCAGCGGCTTCTGGTCGATTTCCCCGGGCGAGAGATCGGCCAGCGGGATGTGCAACAGGTCGTCGTAGATCCAGCCGATGGCCGACTTGAATGGGATAAATTCGCCGAACGGCACCAGGTGAACCTTTCGGTAATTCTGGCTGGCGGCGTTGCCCTGACTCACCATGCTGTTGTAGTAGTTGCCGTCGACCTGTTCCGCCACGCCCAGCAGCAGATCGCCGCCGGACTGCCTGGCCTGGCCGGCCAGTGCTTGCAGGTAGTCGGCCGGAACATGGTGCAGCAGCAGCGGCAAGGCAGTTTCCGGCAGTACGGTCAGCTGCGCCGGGTGCTGGCGGGCGAGGTCGAGGTAGGTGCGGAGGGTGTTCTCGACCTCATCGGCTTGCCACTTGAGGTCCTGCGCGATGTTGCCCTGCAGCAGGCTGACGCTGATCGGCGCGCCCCGCGGCCGCACCCATTCGATGTGTTTGAGGGCGCTGCCGCCGATCCAGAATGCCAGCAGCGCAGCGATGATGGGGCGGGGCGCCTTGCCGTCTGACCATGCTGCCAGCAGCGCAGCGCAGCAAGCAGCGGCCAGCGACACGCCGAATACGCCGAGAATCGGCGCCAGTCCGGCCAGCGGGCTGTGCGGCACCTGCGAGTAGCCCAGCGTCAGCCAAGGGAAGCCGGTGAATATCCAGTTCATTACCCATTCCACCAGCACCCACGCGGCGGGCATGGCATAAACGCGCCGGCTGCCGAACTGCGCGGCCAGCCAGCCGGCGGCGGCCGGAAACAGTGCCAGGAAGGCGCAGAAGCCGGCGGTGGACAGGGCCGCTAACGGCAGCGGCATGCCGCCGAAATCATGCAGGCTGACGTAAATCCAGGGAACGCCAGCCCCGTACAGTCCCAGCCCGTAGCAATAGCCGAGCCGGAAGCCCTGCCTGGCTGAATCGGCGCGGCGCCACAGTAAGAACAGCCCCGCCAGCGCCAGGATGGCAAGCGGGTAGAGGTAGAACGGGGCGTAGCCGGCCACGGCGAGGGCGCCCAGCAGCAAGGCTGTTAGTTTGGGGAAGTTACGCAAGAGTGGAACGATCCAGGTTTTTTCTGCATTATATCGGCGAAACTAACCGTCATCGCAAAGGGAGTCCCATGAATTTCTCCAACCTGTTCAGGCACGAAACCGATACCACCAACTTTTCCGCAGGCGAGGCCATACTCAAGCGTGGCGAGTTGAGCGATGTCATGTATGTGGTGATGGAAGGGGAGGCCGAAATCCTGCTGGGCGACCATGTCATCCACGTCGCCGGCCCCGGCGCTCTGCTGGGAGAGCTGGCGTTGATCGACCGTTCGCCAGGCACTGCCGATGTGGTGGCGAAAACATCCTGCCGGCTGGTGCCGATCGACGAACGCCGCTTCCGTTTCCTAGTGCAGCAGACGCCGAATTTTGCGCTGGACGTGATGAAGGTGATCGCCGAGCGCCTGCGCGCCATGAACCAGCGCGTTGGTGGCTAGGGACTGACCCGTACTTCGATATTCAGCCGCCGTATCCGGCGCGCCAGCTCTTCCAGCCACTCCGCGGGGAGCCGCGCCAGCCGTGGCCCTTCCGGCTGCATCGATGGGCGCGCCAGGCCGTAGAGGTGGACGCCAGCAATGTCGCTGGCAGCCTGCTGCAACAAGTCCAGATAGGCATGGATTTCCGTTTCGTCGGGTGACAGGCCGTCGAGCGCGAATACGCATGTCTGCACCCAGGTCGGGCAGTGCTGCGCGCAACTGCGCAGGCGTTGCAGCACGCCCTCCGGCTTGAGATGCACGTCGTTAATGCGTGCTATGCCTTCAGTTGTTGCGGCATCGACTTTGAACCACACTTCCCCGTTGCAGCGCGCCAGATGGGCGATGCCTTCCAGCACGCCGGGCCTGTCAAGCAGGCTGCCGTTGGTGATCAGGCGCAGTTTGATCTGCCCGAGCAACCCGGAATCGCGCAAGACCGTTTCCACCAATGCAACGGCTTCTGCAAACTCGCTGGAACTGGTTGGCTCGCCATTGCCCGAGAAGGCGATGTCCTCGAGGCGGCGCGCGTTTGCGGCAACGTGCAGCTGCATGAAGTCGCCATGCAATATGTCGGACAGCAATTGCCGCAATTCCCGTTCAAGCTGCTGCAGGTCGATGGCAGGCGCCGCTCCGCGCGTCAGTTCCGGTACCTGGCAGTAGATGCATCGCCAGTTGCATGCATTGTTCGGATTGAGGTTGATGCCGATGGAAACGCCGCCCGCACGCCGGGAGAGCACCGGGTAAACGTAAGTCATGCCCGCGCTGTTACGGTTGTGGTCGGAGACTTCGAGAGGAAATAGAGAATTCATGCCGGATATATTGTCACAGGTGGGCGCATCTGGGAAACTTGCAAGGCTGGCGAGCAGCCAATTTCGTAAATCAAAATAGGGAGGCCAGGATGCTCAAGGAATTTAAGGAGTTCGCCGTGCGCGGCAATGTGGTGGATATGGCGGTCGGTATCATCATAGGCGCGGCTTTCGGTGCCATCGTCAAGTCGCTGGTGGACGATGTGATCATGCCGCCGATCGGCTTGCTGCTGGGAAATGCGGACTTCAGCAATCTTTACGTGGTGCTCAAGGAGGGAGCTGCCGCTGCCGCCCCTTATGCCTCGCTCGCCGATGCCAAGAAGGCGGGCGCGGTGACACTGAATTATGGCATCCTGGTAAATGCACTGATGAGTTTTATCATCGTGGCGTTTGCCGTGTTCCTGCTGGTGCGTACCATCAATCGCCTCAGGGCAGAGCAACCAGCGCCCGCCGAGATTACCACCAAGGAGTGCCCGCACTGCTGCTCGGCCATACCGCTGAAGGCCACGCGATGCCCTAGTTGTACTTCAACGCTGGATAGCTGAGCTGGCAGAAAAGAAAGAAGAGCAGGGCGACCTGCTCTTCTTGATGGATAGAGCGATGTTGTAATCGAATTGGTTATTTGAACTCGTCGCTGAACACTACTGCTACGATTGTGTCATCAACGACATCCAGCATAGTGGTTTTGTAGAATTTTCCATTCGCCGCGGTATTAACATCGTGGTAATGCCAGACCGAGCCGAATACCTGTCCGGTCTCCTGGTCGCGTATTTCGGTGATTTTTTCCGGTTCGCCGAACTGATTGCGAATATCCAAGGGCTTGACAGTCTTCATACTGTCTACAAACGCTTGCTCGCTGATCGGGATGCCTTCGGTGTCAGCCATGGCAGCGCCTGAAAGGGTCATGAGTAAGGCAAGGCACGCAGCTTTCATGGCAGAGCTCCTAAATAAGCTATCAAGCTAACTTGAGATAGCTGCCACGAGTCAAAAGTTCCCGAATGCGCATTTCACACCATCAGTCCACAATGGCATTGCCCACTGGCTCTGGCATGTGTTCCAACAGCAGGCTATGCACACGACGACTGTCGGCGCGCAGGATGGTAAATTTGAATCCGCCAAAGACGACCTGTTCGTTGCGCTTGGGCATTCTGCCAAACTTGTTGACTACCAGGCCGCCGATGGTGGAAAACTCTTTATCGCTGAATTCCGTGCCGAGCGCTTCGTTGCAATCGGCGATTTCAGTGAGTGCCTTGATGCGATAGCGGCCATGGCTGTCGCGGAGGATATTGTCCTCGGTTTCGTCGAAGTCGTATTCGTCTTCGATGTCGCCCACGATCTGTTCCAGCACATCCTCGATGGTGACCATGCCAGCGACGCCGCCATATTCGTCCACGACCACGGCGATATGGTTGCGGTTGCCGCGGAATTCCTTCAGCAATACGTTCAGCCGCTTCGATTCCGGAATAAACACCGCCGGGCGCAGCATGTCGCGCATGTTGAAGTCTTCGCCGGCATAGAATCGCAGCAAATCCTTTGCCAGCAGGATGCCGATGACGTCATCCTTGTTCTCGCCGACGACAGGGAAGCGTGAGTGTGCGGTTTCGATGACGAAGGGAATGAATTTTTCCGGCGGATCGGTGATGTCGATCACATCCATTTGCGAGCGCGGGATCATGATGTCGCGCACCTGCATTTCGGACACCTGCAGCACGCCCTCGATCATCGACAGGGCATCGGCATCCAGCAGGTTTTTCTCGTAAGAGGTGTGCAGCAGTTCTATCAGTTGCTCGCGATCTTCCGGTTCGCGCAGCAGAAAGTGGGAAAGGCGTTCCAGCCAGCCCGGTTTGTTACTGTCCTCAGCCATTCGTAATGGCTTCCTTTTCAATGCGATAGGGATCAGCATACCCGAATTTTGTGACAATTTGGGATTCCAGCGCTTCCATCATCCCGGCTTCCTCGTCGGTCTCATGGTCGTATCCTTGCAGGTGCAGAACGCCATGCACCACCAGATGGGCGTAATGCGCCTCTATTGATTTGCTTTGCTCAGCGGCCTCGCGCTCCACTACCGGCGCGCATAGCACGATGTCGCCCTTCAGCGGATCGTCGTTCAAGGGGAAGGTGAGCACATTGGTCGCGTAGTCCTTGTCTCGGTAGGTGCGGTTCAGTTCGCGCCCTTCCTCAACATCGACCAGGCGCAGGGTGATTTCCGCATCCTGCTCCAGCGCGGCACGCGCCCACTTGCGCAGTTGTGCCCGCATCGGCGCGTTTGCAGGCTTGACGGCGTACTGTACGGCCAGGCTGAGCGCAGGCTTCACCGCCTGTTGCCCTCGGACTGATTTTCATAGCGCTCGTAGGCGTTGATGATCTTCTGCACCAACGGGTGGCGCACCACGTCTTCGGACAGGAACTGGGTCATGGCGATGCCGCGCACGTCCTTGAGTATCTTTTGCGCCTCCACCAGACCACTCTTCTGGCCGCGCGCCAGATCGATCTGTGTCACGTCACCGGTGATGACGGCTTTGGTGCCGAACCCGATGCGAGTGAGGAACATCTTCATCTGCTCGGGCGTGGTGTTCTGCGCCTCGTCCAGGATGATGAAGCTCTGGTTCAGGGTGCGGCCGCGCATGTAGGCCAGCGGCGCCACCTCGATGGCGTTGCGCTCGAACATCTTGTGCACGGTGTCGAAGCCCATGAGGTCATACAGCGCGTCGTATAGCGGGCGCAAATAGGGGTCGACCTTCTGCGCCAGGTCGCCGGGCAGAAAGCCCAGGCGTTCGCCGGCTTCCACTGCCGGGCGTACCAGTACGATACGCTTCACCCGGTCGCGCGAAAGCGCATCCACCGCGCTGGCCACGGCGAGATAGGTCTTACCAGTGCCGGCCGGGCCGATACCGAACGTTATGTCGTATTCCTGGATCCGTTGCAAATACTCGATCTGCCGCGGCGTGCGGCCGTGCAGGTCGGAACGGCGGGTCATCAGCACCGGCATGGAGGCGGTGGTAACCGATTCCGCGCTCAGCTTGCCGACTTCCACCAGCCCCAACTGCACGTCTTCCAGGCTGATCGGCTTCTTTGCCCGTGCGTAGAAATCCTGCAGCAGTTGCGCCGTCAGTTGCATGTTGTGCGGCTCGCCGGACAGACGGAAATGCCCGCCGCGCCGAGCGATGCCGACTTCTAGCGCGTCCTCGATCTGCTTCAGGTTTTCGTCCAGCGCGCCGCACAGATTGGCGAGGCGGGTATTGTCTTCGGGAGTAAAGTCGACTTCCACGATTAACCGACTATTTCGCCGCGCAGGCTGTGCGGCAGCGCTTCGGTGATTTTCACGGTGGTGAACTGGTGGATCAGTTCCGCCGGGCCGTCGAAGTTGACGATGCGGTTGTTGTCGGTGCGTCCGGCTAGTTGGTGCGCATCTTTCCTGGAGTGGCCTTCGACCAGCACGCGCTGGCTAGTCCCGACCATTTTCTGGCTGTTTTCGAACCCCTGTTTTTCCAAAAGCGCCTGCAGACGTTCCAGGCGCGCTGCCTTGACCTCGTGCGGCGTGTCGTCTTCCATGTAGGAGGCGCCGGTGCCGGGGCGCGGGCTGTAGATAAAGCTGAAGCTATAGTCGAAGCCGACGTCCTGGATCAGCTTCATGGTGGCTTCGAAATCGGCATCGGTTTCGCCGGGGAAGCCGATGATGAAGTCCGACGACAGGTGCAGGTCTGGGCGCGCCGCGCGCAGTTTGCGGATCATCGACTTGTATTGCAGCGCGGTATAGTTGCG
>Ga0316617_100000036_pt1 | contig 24937 bp, 25 predicted proteins | sample OWC_Aug_M1_C1_D2_FD_207801 | JGI IMG/M metagenome (GOLD analysis project Ga0316617, IMG submission 207801) | Wetland soil microbial communities from Old Woman Creek delta, Ohio, United States - OWC_Aug_M1_C1_D2_B | ecosystem: Environmental > Terrestrial > Soil > Wetlands | place: USA: Ohio... | reverse complement strand
CAAGCAGGTGGAAGTTCGTATCGGTGGGGACCACCGAGTACGTGCGAGTTTTGGAGCTGAGCCCCGTTCCGATTCGAGTCATGGTCTTTCTCCTTGCCTGTGGTATCCCCGGCCTGTGCCGGCATGAGTCAGTAGGTGAGGCTCGTGTCGTTCGACACGTTCTTCGCGGTCGGCGCGTTTGCTGCCGATGCGACGCGGCCTCGAGCTGCAGCGGTCTCGCTCTTCGGGGTCATGCCCTGCTGCGCAGGCATCGACGCACCCGACATCTGCTGGAGCAGCGCAATCGGGATGGTCGTGCGCATGAGGCTCTTGCTCTTGGTCATGATCTTGAAGAGTGGCGCCAGGTTGGCGACGGCTGCGGGCCTCTGCTGGTGCAGGAGCTCGACGGCTCCCTTGAGAGAAGCGTAACTCTCAGGTGAGATACGCTGCAGCACGTCGACGTCCTGCTGCCTCAGGGTACCCTCTTTGATAAATTTGGCCAAGAGGTCAGGATTGCGAACGACGGCCACGGCACGAGCGAAGTCCTGCGCGTCGGCGCCGTTCTTGGTCACCGGACGCTTGCGCTCGAGGTAGTCGACCGCCGCATCGAAGCGGTTCTTGGCCGCTTCCAGGTTCTTCGCCTCGATGGTGCCGCTCTGCGCCATCTTTCGGAAGGCGTTTTCAGCCGCCTCACGGTCCGCGAGGATGGCGTCCACGAAGTCGTTCGCCTCCTTGACCGGGAACGTGTAGCTGCTGGTCGTCGAGGCGGTGCGGGAGACACGAGGCGTCAGTCTCTCCAGGGCGGCCATAGACGCGCCGACAGCGGTCCAGGCGCGCACCGGGTTCATGAACGTCGCGGCTGCCTTGTAGAGGCCGCGCTTGCCGCCCATAGCCGCCATGCCGATGCCGATGAGCATCGTCGGAAGGCTGCCACCCATGACACCCATTCCGGTCGTACCGGCGCTGAGGGCCGCGAGCAGGTTGTCGGGTTCGAGCATCTTCTGGGCGAAGGACTTCGACTGCTTCGCCAGCTCGCGCGAAAGCTCCTTGCCCTCGGGCGAGGACAGGAACGCCTTCATGGAGCGGTCGAAGATCTGCTGCTCCGAGACCGGGACGATGCGGCCCTGCTGCGCACCGGCCTTGAGCAGGTTGCGGTCGCCGAGCTTCGTTAGCTCGTCGAGGCGGGCGCCCACGCCGACGTGCTCGTTGCGCAGGAGCTCGAGCTCCGTCTTGAGCTTGATCTTCTCACCGGCCTCGCGCTGGAGCGCCGTGATCTCGGATTCGAGCTTGCCGGTCTTGGCGGCGCGCTTGGCGTCCGCGAGCACCTGACGAGCGTTCTGCTCAAGGGTGCGCTGCTCCGCTCGCTCAGCCGTGCTAATGAGGCGGTTCGTGCGTACCTGGTTACGCAGGTCGGTGACGCCCGCCTTCGCATCCTGGAGCGACTGCTCGATGCGCGTCGTGTCGTCGAGGCGCTCGCGGAGAGACGCTTCGCGGTCGATGAGACGGCGCTCGCGCTCAGCGGTACGCGCGCCGCGCGCCTCCTTGGCCAACGCCTGACGCTGCTGAACGAGCGCCTGCTTCTGCGCCTGCGTGCTCAGAAGCTCTTTGTCGAGGTCCCTCAACGTATTCTCTGCGCTGGTCAGCGACTCACGCAGTTTGATGGTCTCGCCAGGGCTGCGCCCCGTGATGTTCGTTGCGGTTACTCCCTCGCCAGGAGCGGCATCGGCGATGGTCTCGACGGCTGCCTCGGCTGGTACCGCGCCACCCTTGGGGACGTAGCGGTACTTCTCTCGAAGCGTCATCGCATCGGAGAGCGCCGCGTTCTGGACCTCAGGACGAACCATGTCCTCGACGGCCATCTGGCGGATCTGCTTGTACCGGTCGGCGCCAATGACGCCCTCGACGCCCTCGAGCTCAGCAGCGATGCTCGGGATCCGGATGGCGCGACCACCCTTGGCGGCAGAGCGCAGGAGGTTCGTGTCCGGCGCAACCTGCGCCACCGCACGAACGTACGCAGCGTTCTCAGGCGAGAGCTTCTCCAGGACCTGCGGGTGCTTGAAGACCTCCGCAAAGATGCTGGCGTTGCGCTTCGTGTAGCCGGGCTCGGCCTTGAAGCCGCGCTCCATCTTCACGATGTCCTGCACGAGACTACGGAACGTCTCAGGATCCGCCTCGGCGTTCTCGACCGCACGCAGGATCATGTAGCGGTTCTTGGACTTGTTCTCGATGCCGAGGCCCTTGAGAGCTTGGCTGAGCTCGACCTCGCCCTGTGTCACGACGTTGGCCTGTCGCTCGGCTGCACCGCGCTGTGCACGAGCCGTCGCGCCGCTCTCGCCACCGAGCTCGACGGCCTTCTCGCCCGTGCCCTCAAGCTGCGAGCGAAGGCGCGCAATGCGACGCTCGACGTTGCCGCGCGCTCGAAGCTGCGACGCCTCGGTGAGCGCAAGACCCTGCAGGTCGGCTCCACGAGCAGCGAAGTCCTCCAGCGTCTTCTTGGCTGTCTGCAGGTATTCGAGGGCCCCCTGCGTCTGCATCATCTTGTCGCCGAGCGCGGCGGCGCGCAGGCCCGACCGAGCCTCTGCGCCCATGGCGTCGAGCTCTGTCTGCATGTCAGCGAGCGTCGTCTGAAGGACGGCTTCCTGGTTGGCGATCTTTGCCTTCGAGGTCAGCCCGCTCGCCAGCGTGTCGTCGAGCTTCTTCTGGAATGTCTCAAGGGACTGGACGGTAAGCGCCTCGCCTTCCTTCTTGGCGAGCGTGTCGCTGATGCGGCGCAGGTCTTTGCCGATGCGGCCGATGCCGGCCTCAGGCGTCTTGAAGCCGGCCTTCTGCGTACGCGCGAGCACGTCGTTGAAGTCGTTCGCGATGCCGGTGATCTCGTCCGCCTTGATGCGTGCCTGGTCGGCAAGCTCCTGGCGCTTGAGCGTCATGCGCTCTGCGGCGTCCGTCGCACCGGGGACAGCCTCGCCTGCGAGCGTGGCGCCCTCCGCAGCCGCTGCCTTACCCATGGCCTTCGAGGCGGCCTTGCTGAGCGCGGGAATGGCGGCGCCGAGCGTACCGCCAAAGGCAGCGCCCATCGCGCCAGCCTCGAGCGGACGAGCCTCCCGGCCCTCGATGCCTGCCTGCGTGATCTCGGAGCCAGCGCCGTACGCGCCGCCGATGAGCGCCTCGCGGCCAGCGGAGCGCAGCGTGGCTTGGCCGAGGGTACGAGCCGCAGCCGCTTCGCCAGCCGCCGCGCCACCCGTCAGCGCCGATGCCGCACCGAGGCCGATCATCTCGCCCGCGCCGATGGCCGACAGCATGCCGCCGCCACGAGCCTGCTCAAGCTGCGCAAGCGTCTCAGGAGCGACGAGGCCGGTCTCCATGAGAGCCTTGCCGCCAAGGCCCAGGGTTGCCCCTTGAAGGGCTCCGTAGCCAAGGCCCGCAGCGAGACCAGCTCCGCCACCGAAACGCTCTTCTGCGCTCCGCTCAAAGCCCGCGCGCTGGGTCTCCAGCTTCGGGACGATGCCCTTGCCGAGCGCCTCGGCGATCCGCTCGATGGGAACCTGCGTCGCCTTCTCGTCGTCAAGAGTGACAGTCTGACCCGTTCGCGCACCGAAGCCGCTGCGCAGAAGCGGTACAACCTGCTCCTGCGGTACGAGGACGTCCTTGCCTTGCGGATCAACGAGGGTGACGGTCTTCATAGATTCCCCGATGCGACCTTTTCCTGGCCAGATGCGTGTGCCTTGTACGACATGATCGGCATCTTTGCCGGGATCAGCACGGTGTCCATCATGCTCTTCAGCGTCGGATCGCCAGCAGCCGCGACCTCGTACTTGCTGAGACCGCCAAGAGCCTTCTGCTCTTCGGTGTCGATCCACTGCTTGAAGCCGTCGTAACTGGAGAAGTTGCGGCTCAAGAAGTTGCGCGCCGCTTCACCGGTCGTAACTGAGCCACCGCTGATGCGTCGAAGCTCCGTGTTCACGAGCTGCTGGGCGAGGTTGAGCATGTTGACCTCTTCCGGGGTCATTGTGCTCTTGATGGCGGCACCGATTGCCGACGCAACCGCACCGAGGATCACGTTGCCATCGGTCGAACTTTGCGCGGCCTGGGTCTCAAGCGCGCGGTTCAGGATGGTCCGCACGTTCGTATCCCAAAGGCGCTTTTGATCGGCCACGGGAATGTTCATCATGCTTTGACGGACTCGACCAACGGCCTCTGCGGCCTCCTTCGCGTTGTCGAACCGCTCGTTGCCGGTGATGGACTGGAACGCCTGCTGCGCCGCCTTGCGCGACTCAGGGTCCATGCCCTTCATACGCTGCTCGAGCTCCATGACCTTCATGAGGCCCTCGCCACGAGCGCGGTTCATGGCCACCCAGTTGGCCGCGTTCTTCAGGTCGAGGTCCATCTTGAGCTTGCCGCGCTGGAAGTCGAGCTGACTGATCGCTTCCTTCAATGCGCCCTTCTCCTTGGCGCCGGCGACGCGCTGCTGGGCGAACTCAAGCGCGCGCTTGTGCTGATCCATCGAGGCCATGGCCGTCATGGCCAGAGCTTCTTGCTGGCTAGCGCCCATCTTCATGAGGTCGCCGAAGTTCGAGCGACCCGTCTGGATGCCTTGCACGAGCATGTCGTACCTCTGCATCTGCGCCTTGGTGTCGCGCTCGACGGCCTTGTCGACCTCCTGCAGGATCTCGTTCGGACCGACCTGGCCCGCCGAGCCCTTGAGCATGCCCACGAGGCCAGCCGCGAACGTGAGCGCGCCGGTACTGACCGGCGACTTGCCGATGTCGCGGAGCGTGCGAGCCGGGTCGAACTGCTCGCGCGCCTGCGCGAGAGCGGCCTCATCCGCCGCCATCTGCTGGCGACGGGCTGCAAAGTCGACGTTCTGCTGCGCGCGGAGTTGCTCAAGGCCCTGGATGTACTTGGCGCCCTCGGCCTGCATCCCCGCGCGAGCGGCCTCCTTGCCAGGGCCCTCGGCCTCCATGGCGCCAATGACGCCGCGCATGGCCTCCTGCTGGCCTGCAATGCCGCGACGCATGTCCTCGTTCATGCTGACACTCGGAGCGCCACGCATGCCGGTGTAGTACGCGCGCAGGGCCGCGAGGTTCGCCTGCATTCCGGCGTCGCCAGTAGCGCCAGTCGCACCGGTCGCTTCGCCACCGGGAGGCGCGTAGACAACGCCGCCAGTTACTCCCGCCTGCCCAGCAGGGGTCCACATGGTGGTCTGTCCGGTTGCAAGGTCGGCGACTGGGCCAGTGCCGGCCACGCCAGGGCCGCCCGACACAGTGGGCTGGCCAGGCATGAGCGGCTCGTAGCCAGGGATGGCTGGCGTTGCCGTGGGCTGGCTTGTCGCCTGTACGCCCTGCAGCGTCAGATCCGGTGCGGATGCCTCCGTCTGCGCAGGAGCGGTCTGCGGCTGCGCCTGAGTCGCTGGAGATCCGTGCACGCGCTCGTAGCCGCGCTTGTACTGCTCTGACAGCAGCCCGCCTTCCGGGATAGCTTCCGTTGCGCCAGCAACAAGGTCTACGACCGGTCCGGCGTACGGGATTGCGCCAATGGTCTTGCGAAGGCCAGCGCGGCTTTCGTTGAGTGGAGTGGAGGTCTTTGGTGCTGCCATGGTATCCTCTCACATCGCCGTTCCGAAGCCGCCACCACCAGGAATGATGCTGCGCGCCTTGCGCGGCATGCGTCCTTGGCGCTGCTTGCGAAGGTTCTCGGTCTGCTCTCCCTGGTAGGAGAACGCCATCGGCTCGACAGTGGGCGTCATCGGAGCGGCTGCGCCCTGCTGGAGCGGCGACTTCATGACCGGGGCCATGGCTGACGTTGCCTCCGCGCGATCCGCAAGGCTTGCAAAGCTGTCGCGACCGGTATTGGCAGGCGCCGCAACCGCCGCCGACGACGGCCCAAAGACGGCCCCGCGCGCAATGGAGCTTGGCTGCGTTGCTAGGGTGCGTTCCGCTCGCAAACCTGCAGCGGTGTCCGCCATCATGGCGCGTTCGCTCGCGGTCACAGGAACCGGTGCGCCCGCTCGCCGGGCAGGAGCTGGGGCTCCGCCAAAAGCCGCGAGGCCAGCCTGCCGCCGGTCCTCCTCGCTCGGGCCGATGGCTGCACGCACGGACGGGTCAAGTGACGCAAGCGTGCGGTCCTGAGCCGCAAGCTCCGCCTCGATCTCGTTCATCGGAGCGGCAGCAGCGGCGCCAGCGGCCTGCGCAGGGGCGCCCCCTGCAACACCGGCAACGGTCGGAGCAGCCGCAGACGCGCCCGTCATGCCGAGCTCACGAGCGATGTCGCCACCCGTCAGCTCGGCCGCACCAGGGAACGAAGAGCCAAGAAGCTTCTTGGACTCCTCGACGCGCGCCGCCTCGGTTGCCGCCGCATCGGTCGCTGCTTCGGTGCCAGTGAAGATCTTGGTGAGGCCACCGAGGGCACCGCCGACTGCGCCGGCGAGCGCGTCACGCTGACGCTTGGCCTCCTGCTCTGCAGCCCGCTCACGCATGAAGCCGCCCATCTGGCGAGCGCGCTCCTGCTCACGGGAGCGAAGCTCGGCGAGCTGCGAGGCGTACTGCGCCTGCACGTCGGCGCCCTGCTGCATGGCTGCACGCTGCAGACCGGCCTGCTGCTGAGCCGTGCCGCGCTGCGCCATCGAGGCGAGGTCCGACAGGGCTCGGCCGCGAGCATAGGCGATGCCCGCCTGACCCTGCGTCGTGCCGCCTTGGGCGACGCGGTCGATCTCCGCAAGCGCCTGCTCGCGCTTTCGCTCGGCCTCGTCGACGCCAAAGACGCCGCCGAGAACCTTCGAGAGGTACGGGGTGGCCGCGTTGACAGCGACCGAGCCGAGGATGCTTGCGAGCGGAAGTGCCATGTTTCTCCTAGTGCCGCGCTGCTTCGGTTGTACGCTTGTTGAAGCCGGCCTTCAAGCCGATGCGGAAGGCGAATCCAGCCAGCCGGATCGGGACGTTGTTGGCCGCCGCGGTGCCGGTGGTCTGGAAGCCGATGGTCATCATGCGGTTCTTCTGTTCCGCGACGTGGACCTCGAGCTGCCCGCTCCAGGTCGTCGTCGAGCCCATGAAGGTCGCGAGCTCGGTCGGCGTCCAGGTGACCACCTGCGGCGATGCTGCCGGGCCACCGATGGTCACGAGCACGGTCGGATACGAGCCAGTCACCGGGCGCGAGGTCAGGATGCTCGCCCGCTTCACGCGCTCGTAGCCCTGGATGTTGTGCATCGAGAACGGGGCGGTCTGCAACGTCACCGGAATGAACTCATACGCCTGGTTCTTCAGGTAATCCGCGTAGATGGTGTTCTGCCGGTAGTAGAGCGCCTGTGGGTTGAAGGCGAGGTCCGTGCCAGCCGCCACGATCTCAGGCTTGCTGTTCACGACAGCCACGACCTGCGCCGTACCGAGCGGGTTGATGAGCCAGCGCATCCAGCCCGGGAGACCGTAGTTGAACACGGCCACCTGCGAGCGACGCTGCGGATCCGTCGTCACGTAATACGTGAAGTAGACCTCTTGCGTCTCCGGGTTGTGCGCGACCGAGGTGACGGTCGACGCATCGAAGCCGTTGATGCCGTTGAACTGAAGGCCTACCGGCTCGATGCCGAGGTCGGGCTTCAGGAGCTCGATGGTCCGATCCGACAGGAAGAAGATGCCGACCGGCGTCTCGATGACCGAGCGGTGGTCCCGGCAGCCGATGCCGTGCGGGAGCTTGATCGGCGTCGAGAGCGACGGCGCGTAGCCCGTGGCGTCCGGCATGGTGCCGGAGATCACGAAGATGTCGTTCTGCTTGAAGATGACGAGCGCGCTCTCGAGGCTCGCGAGCCCGGTGACCGAGCCGCCTTCCTCAAGCGTGAACGTGAGCGTGTCGTTGAAGCCGGGGGCCTCGGTCGAGTTGAGCTCCTTCGAGAACCAGATGACGGTCGGGTCGTCCGCGCCGCCAAGGACGATGCGGTTCTGGTGGACGCACATGGCGCGCGCCGAGGGCGGCGGCACGTTGTCGAGCACGTTGCCCGTCGTGTAGAGGATCGGCTCCGCGAGCAAGCCGTTGTAGTCCTTCTGCGGCCCGTCAAAGAGCGAGAAGTTGTTTACGACGTAGCCGAGCGGTGCGGTGCCCGTGCCGGTGTACGGACTCGTGACGAACGGGACCACGCCACGCGTTGCGTTGCGGTCGATGACGAAGGCGCCGGCTGGCGACTCGAAGTTCGACTGCGGCATGCGGTAGAGCACCGTCGAGTACGGCTCCGCCGTCGTGTACGGCTGAAGCATCATGCGACGCGCGTCGGCTTCCGCTGTCTCCAGGCGGTTCGTGAGCTCAAGGCGAGGGGCGAAGAAGCCCCACTTGAACTTCGTAACCGTACCTCCGGTGTACGGGATCGCGTAGCTTGGGACGCTGCGGTCGTACCACGCACCCTGGATTTCCGCACATACGGTGTATGTAATCGGGCTGCTTGGTGCGGAGCGACAGACGCGCCCGGTGCCGTCGATGTACTCATACGTCCAGCGCATGAGGAAGTCGCCGCCCGCGTCCTGTGGGCTGTAGATGTTCTTCTGCAGCGTGCCCCAACCGCGCTCCGCGCGAGGCGCCCACAGCAGAAGCGCCGTATCGCCCTGCGCACTTGGCGTCGTCGTCAGCGAGAAGAGGTCGTTGCTGCCGCCGTAGTCACGCACGTTGGACTGGAAGCGGCCGTAGTAGTGTTGCTTCTCCTCGTTCGACTCGTTCCAGCCGTTGGCGTAGCTGGACTTGCTGAACGAGAACTGGGCCGCACGCTGGTCTGCGTACACAGCCTCGTAGTTCTCCGCAGGGTTGCCACCGAAGAACGTGCGGATGTAGCCCCACCCGCAGCCGAGTGGGTTGGCGTACCCCGTCTTGTCGTTGAGGCCTGCCTCGTACTTCCAGAACGGCCTGGTGATGTTGACCACGCAGTACGCATCGCGGTTGTTCGCGCCGCGCCGGTCGTAGAACGCGCTTGCGACGTATGTCGCCAGTGCATTCTGCTGCGAGCCCTGGTCGCTCACGATGAACAGGTCCGGATTGACCTTTGGCCAGTTGATGGACGTCAGGTCCTTCTGCGGCCACATCAGCGGGATCGCCTCGTTGACGCCCACGCCGTCGAACGCGGACAGGACACCACCGTTGACGAAGGTGTAGTCGCACAGCGACACCATGCGCCGCCAGTTCTGCGGGTTCTTCTCGTACTCGATGTAGAAGACCTCTTGCGTGCCTCGAGAGCTGCCGTCACGAAGCGCGCCGCACGCAAACCCGGCAGCGGTGCCTCGCGCACCCGGAACATTCAGCGGCGCAGACGTCACGCGCATCATGTTGGCGGACTCAACGAAAACGCCTGGGTTGCCGTAGTAAAAGTAGTCAGAAGCGGCGGGATCGGTCTTGGCGGTCGCGGGGAAACGAACGCTGATCGCCGTCTGAAGATCCACGCGGATCATGAAGGTGTTGCGCTGGTATTCGTCACCACCTGGGGTGACGGCGCAATGCAGGGTGAAAGCTACCTCGTCGCGCTTGAGGCCTCCGACGAGGCGCCATGGACCGCCGAGAGCGGCCACCATCGCGTTGTTGGTCGTCGATCCCGTCGTGTTGACGAGGAGACCGTCCGTCGCCTCGTCCCACTTGTAGATCTCAAAGAAGTTCCCCTGATTGTGGGGCTCGGCTGCACCATACGGCTCATCGCCGTTGGGAGTCGTCATCAGGTTTGCGCTGACCGACGACAGCGCAATGAACGTTTGATCGTTCGAGCGGGTGACATCCCAACGATGCACGCACTGCTCAATGGCGCCATCCTGCACGTACTGCGTGTTCGTCGTGCGTTGAGCCCGACCTGGGGAGTCCAATGCGATGAAGTCCGCCACTCGCGCGTAGGTATGCGCATACGCGAGGCCACCGGCCGGCCACACAAACGGAGGGCCTGGAATGACGATGTTGGTGATCGGAATTGCGTTGTTCGGATTAAGTCCAGGCGGCGCCAGCCCAGGAAGGCCGTTGTCAATCGCCACTTCCGTGACGACGCCAGCAGGGTTTACGTAGACGGTAGCGGTGCAGATGGTGTTGGCACCATTCTGCACAGCACATCCAGGCCAGACTCCAGGGGTAAACCCGACAAGCACGCCCGCGAGCGCAGTGAGATCAATCTGCGTGATCTGATTGGCGTTCGACGTGTTGATCTGAACCGGCGCATCTTGCGAATACCGGTGCGTCGGCTCCGGGAATCCGCCTGGAAGTCCGAGTGTCTGTGCAATGTTCGGGGTATAGCCGGCGATGTTCTTCTGGAGGCCGACGTACATCGCGTACAGCATGCTTCCGAGTGCTGGCGCGGGCAACGTTTGGCTCCAGATGCCAACGGATGCGACGTAGGTCTGAATGGTTGCGTCTGGAAAGACGCCAGTGACCGTGATTGGCGTCTGCAGCGCCGATGGCGTGAACAGAACCTGCGCCGATGTCGCCTGCAGTGGCCTCGTGACCTGCACGTTGCCGCTGACGTTGGTGGTACCAACGGCCGCGCCAAGTACGTTGTCGTGGTTGTCGCGCGTCTGAAAGCCGATGAACGGGATCTGCGCGATGGCCGCACTGCGGTTCAGAACGCCAGTCCCCGTAGCGAGCGTCACCGTCCACAGTTGACCGTCGAGCTTACCGGTCGGCACGGCTACGGGTGAGTAGAGCTGCGTGATGACGCGCGCGGACAGCGACAGGATGTCGCCCGCCTCCTGCTCAAGGACGACGCCGCGCTGCGCCCAGGCTTCGTACCAGTCGCCTACCCCTGGAGGGGTGGCAGCCATGACGTTGGCAATTGACGCGCTCACGGTCGGCGCACCAGTCGAGACGTCGATGAGCGTGAGCTCCGCGTACAGGGGCGAAGGCCCACCCGCGCCGAGGTCCGCCGAGCCGGCTGCCCACACGACGGCGGGCTGGCCCATCGAGCCCCAGGAGGCGCCGGTCACGTCGAACGAGCGGAAGCACCGCTGCCCAACAGTTCCTAGCGTGTAGCCGGCCGACAGCGACATCGTGCTCGTGTTGAGCACCTTGTACCGTACGTTCGTCGCCTCCTGCCAAGCGACGAGCACCAGGTAAGTGGTCAAACTCGTCCACACCTTGGTGATGCGCAGGTTGCAGATTGTCGTGCCGCCATTGGCCTGCAGCACGGTCGGCGGGACCGCAAACGTACCGTCCGAGGCGCGCTGCACCGCGTAGTAGACGATGTTGCCGTACGACTCGGCCGTCGTTCCTACGAGGTTCGCGTACGCGAGGTCGCTGGAGAACTCCTGACCCGTGCGAGGGCCCGTCACCCAGGCAGTGACGATGAGCGCGTTCGTGTCGTCCGGCATCGAGTCGACCTCGATGACCGAGCCGCCCGACGAGGTGACCGCGTGCAGCGTGCCGATGTGCTCAGGCAGGCGGTTCACCGTGCGCCAGCCACGCGTGGCGCTGCTGCCTACGTACTCGTAGAGCTTTGAGCCCGACGCGAGGAGCGTGCGCTCGCCCTCGGAGTTCTCGTAGCGCGTGACGGCCTCCACAGAGGCGCTAGGACGCGCGTCCCCGCCGAATGCGGTCGCAGGGTTACCAGCCGTCGCCTCGACCAAGGAGAAGCCGTAGCGCGTCTGCAGCGCGCTCTTGTTGACCATCGTGACGTTGTCCGCCCGAAGCAGCGCCGGAGGGGCGAGGTTGTTCGGGTCCGTGTACGCGTCGATGCCGGCCACCAGCGGGGCGTTGACGATCTGCTCGTTTGCGGACGCCATCAGAGAATCTCCAGGTGCAGGCTCACGGGGTCGAGGATCTCGTTCCCGGCGGTGTCCTTCGGCGGGATGTACCGAAGCCGCATGATCTTTTGCCCGAGTGGGCCCGGCACTTCAACCACTTGCAGGTTGGGCACGGCGGCTGGCGCCGACCCGGCCCGGTTCGTGTTGGTCACGACCTTGGCGATGTTGAAGCCGTTCGGGATGCGGCCGAGGTTGTGCGGGATGTCGACCGTCTGCCCAGGCTTGAAGACCACGCCCTGGCCAGGCTTTCCCTTGGACAGGCTCGTGACCATCTGCGACGGAGGCGGCTGTTGCCGGATCGCATCGGTCGCCTCTGACAAGGCGCGCTGGGTCTTGTCGAACGTCAGGTCCCCGGAGGGACGCGGGGTAAACTGCTCTGGCTTCGCTCCAGCCATGGCTCACCTCACCCAGGGGAATTGACGGCGGCTCAGCAGGTGCACGTTGCGGATCTTCTCAGGCTGCGACGCGTCGCGCTCCGAGGCATGAAGCTGGAAGCGGGAGAAGAGCTCGTCGCGCACGGCCTTGATCGCTGCCGCCTGCTCGATGCTCTCCTCCTTGAGAAGGCACTTGATGGCCGTGTCCTTCACGACCCATTCGTCCCAGCCAGCACGACCGTCGATGCGGTCCGTGTCGACGAGCATCTTGTACGGCGCCGGGTAGTACCACACGCGGTAGGTGCCGCCGATCATGGGGGCGATACCGACCTTCTCGCGACCGTTCAGCGTGAAGAGCCGGTAGAGCGGCAAGGCCGTCAGGCCCTGCTGGAAGTACTCATTGGCCTGGCGGAGGATGTTCTGCTGCTCCCACTGGAAGCGACGCAGCGGACTCCAGCCGCTCTCGCCACCACTCGGGTCAGAGATCCAGACGCCCTTGCACTTGTAGAAGTCCGAGTCGAGGTGGACGGTTGCGGTGCCGTTGATGCCAAGGCCCTGCGAAACCGTGAGCACCGCCGTGTCGACGAGCTGCGTGGTCGACGTATAGCCATTGCCTGCGCCCGTCAGGGTCATGGCCGTGATGACGCCAGCCGAGGTCGTCAGCGTCACCGTGGCCGTGGCGTTCGAGCCTTGCACAAGCGTCGCGGCCCCGTCCACGTAGCCAGTGCCACCCGTGAGCGAGTTGATGGCGCGCACGACGCCCGTGCGCCCATCGTTGAGGATGTCGAAGTCTCCTGCGCTACTGGCCGCACTCGAGGGAATGTCGGTGTAGCGCAGGAGATACTCCTGATCGAACAGTACGATCCGGTCGTAGAGTTCGGCCCACGATTGGTTGATGTACGACCGCACCTCGGCGGACGTCACGAACTGCGAGTTCACCATGTCGGCTTCACGCCGCACGGCCAGTTCGAGTTCCGCAAGCGTCCGCGAGTATGCCATCGATCAGTCCTCTTCCTCGTAGCCACCACCACAGGACGAGACGGCCTCCTTGAAGAGCTTCGCCGCCTTGTCCCACTTGCCCTTTGCCTTGGCCTCTTCGTAGGCCTTGAGCATCGAGCCGAGCTCCATGTCCATGCCCTCGCCTTCGTCTTCAGAACCCAGGGACGGCTCGGAGGGTCGCTCCGAGTCCATCCCCGGCTTCTTCTTGCCGATGGCGATCATGAGGGCCATGCCGCCTTTGCGCTTCATCACGCAGGCACCGCGCTGAGGGAGCAGGTGAGCTGGATGAAGAGCGAGCCGGCTACGTCGACGTCGCCCGCGTTGCCGTTGTCCAACTGGTACGCCTGGAGGACGCACCCGGACGTGGACACGCTAACAACGTGGAACGCGATCTTCTTGGTCTTGTCGAAGGCGCAGACGTAGTTCGCGTGCACGCCGACCACGCTCGACACAGTCGAGCTGTTGTCGAACGTGACGTTGTACTGGCCTGCGACCACCAAGTCCTTGGTCACCGTGATGCCCTGACCGACAACGATGCCGGTCACGGCGCCGACGGCGCTGAGCGACACGCGGGTCGACAGCGACGTCTGCTGGACGATGTTGGTCCCCTTCTGGGGGTAGAGATACCGATTCAGTGCCATGTTCGGGCTCCTTTCTCAGGCAGCCGATCAGGCGCCGAAGCCGGTGATGACGATGTTCGCACCGGGGTTGTTGCAGAGGAACTGACCGTAGTGACCGAAGCGAACCTCGTACTGGTCGTCCGACGCCACGCGGAGGTAGTCGTTGTTGTCCCAGTCGAGCATCTGCGGCGCCGGGCCGAGCGTCGAGAGTTCCCAGCTCGCGAGCTGGATCATGAACGCCTTGTTGCGCGGGCAGAAGGGGTCCGAGATGATCTTCATCGGGCCGTTCATGCCGTCATACTCGATGGCCTTGAACGAGACGCCCGCGACGTTCGACGCGACGCGGTCGTAGACGATGTCGGTCCCGAGAGCCTTCTTGAGGTTCTGGAGGTCGAGCGGGTTGATGAGGATGGTGTCGGGCGAGCCGACGCCTTGCACCGCCACGCGAGCCTCGGCCTCCATGAGGGCCTCGTTCATCGGAAGGCCGGTCGCCGCGAGGCGCTGGCCAGCGAGACGAACCGGGTCGCTCGAGCGGTTGAGGCCCCAGTACGAGTCGGTCGGCGAGACCGTCGACGGGATCCAGGCCTGGATGCCCGTAACGACGCCGCTCGCAGCCGCGCTGGTACCAACGGTCACGTTGCCAACCTGCGCCGTGGTCTGGAAGTCACCGGCGCGAACGATGTTGTCCGTCGCGACGATGGTGCCGACCGTCACGGTGCCGGCCGTCACCGCGACGCCGTTCGTGAAGCCCTGGATGGTCAGCACACCCGACTGGCGGTTGATGCCGATGACGTACGCACCGTCGCCGTTCGAGCTGTCGACCGCCGCGCCCGCGCCACCAAACTGGTGCTGCACGCCAGCGTTGTCGAAGAACTGCACCTTCATGCCGAGGTTGAAGTAGACCGCGTCGGCCGGGGTCGCGAGCGTGAGCGTGAGAACGCCGTTGACCACCGCCGGGGCCGGCGACGCCGCGACGACGCCTCGGACACCGGTGCCGTCGCCGAAGAGCTGGAACTCGAGGTCCGCCATCTCATTGCGCGAGATGCCGTCCGTCTCGTTGTTCCAGAGGTCGACGAGCGCACCGCTCGTGCGGACCGCCGCCTTCATGGTCTCGCCGTCCATACGGAGGAGACCGTAGTGGCGCGTGCGGTAGACGCTGAAGCGCTTGTACGAGCCGCCGCCGCCGCTCACGCCCTTGGACGAGACGCCCTGGGCGATGGCGAAGCTGCTGGACGAGCCCTGCGGACGCTCGTTCTGGAGCGCCACGACCTTGTACTCGCCGTCGAAGTTCGTGGTCTTCTTGACGAGCGAGAGAAGGGGGAAGTCCTTGTAGAGCGCCTGCGGGATCGCACCGTCCGGGTACTTGATCTTGAGGATCGACTGGACGGCTGCGAAGGTCGGGTTGGTGTAAACTCCCATGATTCAGACTCCTAGTTGGTTGCTTGCGAGGTTGCTTTCTTGACTGCGGCCACGAGGGCAGCCCGCTGCTCTTCAGAAGAGAGCTGCCCAAACGGCTTGCCAGCAGTCCGCGATTCGCTGGCAGCCTTCGTCGAAATGGTCTTCGGCGCAGGCTTCTTGCCCGCAGCCGCGACCGCCGGCGCAGCCGATGGCGCCTTGCCGGACAGGCGCTCGAGACGCGCCCGGTACTTCTTCTCCAGGTACTGGATGACCGCCATGTCCTCGGGAGCCTCGCCGTGCTGCTCCTCGTGCTGCTCGGCAATGCGCTGGGCCTCGATCCACAGCGGCTCAGGGTCGTCCTGGAACATGTTGTAGAGCGTCGGGAACTGCTTCTCGCTCACCTGGCCAAGGAACTCGCGGCGGGCCGACTGGTAGGCCTTCTGCTCCTCCTGCTCCTGGCGAGCGCGCTGCATCTCCTCGCGCTCCTTCTGAAGCTCGCGGATCTGCGCACGGACCTCGTCGAGCTCACCGAAGGCGCCGTCGTGGAACTGGCCTTCGCGCATGCCCGCGTCGATGAGGTCTTGGAACTCGAAGCCGTACTCCTTGAAGGTACGGGCCGGGGCGCGCCGCAGCTTCTTGAAGAGCTCCTCGACGACCTCCTTGCGCGACATCTCGACGCGCTCGGTCATCTTCTCAAGCTTGGCCTCGAGCTCGCGCGCGCGGCCTTCCGCCTGGCGCACGCGGCGCTCCGCCGCCTGACGCACCGCAAGGATCTGGTCGGCCAGGTCCTCTTGCTCCGGCTCATCGGCCTCTTCGTCCGCAGCCTCGGTAACCTCGCCCTCGTCGGCTTGCGCCTCGGCCTCAACGGGCTGCTCTTCGGCAGCCGGCGCGTCACCGCCGAGCGTCGACGACTCCTCCGGCGCAGCGGCGTCGGCCGACTCGCCAGAGTCCTCAGCAGGGGTGGCAGCTTGAATGGCGGTATCAGCCGCCGCTTTCATCTTCGCGTAGAGCTCGTCAGACATTGGGTGGTTCCTCCGGTGGCGGCGCAGCCTCAGGAGGCGGAGCACCCGCACCCTGCTGCTGAGCCATCTGCTGCGCTTGTGCCTCGGCCTGCTCTGCCTGCATTTGGGCGATCAAGGCCTCGATCTTATTCAGGTATTCGTTGAGCTCCGCGACGCGATCGTCGGGCACGCCGTCGACGCGGGCCTTGTTGTAGTGGCGGCGCGCGCGGTCGTAGGCGACGTCCAGGAGGAGCCGCTTGTCGGGGTCGGGGTACGGCTCGCCACGGAGGATGAGCGCGCACGTCTTGTCGACGATGTCGATGTCGCTCGTCTCCATGTCGCGGGACGCCACGATGTCGCCGAGGTCGAGGAGATGCGCCACCTCGCGGCGGTCCTGGAAGATCTTGCGGTCCACGAGGTCCATGACCTCCTGGAACTTCGCGGCCTTGGACTGGGAGAGCGAGGAGATAGGCTCGCAGCGGAGGGTATACTCGCGGCGGTCCATCTGGACGTCGGCCCAGTTGATACGCTCGAGCGACCCCTGACCTGGAGCCAGAATCTCCACCTTCTCGCCAGCCTCGGTCGCCTCTTCGCAGGCGTCGACGATGAGCCAGCCGATGTCGACGTGGAACTGCCGCACGGCCTCGTGCGCGACGCGGAAGCGCGCGTCTTCCATGTCGTCGTAGACGTTGAGCGCACGGCCCGACGCCTGACGCAGGCCCGCCGGCAGGACCGACTGGGCAGCAAGCTCGCTGATGCCCTGATAGCGCAGCATGTTCTGCGCGATCATGTCCTTGTAGGCGTACGTGTCGGGGTGAACCGGCTGCGGGTTGAACACGTCCGGCTTCTGGCCGTTGTATTCGATGATGGTGCCGACATCGTTGTCGATCTTGGTCTTACCGAGCGTGCCGGCCTGGACCATGATGTGGCTGCCGCCCATGAGGTCGTGCGCCACCTGGATCTTGGACGACAGCTTGTCGTACTCGTCCTGCGGGGCCGCGAGGTCGAGCGCCATGCTCTTGCCGTAGAAGCCCGCGAGCGGCGTGTTCATGCGCAGGAACGCAGCGCCGAAGTTCGACGTGCGGGTCCACTGCGCACTCATGAGCGTACCGGTGGAGAGCGCGATGACGCGGAGCCCGTCCGTGGCGTTCTTGCCCGACGCGAGGTGCGTGGCCTCGTAGACCAGGATCTGGTCCGAGTACCGGGAGCTGTTCATGTACGACGAGTCGTCGTCCGCAGGCTTCGGCGCCGCGAAGATGGCCTTGCGACGGTCTTCCTGCGAGCCGAAGAGCCCAGGCGCATCCTCGCCGCCGAAGGTCTCGAGGACCACGGAGCGGTCCATGTAACAGCGGTGGTAGAGGCAGCGCGGCGTACCGTAGCGGGCCTCAGGCTCGCTCACGAGCAGGTCAAAGATGGGTAGGCGCTCGATGACGACCGTGCCCTCTTGGACGTAGACCTTCACGCAGGCCGTGCCGAAGACGAGAACGTCGAGCAGGAGCTGCGGGTAGATCTTGGCGTAGCCTGCGGCGTAGAACGCGCCGGTGAGGAAGCGGTCGAGGCGCTGCGCGCGGTACCGCTGGAGAAAGTCGCCACCGACAGTCAGGCTGCTCGGGAGCGGCATCTGCCGCGCGAGCTTCGCTTGCATGGTGTCGATGGCGTTGGCCGCGACGTTGAACGACACCCGGTCGTCCCAGACGCCCTTGACCGGCATCCCGAACATTCGGAGATCCTGGCCGTAGACCTCTGCCGCGCGTACCCACATCCCGCGTCGCGTCGATGCTTCGTTGCGAATCGACGTGACGGCGGAGACGACAGCGGGCGCCGGGTCTTCACCCTGCTCGTGAACAAGCCACCACGCGTTGGTTGTTTCGAGGACACTCGCCATTCCTGGCCCAGTATCCAGTTTTCTACTCAGGCCTCAAGGACGAAATCTGGACGCACGATCATTTTTGCGACGTAGCTTCTTTTCGAGCGAGTCCCAGATCTTGCGCTCCTCTTCCGGCATGGCCTTGTAGTCGCCCTCGAAAGCCTGCTGCTGACGGCTCATGGACTCCTCGTGCCAGCGCGTCAAAGCCATGCAAATTGCCGGGGCGTAGTCGGCGTGGCGGCCGTCGTTCGTGCGCGTGAGGTCGATGCTGATGCCCGACTGGGTGTACCGCTTGACGACGCGCTGCAGGTCTTGGCGGACGAGCGGGTCGGGCGGGAGCTCGATCTCGCCGATCTCGAACATCGTGCGCATCGTCATGTACCGCTTCGTGCGCTCGGCGTTCGTCCAGTGGTGAGGCACGAGCACGAGGCCCACTTGGAACGCGAGGTCGCGAAGGGCGTCGCCCATGTACTGGTCGCTATCAAGAACTGTAACTCGATAGGCCTTGAGGATCATGGCGATCTCCTCAAGCACCGCTGCGGGTCTCAGCGGGTTCGCAGGGCTGCCTGTCCACTGCTTGGCGAGCGCAACGACCTTCTCCTTGCGCCCCGTGCCCGTCGTGACGACGAGCGTGAACGAGTTGCCGCGCGTAGCAGGGTCGATGGCCGCCGTGTACGTCGCTCCGGGGATGGGCGGCGCCACGAGCGGGTCCTTGCGCGTGGCGTTCTCGATCATCGTGGTCGTGAACATCGCCTCTTCGGGGTCGGCGAAGTCGGCCTCGATGTCGGTGCGGTAGATTCGAGGGTCGCGCTTGGCGATCTCGATCTTGTCCGGCGTCCAGATGAGCGGGGCCATGTCGTAGGCCGGCGCTTTGACGACGATGCAGTCCCGATCAGGCTTTCCCCAGCGTTCCTTCACGAGATCGTAGAGGAATCCCATGGGGGCCCACGGCGAGCTGATGTAAACGAGCTGCGCGCCGGGCAGAATTCGCAGGAGCACGGCATCTCGGAGGTCATTGACCGAGACAGCCGCGTCATCTGCGCCCCAGCGCGCCACTTCGTCGAGGATAACGCCCGCAGACCAGCGGGCGACGAGGGACGAGCCCGCTTTTGAGCTCGCCACGACCTTGATTTCGACCGGCCGGCCGCTCGGATGGCGAATCATGAGCGTATCGGCGGTCGGAGTCTCCAGGATCAGCCTCGAAAGCAGCGGAGATGCCATGGTCCGGCCAACGATGTGGCCGAACACGACGTCCGCGAGGTCCTTCGAGAGCGATACGATGGAGATACGAGGGATTTCGCCTGGTCCTAGCCTCGAAAGGTCCGCCCGCTGCGACCAGTGGACGGCCAAGGCAGCCGCCGAAAGGCTCTTCGCGGTACGAATCCCAGAGACGATGGCGAATTCTGCCGGTTTGACAGCCGGCGGGGCCACTCCTCCAAACGCCCGGATGACTGCGGGGTCTTCCGCAAGGTCATCCAGAGGGCGCCCGTCAGCCACGCGAGCGATGGCGCGCTGCAGAGGAGAAGCAGTAGTAAGGCCGAACCCCAGAGGACTGGTGAGAAGGCCCTCGAAGTGGACGAGACTCTTCGCTTCGAGCTGCTGCTTGACCGCAGCCTCGAAGGACTCGAGGATCGCATCGGCTTTCTTGCTCATGCGGGCATCGGGTTCTTGCGCGGACGGCCACGACGGCGAGGCTCGAGCGCGGCCTCAACCGTAGGCCACACAGGCGTCTCCTGGGCAGGCTCCTCGACGCGTTCCTCGACGACCTCTTCGATGTGCTGCTGGAGCTCGACGACGTTCGTCATCGGCACGAGCAGAGCGCCTGAGCGCACGAAGCCGTCCTCAAGTCGAAGATCGGTGTGCTTTGGGCGGTACAGGGTCGTCGTGATCCGGTTCGTGTCCGCCGGGTCGTACACTCCCTTGAGGAAGATGGCGCGCTTGAGTTCGAGCATGGGGTCGCTTTCCAGGAATGAGGGTATCGAGAGCCTCGATGAATTCGAGGGAGAGGGATTGAACGTGCTTGGAGTCCTTCGAGACGAGCTTGACGTAGCCGTTGCCGAAGGAGTGGATGTCCCATCCGATGGAGTAGGCGAGCGGCTCGGCGTACTTGCGCCAGGCGTCGCAGTAGGCCTTCGCCCCCGCGACCATCTTGCCACCAGGAACTGGTCTCTTGATTGGTTCTACGTACTTGCGTTCACTCATGAGTCCTCGTCAGTGGGCTTACCGATGATGAAGTTCTGCGCGCTCTGCCACGCGTTGAAATCGTAGTACCCGGACTGGTTGTACTCGATGAAGAGCGCGTCGTTCGGAGCGCGGTAGAACCCGTACTCGTCCGGGCCAATCTCCTCACGGCGGCCGCCTTCGTAGACGGCGAAGACTTTGAGGGTCATGGCGCGGCCTCCAATGCGGCGACGAGCTTGGTCAGCGCCTCGTCGCTATCGGGATAGACCGGCGCGACGTTGCCCTTCCACGCCTCCCGCACCAGTGCGAGCAGGCAGCCGAGCGTCGCGGGGTCGGAGAGGTCAGGATATGACTCTTCGAATACCTTGCCTTGAAAACTGAACGTGCATTCGTAGCCTGGCACTGGAAGCCACCGGTGAGCGGCGCGCATCCACTGCCAACGACGGTTCGGGTGCACTCGCTTGCTTCCGTCACGCCACCGCCAATGCTTGCACGCCGCAGCGCGGCGGCCGAGGTCTTCGAGGTTCATGGCTCCCCCCTCATCGCGCCCTTCAGCGCCTTGCAAAGCTCCGTGGCGGCCTCGTAGTGAAGCGTCAGCGTCGCCATGCGCTCATCGTCCACAAGCACGAGCACGTCGAAGCACGGCCGATCGCGGTCGTCAGTGTGCCCAGCCTCGAACGTGATGCGCACGGAGGCGGATCCGCCGTGATGGTTGAAGGCGCCGTTGTCGATGATGCTTGGTGTCATGGTGAAGTAGCCGCTCATTCCTTCATGTCCTCCGCCATCGCCCGCGCCGCAGCGCGGATCAGGTCCATGAGCTTGCCGAACGAGATCTCCCCGTCGTCGTGCTCGCGCAGCACCTTGCGCACGCCTTCGTAGCTCAGGCCGTACTCGCGCATTTGCTCGGCCTCCTGGCGGAGCATCGCGGAGAAGTTCTGAGCCGCGAACGTCTTCATGCGCTCGCGCTCCGCCTCCAGCTCCCGCACGCGGGCGATGAGCGCGGGCACGTCGGTGCGGGCGGAGGCAATGAACGCCGCGTTTCCCGTACTGTCTTCATGCAGGCCCGCATCCGCGACGGCAACAGGCCCGCACTCGGTGCGACGGAAGACGCGATGCGTGTCGTAACGGTCTACCACCCACGGCCCCGGCGTTGCCTCGTTCGCGCGGGCTTCGATTGCGTCGAGGTCGATCATCGTCCCCTCCCGATGAAGTATCCGAGCACGATGCCAGCGCCGATGAGGCCGGGCATCGCAAACATGTAGACCCACAGATCGGCGCCTCGTAGGCAAACCATGTGCTCGCTCATGGCTCCTCCGGAATCGGCAGGGCGCAGACCTCTTCCTTAACGTCCCGCGGCTCCATCATTCCCCACCCGGCATACTCCGCCAAATGAGCGACAACGGCGCTGCGCATTGCTTCTGCTCCGCGGCGGTAGGCGGCATCCCGCTCTGCGATGAGGCGCACCCATCGCTCCTCCACGTCTTCTCGCATGTATCCAACACGCTCGCGCAGGAACTTGTTTTTCACCTGCAACCGATCCGCTCTGGCTCGTTCTCCGCGGAGTTCGCGTTCCAGCAAAGCGATTTCTGCTTCAAGCGGGCTCATGGCTCCTCCGGAATTGGCGTACCGCCGACAATCTCGGCAGCGTGCTCGCGAGTGATTGCATGCCATGGCCGGTCGATGGATGCGGCAATGAGTCGTGCCGCACACGCCTCGCGCATGTCCTCCGCTCCGCGGCGGTAGGCGCTGGATACGGCGTCGATGTCATCGGCCCACAAGCGCGCGGACAGCTTCAGCCGATCAACCTTTGCGCGCGCTTCGTTGTGCACCTCCCGCGTCGCGCGAAGCTCTGCGTCCTGGTTGGCCACGCGGACGAGAAGCTCGTCGCGTTCGTCGGTGAGGCGGTCCACCTCGGCGCTCAATCCATGCACCTTCGACCTAAGCTGCGCGTTCAGGTGGAGCATGGGCTCAATGTTGACGGCTCTCACCTTCTCCTGTGCCTCAAACAGATGCATCATCAGGTCGGTGTTCCTGCTGCGGAATTCCTCAAAGCCGGCCTTCCACTTGGCGGACTCGGCGCGCGCTTCGTCGCGCTCGCGTTCGCTCTGATGCGCCCATGCTCGCGCCTTGTCGCGCTCGTCTTCGAGCCAATTGATGTCCTCAAGGACCGCATTCACCTCAGCGACTTCTTGCCGCGCTTCTTCGAGCTGCCGCGCCAGTTCAAGCATGGCGCTCTGCGCGTCGCGCCCCTGCATGCCTGCGGCCTCCCAGGCGGCAAGCGACATGTCGCGCTCGCGCGTGACGGTCTCAAGCTCGGCCTCGAGCTCCTCAATGGTCTTCACTGAATCCTCCGGTCTTCTTCAGCGCGCGCCTTCTTGGCGCACTTGCGGCAGGCGATGACGCGTTCGTAGACGATGTTCTCGTAGGACACGTCGTGCTCGTTGCCGCAGCGGCAGACGGTCTTGTAGCGACGGCCAGAGCGGCCTGGCTTCTTCTCGGCCTGATAGCCGTAGACGATGGTGAGCCAGGTCATTCGGTCACCCGTGGCAGGCAGGACTCGCAGGTGTAGCGGGTGCTGTCGAAAAGGTCGGCGACCCAGCCCTTTGGGCTCTCGCCATTGGCCATGACGACGTCGACGCCGCAGTTGTAGCACTCGTACGTGCGCACCCCGAAGTCCTGTGCGTTGGCGCGTGGCTGCTCAGGCTTGTCGGTCATGGCTTGAGCGTCTCCATTGGAAACCAGGCCTTGAGGAGGGTGCTGACTTTGACGAGCCCGCCCTTGAGGCGCTCGTCGGGGTGTGCATCGAAGTACGCAGCCTCACGGCGTGCCGCTTCGGTCTGAAGCCACACGCGCCGCGTCTCGGGCATGTCGGGGTATTCGATGGGCGTGGAAGGTGCGTCGGTGCCGTATCCAACCTGAAGTGATGAGTAGTACTCGTCGGCTGTTGCCTCTGGCTCAGGGCCTTCGTACCACCCATCGCTGACCATCTTCTCGGCCATCATGTCGAACGCGTCGGCGTCGGCCGCGAGTTCCGCCTTCTTGGAGGCCATCTTACGACGCACATCTGCGGCCTTGCGTTCGGGTGCCCATGTGATGTCGATGGTGGGCCTACTGAACCAGGATGACACCTTGCTCGGCTTGCGCTTCTTCATGGCTCGGGCCTGCGAACGAACTGGACGCGCTCGACGACTAGGCAGTGGCTGTCGTACTCACCGCCGTCGACCTCGACCCGTGCGACGTCTCCTTCGCACGAGTAGAAAGCGAGGTTGTGCATTCCAGCCTTCGCACGAAGCTGGTTGGCCACGATGCCGAACAGGACCATGGCTTGATGGCAGTCCTCGAAGACGCCGTGGACGATGGGACGCTCGTCCTTATCGTACGGCATCTCCATGACGATGAAGCAGTGACTCATTGGTTTCCTCCCATCATTGACCATGCAAGCGCAGCCACTGCTGGAACCTGTCCATTGCCAGTGGCTCTAAGGCGGTCCATCCGAGCGGCCACCCCATGAGCCACTCGACCCACGTCGGGTTCAGCGGCCCACCACTCGGCCCCGTGCGCCCCACTCCGCCGTCCATCCTGACTGCGTCCGTCAGCGAGAGGCCGCCGTGCGCTTTGCTCGTCGGGGTGTTCCTCGAGCCGGAGCTCTTGGCGTCGCCCGCGGTCGGCGTTGGCCATAGGTTTTTGCGCGCCATCGTCGCAAGCGAAGGCGTTCCCGCCGTCGCAAAGGTCGACCCGTCGCCCCTGCGGCCGTTGTTCGTCGTGCCGTAGCTGCTCGCGGTCGGGGTGGGTAGCAACGAGCCAGATGCGTTCTCGGCGATGGGGAGCACCGGCGTGACGAGCTCCGAGCACGCCCCATCGAGCATCGAACCCCATCGAGGCCAGGTCCCCGAGAACGACGTGGAGTCCTCGGCGTGTGAGAGCTGGGACGTTCTCCACGAAGACGTGGCGTGGTTCCACGTCGCGAACGATGCGCGCCATCTCGGACCAGAGTCCCGAGCGAGCGCCTGCGAGTCCGGCTCTGGAGCCAGCGTTGGAGATGTCCTGGCAAGGGAAGCCTCCAGACACCACGTCAACACGGCCTCGCCAAGGTCGTCCGTCAAAGGAGCGAACGTCATCCCAAACCGGGAAGGGCGGGAGAATGCCGTCATTCTGTCTGGCGACAAGAACGCTTGCGGCATAGGGGTCGAGTTCAACGGCGCAGACGGTACGCCATCCAAGGAGGCAGCCTCCGAGTATGCCGCCACCAGCGCCTGCGAATAAAGCCAGCTCATTCACTTGGTTCCTCCGAGTGTACTTTCTACCACGTCTCAAAAAAGATTCCACCCCTTTAGCAAGCATTTCTCACCAGCCCAAACCCTACCCGTCCAACAATCGACAGAGCGAGTGTCGAATCTGACTTCCAATCATACGCGTGATAGGCGTACTAGGGGGATCGGGGGTCCAGAACGCCTGTGACGTGTGATTCGACCTGAAGCCGTAGGCGCACAGGGCGCATCACCACGACACCCCTGAGGCGCAGCCTCGAGTCTAGCCGCCGGCATGGCTTGGGAAGGAGCGCGTTCGAGGCGCTCGCTGGCGCCCGAACGTTGGGCGCAGGAAATTTTTCGAGGGGTGTACCCCCCTGATGTCCCCCCTACGAAGTGCAGACCGGGGTCGAGCTCGAGGTCGCCTCGACGACGACGAGGAAAACGCCTAGCGCGAGCGAGATAGGCGTATGACGATAACGCGTGTGTGCCGGTAGCGTTGAAGGTTCGAGGCGCGGCACGCGGAGTGCCTCTAA
>Ga0316617_100000034_pt1 | contig 26041 bp, 74 predicted proteins | sample OWC_Aug_M1_C1_D2_FD_207801 | JGI IMG/M metagenome (GOLD analysis project Ga0316617, IMG submission 207801) | Wetland soil microbial communities from Old Woman Creek delta, Ohio, United States - OWC_Aug_M1_C1_D2_B | ecosystem: Environmental > Terrestrial > Soil > Wetlands | place: USA: Ohio... | reverse complement strand
ATGTTGACATTCTATGTGTATTGTGATATGATGTACTACTGGCTGGGAGAAAATTATAGAATAAAGGAGCCACCTGTATGGAAAAGAAAATATTGAAATCTGGATCTTTGTTAATGATAGATTGTGGGGAATATTCTGATTATTCTGTTTTGGGATTTTTTGTTGTGTTGAACGGATTTGATCCTATAGAGGAAAAGGAATTATTCTTGGAAAAAAATCCTAACTGCAAAGAACACTACAATTTCGATAACGACAAGTACATAGGGTTCTTGATATCCAAAGGGTATTTGATGGAAGTGGATTATAATTCCTTATATTTGGGAGGATACGGAGAAGGAGATTTAGAGTTATACAACAAGTTAAACAGAAACTTCTAAGAAAGGATTGTGTTTGTGAAGAAATCTAAGGTAGTCAATTCTGTATCGTTCAAATCCCCGAGAGAGACGAAAAAGTATTTCAACCGTAAGTATAAGGGTGCCAAGCTGGTAGGCTGTGGCACTTGGAAGGCCAAGAATGGTAATACTGTTACCTGTTACCTGTTTGGTATAGTGGAAACTAAAAAGTAATAACAACTAAGAAAGGAAAGTGTATGGCTAAGAAAGTTAAGAAGATGACGGGCAAGGAGATTGAGGCTCAGGTTTCAAAGACGAGGAAGAACACGGAGAAGGCGGCTGTGCAGCTTACGGGCACAATGACCTTCGACAAGGACACGAAGCGGTTCCACTGCCTTCGTATCACTGTAGGCTCCAGTGGTGCCAACGGTTCTATCTACTTCCCGCGTGATGGTGAAGTGCCTGAGAAAATCGTTTTGACCTTCGCTTCGAAGAAGTAACCTATTGAAATAACTGGACAAACCACACGGTCAGGTTCAGTAATGATTACGGGCAGTTAGGCGCCGGCGATTGACTCGCTTTTGTTCTAACTGCCCGTTTTCATTATGAAAAATAGATTTGAGTGATTTCAAGGGGTTACAAAAAAAGAGCGTAAACGTGTGATATTACAAGTCAAAAATCGTCAAATTTATGTTGACAATAAGCCCTTGATATGATAGGATGTACACATCAAATCAAGAAAGGACATTGAATGTCAAACTATCCTACCGAAAAGAATTATGTGACCGATGACGGTCGCCCCATGTCTTTCAATTTTGACCCCACCGCTAAGTTAACTGTTAAATCCCGTACCACTAACAAGTGGATGGTTGTTGGCCCTCTGGCTTTTCGTTCTACTACGATGCCCCGCAAGGTCAACGATTCTCCCTTCACCGGCCGCGTGTTCTACGCCGGTTCCAATAAGACCTATAGAGAATCTTCACCTGTCAGGCGTTCTAAGGTTCGTGCCAACACCGTTGAAATCAACAAGCTTCGTGAGAAGGTGAATTTCATCGGTTCGCGTTCGGGCAAGGTTCTTCATCTTCGTGTTCTTGACCCGGGCAAGTCGCTTCGTTTCTCACGCCTCAGAATCATCTTCAACAAGTAATAGGAGACTTGAATGACCCCTGTAGAGAGACTTCAAAACATCGTTAACATCATCCATAGTACTGGCGACCTCGCCGTGATGGCCATTTGTGGTGTTCTTGAAGATGTGATCAAGACCCTGTGGCAGAATGGTTATTCAAAGGATTCTTTTGAGATTAGAGCCATCAACGCCGTGGGGGCCATGTTATACAATTTCCCCATTTACCAGTATAATCACATTTTCCCTGAGCCTATCAGGTGTGGGGCCACTTTGTTGTTGACCCGTGTTATTGACAATCTAACTGACAAGGAGTAAAATGGTAGCGCTAATTTTGACATTGGTATTGTGTATCGTTATTCAATTCACAATTTTTTTAATGGTAGTAAGGAGTAAGTAATATGCCCAGAGGCAGAAAGATGACAGAAGCAGGCCGTATCAAGCTTGGGAAGCGTGTTGAACTGAATAAGAAGGTCATGGACATTCTGACCAATGAGGCCCCCAAATGGGCCGACAGGCATACGAAGCCCTATGATAAGGCTTTAGCCATCTGGACGTGCCTGATGGATAACGGTCTTGACATTACGCCGATGAGGCGGAGACTTCCGTGGAGGACAAAATAATGGACAATAAAGAGCTTATTACCCTACTCGAAAAACTTGAGGATGCGGCCTTTCTCCGAGCCTCTATGATCAGGAAGGGTACATTGAAGTCACAGGATGGCCTTACTTCCACCTATTACCGTGGCAAGGCCGACGCATACGAGTTAATCAGGATGAAACTTTTGGGTATCAATAGGGAGGACAAGTAATGGACATTCTCACACTGAAACGTTCTGGAAAGAAATTCACGAAGGCTGACATTGTGGAGGCGCTGAAGGCGGCCAAGAGGGATCTTGAGATATTGGAAGTCACCCACAGGGAACGCTGTGGAGAATGTTACGACGAGAAAACTAAGGCCTACCATCATGGAAAGACCAATGCCTACAGGCTTTCGGTTGATATCGTGACCGGTATAATCAATGGAGTGGAGAACAAATAATGAAAATTTTCAAGTTTCGTATAGTCGCCGTGGGTGATGCCACCGTATATGCAGAGGATATCCATGAGGCCGTTGACAAGCTGACGGCCACTACGCCTACTGTGGCAGGCAACAAATTACACAACTTCTTAATCCAGATACAGGATGAGGCCGAGGAGCAGATATAATGAAGAAATTAAAGATTGAGCTGAAGCTGAAGGACACTACAGTATACCCTGCCGGTACACCCATTGAGAGAGTAGGGTTTGCCCATAACACCCCCTTCTATGAGGGTACATCTGATATGTCACAGGCCGTCAAGGATTCACTGGTATTCGTCACCATCAATGGCCGGGTTATCAGGTTGTCAGCTGCCCATGCCCACAAGTATCTGCCGGGCTTCACCAAGCCCCCTACTACTAACACCATAGGACGGTGGATGTATGACGGCATGGCCAAGACCATTACAGGGCATACTACAGAGCCTGATGGGCATGGGCCTGACGGCAGCCCCTCATGGCTGTTAGTATTGGGGTTGATATAATGATAAACTTTCTATTAGGTATAGTAACAGGCGTCATTATAATGACCATTGGTACAGTGGCCATGATCAACATCATGTTCTAAGAGGATAATATATGGATGATATATTTGTGGCCCCTAATAAGGAATATATTGAGGCCCTATTGAAAAGACTTAGGGATGAATTGAATAAAATCAAATAATGTGTGTCAATATTATGTCACATCAAATTATGATGTGTCAAATATATGACATACAAAAAGGGGTCAAAAAGGAATTACCCCTTACGTTTTTTGGAGGGTGATATGACAATGTGCGCCTTCCGATACACCAGCGCAAACCAAATCCCACAATTTCGTGTAACACGAAGTTTTCGACCTTGAAAGGAAAATAAGATATGCCGTGGACGGATGCATTTAAACCAGTAGAAGAAATGTATGGGGAAAAAGTTAAGAGGGAGACCTTTGGACATTTGGCCCCCGAGAAGAATAAAGTCTATCGGGCGGAGATATTGTTCACTTTGGGTGAGTATGGAGATTATGCCATCATAAGGGCGAAGATTGAGGGTCTGGATGATTCACCGTGGCTGTTTGATGATATGATGGACTTTATGTGTGAGGAAGCAAAGGAAGAAGGTTGTGTGTACAGGTTCCACGGAACATACAGGAACAGAAGGTTTCGGGGTAAGGTTGAGAAGGTTGACATATAAGAGAAAGGAAAATAGAATGTTCAGGCAATTAAGCAAAAAAGAGGAAAAGGAGTTTAGAGTATGGGCGAGAAAGAATTATGTTCCCCATACCGATATTCCTGTAATTTGGCATCCTGTAGTGAGGGATGAGTGTCAGCGTATCAATAAGGAAGAAGATTATGATGCGGCTTATTACCGTGATATTGGAAGATATGGGAGAGGATAGAATATGGACATTCTAAGAAAATATGGTTATACCGTAACTGGGTTTTTCCATTCGTTTACAATGATAGCTTCGTCAAGGAATGAAGTCAGGCGAAGGTGTTACAAGGCTTTCGGCGTCTATCCGAAAGAGATTTGGCTTGAGGAATAGAACAGAGGAGAAAGTAAAATGAAAGACATTGTTTCTTTGTTGATGGATGATAATTATGTATTGTCACAGAATGACAGGATGTATATCATCTATAAGCTGAGCCTGTTACAGGCCGAAGTTGAAGTGTTGAGTAACCGGCAGACTGAGGCGAAAAGGCTTCTCAGGCGTATCAAGAAGTATTGTGAGGACTATCAGCTGTATGGGCTTCAGTTAAAGCCTGTGTTAAGGATGATTGAGGGAAAGGAGTAGTAATATGGACAAGAGTGGATTTGAAAGACAGTTGAGAGAGTTGGAAGCACAGACCGATGCCCATTATAAGAGGGTGGCTGACGAGACGGCACAGGCCGTGAAGGAAGCTTTTCTTGAGAAGCAGATGATTTTCACGGCGGGTGTCATTGTGGGTATTATCTTTAGTGGTGGTCTGTTACTGGTGCTTTCAGTCTTTTTAAGATAAATCGTAAAACTGGGGTACAGTTGCGCAGGCCGTAATTGAAAAATCTCTGGAAAGGTGAGCGAAATGTTTGACAGGGAACATATTGAAGTGGACGGGCCGGATGACGGCAGGTTGATGTGTTATATTGATGGTGCTATTGCCCTGCTTGTTTATTTCGGCGGGATGATAATGACGGCTGTGTTGTTCTATGGGAAGGTGTGATATGGACGATAATTTAGACCGTATTGTGAAGATGGGTGCTGAAATTGCTGAGCTTCGCGCTCTTTCCCGGCCAGCTTATTATCTGGCTATGATTGTCCTTCAATCTGATTTGTATGTGGACAATCCGGATGCAAAGGAACAGGTGGACGAGATTATCCGTCTGACGGCTGGAACGGCTGAGACTTTGAAGGATATGTTGAAGTAGGGTGGCCGTTGTACGAAGGGAAACCACAATAGAATAACAGGATGGCCCGGCGCGGGGTCAGAAAAGTGAGTACATTATGAGAGTGTTTTGGTTTGTGATATGGGGTGTGACCTATGGTATTATGGCGGTCTTTGCCATGATAGGTTCGTGGGATGAAAGTTTCCCGCGGTGGGTTCATTGGGCCATATTGGTTGTGTGGGTGAGCAATCTGTTTATAACGGCTTGGTTTATGAATTATTCAGTATGGAAGTTAGAGGGGAAAGAATAATGAATGTTTATGTATTGTATATCTGGGATCACAGTAAGTTGGGCGGGCCGATGGGCAGCGAGAGTGTTGACCTGTTAGCTACCCGCCTGTTCAGCACCGAGGGTAAGGCTCTCAGGCATGCCATCAAGCAGGCGCGCCGTTACGGCTACAAGTGGGATAGGAAGAAAAGCGATAAACATACCAAGAACGATTTACTGGATATCGGGGCCATTGGTCTTGAAATCAGGAAAATGAGGGTGAGATAATGGACTACGAGAGTTTACTGGAGCATTTTGGTCACAAGATTGAAGTGGTCGTGTATGGCGACCTGATGAAACCAACTAATGTGGCCGTGGAGTGTGAAACCTGTAATCAGGTGTTGTTTGACTTTGATCGTCCTGATGATGACAAGGAGCTGGAAAATGAATAAGAAATTGAAATCAATATTGATGATGTTACCGTTGACAATTACATTACCGATGGTACTATATTTTATCGGCGGGCTTGAGTTTATGTTGGCCGTGGTAGTCGGGATTATAATTGTGCCGTTGTTCTGTTACGGTTTTGTTGAATTTTTTGCATAGGAGAGTAAGATGAAAAGGATTTTGAAGGAAAAGACATTGACACTGGAAAAAGAGGATTTGGTATTGTTGATTGAGGCCGTGCAGGTCGCGATTGACAAGGAAACGAATTTGTTTGTCAATGGTACCAATACCAATGGTCACTTGAACAGGGCTCTTAAACTTACAGCGTTAAAAACAGTATTGGAGATGTAATATGTATCTTTTTATGTTTGCGTTCTGTATGGGTCATTACTGGATGGGATATTTTGTCCCGGCCAAAGACCGCCCCGAGATGTTGATAGCGGCCATGTTGTTTTTGGTTTTAGACGAATTACAGAAAATAAGAAAGAAAGGATAAGAATATGCCGAAATCAGAGAAGATGGAAAAATTTCTTGAGGATATGGCTATGAAGTCTTTCGGCCGTTCCCGCAAGTCACCGTATTGTGTGGCCTGTGGTTCGCCGTTCATCATGCGTCAAGACTTCCGCGATGAGTTATCGTGGAAGGAGTTTAACATTTCACGGTATTGCCAGAAATGCCAAGACGGCGTTTTTAATGGAGAGGAGGAGTAAGATGTTGTTACAGGAAGCTGGTGTCAGATATACCTTCGATTACAAGGAAGGCCTGGAAAACAGGTGTTTCGGTTTTGCCTATAGCAGGCACAATGTCCAGATGAGAAATACTTCGGCTGAGATGATTTACATTGACGCTGAAGATCACTACAGAGCCAAGAATTATCTCATGGCCCTTGTCAACCACTGGAACAAGCAGTCGTGGGATTGGAAATTCACGGTATAGGAGAGTAATATGCCAAGGGTAAAGAAAACATATACGAAGGATGAGCTGTTGAACATCCTTCAAACGCTTCAGAAAGAGCTCAAGGATAAGATGATGGTCATTCCGATGTCCGAGAAGGATCTCTATTTCAGTTTGGGTAAACAATTTGTCTATGACAATGCGGCTGCCAATCTGGAAAAGGGTACCTCTATGGCGGAAATCAAGAGTGATCTTGCACACATGGAAGATGACAGCAGGAAACGGCTTGAAACCATTGACGAGAAAGAAACTGTCTTTGACTACTTTACTGGTAAGGCTTTCGCTGCTATGACCACAAGGTGTTTCATCCAGCGTATCAGGGTAGAGGAATAGTTATGACAGAAGAAGAAAGACAAAAGAAAATCCAGAAGTATCGGAAAGAAATCCGTTACATGACGGAGAGCGACTTTGAGATAATGATGAATACCCTTGTTCTCAAGGGGAAAGATAGGACGGAAGAAGATGAGCTTCTGTGTGAGGCAATTAAACTTGAAACAGACTTTGTGTGTAGGGAGTGGGAATAATGAATAATTTTGATGTTATGGCAAAACAGTTGAAGGCCCTTATAAACAATGTGGACGAAATGCGGAGAAGGCTCGATGAGTTTGAGCTGTATCTTCAATATACGGCTCCGAAGAAGGGTCACACGGTTGAACAGGTTCACATGACTTTCAAGGAAATTTTCAGAGACCGATAGGAGCGGAATATGTTAAATCAGTTGTTTCCGAATATGGTGATATTGGTATGGTTCATCGGGGCCGCGTTCACCCTTGGCTTCTATAAGACATGGATGGATGAGGAGTTTAATAAATCGCTTCCTCAGATTGGTGCTCTACCCGCGATTTTCCTGTTCGTATCATGGATTTTCTGGACTGTAATGTGTATCATGGCGTGGCCTTTTCTTCTCGGCCTTCAATTAAAACGAATTGTGGATAACAGATGGAACACGAAAGAATAAGATTTCAGACGATGAGTGTCCGGCAGTTGAGGACACGGCTAAACCGTATATCAAATCGTGACAAGCTATATAGATTTTATATTATGGCTTCTCAATACGGTCGAGAGAACAGGGTTAATGCCTTCGATTATAAGGCTCTTGCTTTTGAGGCCTCGCTGAGATTGTGGCCACCTGAGCCAAAGAAAACAAGACCTACGGACGAGGACAATTATCTTAAACGGCTGGGTATCATTAAAAATCCGGAGAACGATGATGATGAAGAAGATTGTTAAATTAGGAAAAGCTGATGGGTTTGTTTCCATGAATATTGGTGGTGAAATCAAACATGGAAAACTTCTCTGCAGCGTCTATTGTTTCATCGAATACGACGGCGAACGTTTAAGCATCACCGGCGTAGTCGGGCCGATGGCCAATGGAAATAGTCATGGTTCTGTCGGTCAGATAGTTGGTGAGCCCATCGTGGAATACGCAGAGGGATGGGATGCTGAGAAGGTTGACCAGTTTTACAAAATCTGGCATCGCTGGCATCTCAATGACTTGAGACCGGGTTGTGAGCATCAGAGGAAAATGGGATGGGATAAGATGCCTATTGATCCCTCAAAGCCGTTGGAAGCATACGGTAAGTTTTACGAGGGGCAGAAGAGCGCTACATGGAATATGTGGGCTTGGATTTCCGTCCATGAACATGAGAAGGGTTTACTGGATGCTAAATGTCCTGTCTGTTCATACAGATATGGAACATCGTGGTTTACCGAGGCTGTTCCGCAGGAAGTGTTAGATTTTCTGGCGGGATTGCCCGAGAGTGACACACTGCCACCCGAAAGGTGGCTTCCAAAAGAAAGGGGAAAGTAAATGAAAGACGAGTGGAATACAAGTCCATCAGAAGAAAGATTTGACAATGTTTTTGAGGAAGGTATCAATCTTCTCAAATCACAGGATAAATTGATATATGCGGATGATTTACATCCTTTGATCGATTATGTCTATGTCAGATGGAACCGTTCAAATATCGTGAGGTCTTGTTTTCGGCGTCTTACTAAATTGGCGTTGATTGATGACACCATAGAGTATGATGCCACCTGTAATGTGGAGATTGATGTCAATAGTGCTACCCATTTAAGGATATATGACCATAAAAAAGGTTTACCGTTGACAGATATTAATTCGTGGGAGATAGAGGGAAAAAGAAATGGCTAACAATCTGAAAGCTGAAAATTTGACGGTATCGGTTCCTTATCACGGATGTAATAAAAACTGCCCGTATTGTGTCAGCCGTATGACAGGGTATCTTGAAGCTAATATCGAGAGAATGTTGAGGAACGCCGAGAAGGTCATTACCGTGGCCAAGGCGGCGGAGATTACATCTGTTCTCTTTACAGGAAAAGGTGAGCCTACTCTTGACAAGGCGTGGGGAGATTTGGTTGCTCTCTTGAAAAGGTTCAATATGTTTCCCTGTGAGTTGCAGACAAACGGTATCATTCTGGCACAGAGGCCTAACCTTGTGGACGAATTGTTTGTCAGGGGATTGGATGTTCTGGCCGTTTCGATTGACAGGGGCATCCAGTTGATTGAATATAAACCACTCTGGAATAGGTTAAACACTCTTGGAATGGTCAGCAGGATTACTGTCAATGTAACAAATCTATTGACAGAGTATAATCCTATATGGTGGATAAATCAATGTAACAGGCTTGGTATTCACCAGTTGACATTCCGCAGGGTTACTGTTCCCGAAAGCTGTGTTAGCTTTGCCACACAAAACTGGATATTCGATAATGCACCTGATTACCTGTATCAGAACATTACAGCCGAGCTTGAAAATGTTGCGAAAACTGACGGCCGGCTAATCCGTAGTCTAAAAAACGGTATCAGGATTTGGGATATCAATGGTGTCGCTGTGGCTACATCTGATTACTGTATTCAGGAAAGAGATGAAGGTGACAATCTAAGATCGCTGGTATTTCAAGAGGACGGCCATCTCTATACTGGATGGGGTAGCAAAGCAAGTATTCTCTTTTAGAAAGGAAAGGAAAATGAAAAATTTGTGGATTATCATTCTATTGTTGCCGGGGTTACTGGTAACATCAGCGGAAGCCCAAAGTGTCTCTTACGAGAAAACAGTCTATGATTGTACACTCTATATTTCGGAGCCGCCCGGACATCCATTAGGAACAGGTATGATAAAACTTACCTTTCATAATCGGATGAAAGCTGATGAGATGGAGAAGATTGTCAAGGATGAAGTAAGGAAGGCCGAGGCGATGTATGTAGAGCAGGGTCTTTTGGTTTTCACCACTTGTAAATGTAAGACCATCGGAATGAGATATGGTGGTGGAATTGGTACTGGTTATACTGGTGGATTGGAAAGAGCAGAACAACCGATGAAAAATATTACAAAGTAGGGAAAAGAAAATGACGAAGCATATAATCATAAGACATTGTGAGGATTGCCCGTGGTATGTTCCTGATATTATGAGGGATGATTGCCGGTATGGTGATTTATATGAAACCTATAAGGAGTTTTTCCCGCGGAAGTGGACAACGAAAAAGAGGGATATACCAAAGTGGTGCCCTCTGGATAATGTTAATGGTAACAAGAAAGGAGAGTAAGATGAACCTGTATATGATTTATTATAGGCGTAATGCAACGCTTCGTGAGAATGCTGATATCACTTATGAGGCAATCACGAAGTCAGACGATTATGTTTTGGTTACGCCGTTGATGGGATTGAACCTTGAAGATATCTTCGAGAAGATGCAGGGTGAACACTGGTCGCCAAATGGTGAGGCCAGGCCGTTCATCGAGTCACTGGATCTCGACCATACTTCAATGTCAGTAGGCGATTGTGTCCTTGATGTATCAACCGGCAATATGTATGAGTGTGCATCTGAGGGATGGAATAAAGTAAACCGTATTCAGTAGGAGGAAAAATGGATCAATTATTATTTGTGTTGTTAATGGTTATTAATCTTGGCATTTCATTCTGGAATGCTAGGGTCTGCGGACAGTGTTGGGTTGAGGCCAAGGCAGTAGGTGGATTTATCCGTCTGTTAGTATGGTGCGGTGCCATTCAATCAGCAATCGGTTTCAGTATGATTATTATTGTGCTGATGGCGTTGATTGGCGGGCCGTATCTTCCGCCCGAAGTTACCAAACTCATGCTGTCTCTTTGGTATCTGATGATTATTGTTCCCGCACTTGGAACAGGTTTTATCATTACGGTTCATTCGTGGATTATGGCTTATAGGGAAAGGTCTCTCGCTAATCTTGGGGCGGCTGGATGGAATACATTCGCCTCGGCCTATAATACCTATAATGCTGTGAGTGGTATTGGTCAGGTATGGGAGAATGTTACTGACGGTTTATTTTCTGGCGACGGTGATAATAAGGGGGCTATGTTGGCCATCCTTTTGGTTGTTATCGCTCTTTGTGGTGGCATTCTTATTACCACTATGATTATCAAACACTATGCTGGAACGGTTCCTATTCCAGAACAGCTGAAGAACAGGAGAATTAGATAATATGAAAATACTCTATCGAAAAAATGCGGCACGATTTGGATGGGAGCCGTGGTTTGCATGGTATCCTATTCTTGTCCACGGCCATTATGATGTAGAGACACGGCAAATTGTAAGAGATTGGCGGTGGCTTGAAATTGTTTACAGGAATTGGGATGATATGACACCGGGTGGTATTTGGACTCGCGGTTGCGGTAGGTGGTCATATATTTCCAAAGAGCGAAAAGAAGAATACGACGCTGCCCGTAAGGAAAGGGAAGAAAGGGAGAAAGATGTATGGACAGCAGAAAAGCAATAGAAAAACTTGCCGACTTTCTCGGCTTTCTTCTTTTACTAAACCCTATAATGATTTTTGCGTGGGCCTATGTGCCCCATCTTCAACTATCTGATCTCTCCTTTACAGAGCTTATGATGGTGACAAACACTTTAGGCCTCATAGTCCATTTTGGTATGGGGTATATTATGAATAGATAGGAGAACAAAATGGTTAAGACAAAAGTAAGAGTAAAACTTATCGGTGAGGATGGGAACGCCTTCAATATTCTTGGCAGGGTTCAATCGGCTATGAGAAGGGCGAAGATTGACCAAAAGGTTATTGACGAGTATCTCAAAGAAGCCACGAGCGGCGATTACAATCACCTTCTGGCTACAACCACGAAATATGTCATTGTGGAGTAGGAATATGAAAATAAGAAAATATAGAGCTGATATCTCCAACTATAGTAGAGGGATATTCAAGGATTTTTTCTTTCTCAGCAACGCTAAGAAATGGATAAAAGAGAAAATAGGCACCAGCGGCAGTGAGTATGGTGATGCTATGGTAGTTTACATCACGGATAGACGGTCAGGGAAATCTCATACAGTAAGAAACTGGTATCCGATTGCTAATATCGAAATGGGGTCTGGATATACTTCGATTTCACTTCCTCTGGAAAAACCGAAAGACAACTATGATTATGGAATTTGATGGTCGTGATATTGGTGCGTTAGTTACTATGGGAATTGCTCTTGGTGTGTTTATATCACTTATTTTGTATAAGGTCTTATAATGAATTTGTGGCAGAGATACATAAGTGAATGTCAGAGAATGGACAGGCTCCTACAGAACGCCTGTGGAGAGCTGTGTCCTAAGTGTGATGTTTTCTTTGATGAGGCCGCTTCCTCTGGATGCTGTGGTCATTGTCGTGCTATGGATGCCTACCGTGATATGGGTTCAAGGAAGTGGTTGTCACCCGAGGCATTCGAGAAGTTGAAAATCAGATACAGGTGGGATGAAACCTACGGCTTTCTCGACTTGAACGAGGGATGCAGGATCCCCCGCATCTACAGGGCTGATATTTGTTTGACCTTCATGTGCAGTGAATTGAGAGCCAAGCTGGGTGAAGAAAAGGTCAGACGAATTGACAAGATTATCCAGAGGATTTTATTTGACCGTTATAATGAAAATTTGATGGATATCATTGACAGAGAAGCGGTATTGGTTTGAAACCCTTGATATCTCTACGAGATAAGAATGTTTACATTTGATGTTGATTTTGTTATAATGTACCGAAGGATGTATTTATGTCAAAAGAAATAATCCATTACTTTGAAGTGTCTGAAATTACTGTTTTGGGGGCACTCTATTCTATAGTAGTTGTTTATTGTCAGGGAAAGATATACGAAGTTTACCCCCCAGCGGCTGCGCCATGGGATAATTTCAAAATCATATCGGCATCGTTTACAGGATTTGTCACTAAAAATCCTACGAGAAGTTTTTATGAGCGAAATCGGTGGCGCTCGGCCGGCTCTCTTGGAGAGCAAACTCTCTATGTCAAGGACATAATCAAATATCCGGCTACGGATGGAAGTTTTCCCGGCGGAAATATTACATTGGGTTTACCGAAAGGTATGTGGTTAGTTTTGAGAGCTAAAATAGATGAGTATAACTCCGGTGGCACTGTGAACATGGGTTCCGGTCAACCACTGGATAACAAGATGTTTGAAATTTAAATTGTAGGAGGATTATTATGGGTAGTGTTAAAGGTATTGAATTAATTTTGGCAAATCTGTCGAAGGATGACGCATCGGTTGTAGTCACTGTTCCTATCAGAGATTTGAAAAAGGTGTTTCTTGAGACCGGCGGATCGCTGACGGTTAAAGGAAAGGTCAGGGAGCTTGGTTACAAGAGACTTTGCCCCGGCGTGTTCAGCTTATTCTTGAAGCCCGGCCGCGTGGAAGCCAAAAAGAAATAATCGGTGTTCTATGAAGATTAGAATACTGCAGGTTATTTACGGTATAGTGCTCATGGCGCCCGCCATATATTTTGGTGTGGCGGGCTTTCCAGATGCACTTATGCTAACATTTAAAATTATCGGCGGTATCTTGTTCGGTATATTCATTTTAATGTTAGCTATGCTTGGTCTTTGGCTGATAAACGATGCAATCGAGGGAAAATAAAATGAAAGCACGCAAAATAACAATCAAACTGGAAATTTCTGTTGGCCCTGTTCTTTCAAGAGCGGAATATAATCAATCCCTCTCGGATTTGAGGCGGATTACTGGTATATCAGATGTTCAAGTAAAATACGACCATGCTCAAGGATATCTTTTTTTGATAGACCTTGATTTGGATAAATTCGATAAGCCGTCCATGTTGAAGATACATGACATTTTTTCTGAGGAAGAAAAAGAGCAGGACACAGAGGAGTTTCCTCGACCTATTATTGAGGAGTTTCTGGAGGAGTAGATTATGGCCAGCGCAACATTTACCACAACGAGTTACCATACTGCTACACCGTCGAAAAGTTATTCATTTTATATATTCAAACCGGGACAACCTTTCTATCCTTCCGGCGCCTTGATTGTTGAGCGCGGTTATTTGAAAGAGGGAGTGATGGGCCTCTTTAAGAAGCACGGTCTTGATTGTGGTAAAGACGATTTAAAATTTATCGAGAAACTGGAGCCCGGCGAATATCTATTGATTGACCGGGATTTTTGTTATGATTACTATATAGAAAGAAATGCATAGGAAAGGAAAATTATGAGAAAGGTTTTGTTAGCTGTCTTGCTTGTATTGTTATTTTCGGTTAATGTCTGGGCTCAAGAGCCAATGGTAAACATCGGTGGGGGAACACTTATTCCTATTTCCAAATTGGAGTGGACTTCCATTTCCGAAACATCCGATGCCTATATAGCCATTCAGAGTTATAAAGAAGATAATTTGATTTTATCCGCCTGGTTCAAAATGATAAAACAGAAACAGGAAACCTATGTGTTGTTTACTACCAGCCTCAGAGTAAACGAGGACGCCATCTGTGCAATACAGGCATGGGAGCCGGGAAGGGAAATAGATATCTTCAAGGAGCCCATGTGTTTTCTTGTTCAAGACAGGACTACAGGCGAGAGAGTAATGGTTTCGTTATTTGTTATTTTCATTACTAAACATCCGGATATTCTTGACAAGGCGAAAGAGTATGAGCGCAAGAAACTGGAAAAAGAGAGTAATAAAAAGACTTTATAATACAATGGAAAAGATAAATACAAATAGGAAAAAATACATAGGGGGTGTAAAACTCAATAACTCAAAGGAGACATATATGATGAAAGTAAGAGACTTCTTCTGTTTCTTCTGTTGCCTCTTACTACTTGTCTATGCTGTGCAGGATTTCACAAGGATCCTGCCCGTTCCAGTAAAGACAGGTGTTGACCCATTGGTGGTCAAAACAGTAAGAATACTTACGGTTGCTGGTGCACCGGAAAAAAGAATACCAGAGCTTTCAAACGCTATTGTGATGGTTTCGAGGGCAAAAGATGTTTCACCAGCGTTTATTATAGCGTTGATCAAAACGGAGTCAACCTTCGATAAGAACGCTAAATCCCCAAAGGGATATAAAGGTGAGATGCAAACGCCGTGGTCTTGTGAATTTTCTGATACAAATATCAGCTACGGTGTAAATATTTATCTTGATAAACTCAAGATGGCAAAAGGAGATATGTTGAGGGCGTTGGCTATGTATAAAGGTGGAAACACACCACCGCCAGCAGCATGGACACAGGCACAACATACTTACAATCTGTATAAGCAATTAGCAAGACTATAATAGAAGGGAGAAAGTAAAATGTCGTTTACCATGAATACTATAAGACAATGGGTATTTCAGCAGTTGCCTTTTGTTCTTCTAATCGTGTTTATTCTTGGCACGGTAGCAGGTGTGTATTTCGGGAAACTTTACTATTCATATCGCTTGAATGAAGCTGTGAAGTTGGAAGGTTTTGTGAACCCATCAGACAACCATGTTTACACTGTCAAATTAAAACCTTAAAATATGAAAACACTATTCAATAAGAGAGGAGCCATACAGGCGCTGATTGTTCCTATCGGGATACTTATAGCGGTAGGGTCTTTGATTTATCAGATTTACAATTCGGTGAAGGAGCCAACACCACCGGAAAAACAGAAAGTTGAATGTCAGATAAATGAAAAGTAAAAACAGTTGGAGAAATCTACAGGGTTTTGTGGATGCAAGGATTGATACCAAGCGCAGTCTGTACTGGAAACTTGCGACCATGCCCCGCGATGATATTGTGGATGTATATCTGCCCCTTTACAGAGAGGAGCTGATAGGCGTTCCCAAAGATAAAATCATCGAGATTGTGTTAGGTGAATTATGAGCAGAGACTATGATGATTTTTGTGACGCTATAGACGAAATGACATTAGACTATATGTGCGACGAGTGTGATCAACCAAACTGTGATAATTGTCCTATTCTTGACAAGATGGCCGAAAGGAAATTAAAAAAGTCAGAGGACGAGGATCCAGTATTTTTTCAAGATGTATAGGAGGAATAAAATGGCATCATTTAGAGAGATGAGAGAAATGGATGACGCAAAGAAAAAAGCGTTAGTAAAGAAGGTGGGGATTATAGGGATATCAGCTATAGTATTACTGTTCCTGATATTAATACTTAATCCTCTTGTTATTATCAATGCTGGTCAGCGCGGGGTTGTCTTAAACTTCGGGGCCGTGCAGAATTATGTTCTCGGAGAAGGCCTTCATTTCAGAGTGCCGATTTATCAGAAGATTATAAAGATGGATGTTCAAATCCATAAGGCCGAGACAGAAGCCGCTTCAGCATCTAAGGATATCCAAGAGGCGCACGCAACTATCGCTGTCAACTACCACGTTCTTCCTGATAAGACTTGGTGGGTCTGGCAGAACATCGGCGAAAGTTACAAGGAAAGAGTTGTTGACCCTATGGTGCAGGAAGTGTTCAAGGCCGTGACCGCAAGGTTCACCGCTGTCGAGCTAATCACACAGCGTGAAAAGGTCAGACTTGAAACGAAGGAAATGCTTACGCACAGATTGTTGGAATACGGTCTCGGCGTGGATGATTTGTCCATCGTGAATTTCGCTTTCGGGAAAAACTTCACCGCGGCTGTCGAAGCAAAACAGACAGCGGAACAGTTGGCCCTCAAGGCTACGAATGACTTGAGAAGGATTGAGATTGAGGCCAAACAGATTGTCGCTAAGGCACAGGCTGAGGCCGAGAGCTTGAGACTACAGAAGATGAACATTACGCCAGACCTTGTGCAGTTGAGACAGATTGAGGCTGCTAAGATGGCCATCGAGAAATGGGATGGTAAGTTACCGTCTGTTACCGGTGGGGTCGTTCCGTTCATTGATGCAAAGTCTTATACCAATACGAAATAAAGGAGGGTGGGAGAGCTTCGGCTCTCCCATTTTTTTCTATGTCAATAGATATTGAAATATTGAGAGATATACTGGAAGGTCTTGAATTGAACCCGATAGACTTTTCCGAATTGGTGAACATTCCGCTTAATCATCTTTTAGCTGTTCTCAAGGGCACAGAGCACTTTACCCTTGAGGAAGAAAGGACAATACTATCTTATTTTGGAGTAAACAAAATATGACATTTCCAGACAGATACAATATGCTGAAAAGCACCATCGAGGAATTTTTATACAATATTGACAGACGGAGCGTGGTCAACTTTGACATACTCAGGGAAGGCCTGATACGGGCTGCATCCAACTATATTGACCCTAAAGACGGTGATGTGGTATGTATTGAATGGTCGGATGGCGACCATACTCATCACACAAAAATCGGGGCCCCCTTAAAAAATTGCAGCCTGACCTTTTACAACAATAAGTGGTTTGTTGTCTTGGGTGAAGATGGAGCGAAGTCCGATTGGATATATCAGCCGCTCTTTAATATAGATACATACGCACGAGTGATAAAGGTGGAATAATGGAAATGGTTTCAGTAATAGAGTTTATGGCGATGGTGTTTGTGTTCATTGGCGTTTACCTTGTGTCCATACCAAACATCAAGGGGATATATGTAATGATAGTGGCCCAGACTTTATGGACGGCCTTCGCTATCATCAAATTTGCCCCATTCCTGTTATTACAAAATGTTGTGTTGATGGGCCTGAATGTTTGGGCCATTAAAAATTGGAGAAGGAAAGGCGTAGGTGTAGAATGAAAAAGATTATATTTGTGGTTGCTATTTGTTCTATGTTTTTTGTAGGATGTGAAAGGAGAGATACCTTGAGTTCTCAAAAGAACAGGTGGTCTGATACTGATACATATAAAGTTATCAGGGTTGGCGGGCATTCTACTAATTTGGGTGTTTATGAAGTAATAACAGATGCAGGCGAGAAGTATATTGTGTTTTCAAACGGTGACGGTCTGGCCGTGGTGAAGAAATAATATGAGACCAATCCTGACAACCGTAACAACGGAACAGGCTAAGCGCCTCTGTAAAGAGATAATAACAAAACATCATTCCTATGTGCCTACCTACAGGTCTGTGGGCAGGCGAATAGATTGGCTTGTGGAGTATGAGAATGAGCTGGTAGGTATGATAGGTGTAGGCAGCTCAACCTATCCGCCTCCAAAAGACCTGTTACGATATCTCAATATAACCAAACTGGACTACAGGACGCTTTTCAATCGGTTCGCTAATAACTGGCGGTTCTGCCTGACCAAACAGATATCCAATCTGGGCACGATGGTTCTCAAGGAAATGCGATGTAGAGCCAAAGAGGAATGGAAGGCGAAGTATAATGACACTCTTGAATACATTATTACCTTTGTGGGCGAGGGGCGAGACGGTGCTGTTTACAAGGCGGATAACTGGACGATGATAGGGGAAACCGCTGGGCTACCGGCACATAAGAGTGTCTCGATGAAATGGGATGATGGAAAAGGTATAAAAGCGAAATTTGTGAAGCCCACGGGCGAGAACAAAAAACTGATTTTTATAAAAAAGATATAATGAAAACAAAAATCTGTTCAAAATGTAAAGAAGAAAAACCAATATCAGAGTTTTACATAAGGACAAACGGATATCTGTACTCATGGTGTAAAAAATGTTCTATCATTTACAGTACAGAAACCATGTCAAGGTACAAGGAACAACACAAAGAATACATGAGGGAATATTACAAAACACACAAGGAATACTGGAAAAGCTATTATAAAACCGAAGAAGCCAGAGAACGAAGAAGGGAATATGAAAAAACAGAAAAATACAAGGAACGAAGAAGGCCTCAGAGGAGAATATACGAGAAAGAGAGAAGAAAAGACCCAGCGTACAGACTCAATAATAATATATCCACCGCGATATCATCAGCATTAAGAGGAAGAAAGAAGGGCAGACATTGGGAAACCATCGTAGGATATACAGTAAAGGAATTGAAGAAACACCTTGAAAAGTATTTTACGAATGGAATGGCATGGGAAAATTACGGTGAGTGGCATATAGACCATATCATACCCATTTCACTATGGACATACACAAATCCAGAGGACATAGAGTTTAAAAAATGTTGGTCACTGGAAAATTTAAGACCTGTATGGGCAAAAGACAATGTAAGAAAAAATGGGGATATATTCTATATGTTCTATGAAAAGGATTAAACTATGACATTTTATGTGCCAGCAGTAAGTATTATAGATATGGACACCCTGATAGGTGTGTTGATTTTGGTAGGGATATATTTTATCTATACCGTGATAAAAAACAGGAGGAAATAATTTATGACAGAAATTGTGGTAACAAAGAAATCGCCGGGAATAGCTGTATTGCTATCATTTTTAATAGCTGGCGCAGGGAGTATGTATTCCGAAAGAATAGGTAAAGGTATTGCGATATTTATCTGTGCTGTTATTGGAATGTGTATATTTGTAATTCCCGGTATTATTGTTTGGATAGTGGGAATGGTAATGGCTCACAGCGATGCTGTCAGCTATAATGAAAAATTAGAGATGTCTCTAAAACGAATAGGAGATAATTATGGCATTATTGACAAAGGAACAAGAAAGAGAAGTCAGGATTAGATTTATCATTGCGATGGTCATTATATGCACTCTGATGTATTTGACCGTCCTCGGGCTGAGCTGGGTTTTTGCGGATACCAAAATCTATGACGAGAATTACAAGACAAAAGGTTATGTCAGGGATGGTGTTATCTATGACAAATACAATAACAAGACGGGCTACATAAAAGACGGTGCTGTATATGACCAAAATTATCATCGCCAGTATAATATCAAAGACAATAACCTGTATGACAAGGATTGGAATTACAAAGGCAAGATTGACGGCGATAGGATTTACGACAAAGAATATAAGACAAAATACCACTTGGAGGACAAAAAATAGCGTGTACCAAGGGGTACAGACCCTAAAAACCGAAAAAAAGTTGTAAAATATTGATATTATTGAACAATAAGTGAATTTTGTAAGTGGTTGAAATCATTGAGAATGATAGATAAGTTATTGAAATCATTGACGAAAATAGTTGTTTACATTCACTTGAAAGTATGATAAGATGTACCCATCAAAATCAAGAAAGGGTTTTTAGTCAATGTCCAATTTGTTTCGTAGAATGTGTGAAGAAAAAAAGAGCCACCTTGATGAAATCAAAGTCAATCCGAAACAGGCCGACCTTATTGCCTACCGTGTTTCAAAACATCTGAATGTTAAAACCCCTCAAATCATTTTCACCGGTAAAACCTTGAGAAGAACCCGCGGCACCTATTACAATCAGGATAGCCACGGTAATTTTCTCAACCTTATCAAGCTTCACAAAACCGGTGAGTGCCTTATGACCCTTCTCCACGAGCTTACTCATACCGTCGCGTTTCACCACAAACAATCTTTTTGGTATCAGTTTCATCTTCTCATCGACTTTTGGGAAGTGGTGTTAATCAAAGACAAAAAAATCAGAGAAGCCTTCAAGCTTGGTAAACAACCGAAAGAGAAAAAGGAAAAGCCTATGACCGAAACGAAAAGGTTCAAGTATGTTATGGAAATTCTGGAAGGCGAGATAATCAACAAGACCATAAAAATGTCCATCATCGGAAAGACACTCGCCGAAGAAGGTATCAATAACAGAGACAACATCCTTAAAATTCAGAACATCTTCAAAAAGAAAGGTATCAGGATTACAAAGTAATGAAAATGACGAAAACGATTTGTGGTTGCGGACAAGAGATTTACGACGCTAATATGGTTCATCCCATTCTCACTAACAATATCATCAACGAAAGATTTGAGCGGCCGCGGCCGGTTTCGGTTGACGGTATTCTCGGTTTCTACTGGACAGAGCATCGTTGTGACAAGTGGCCCACTTATATCACGATGTTTACGGATCCCACAAAGAACAAATAAGAAAGGATAGATATGAAAATCACAATCGAAATCAAAACAGACAATGCGGCTTTTGAGGAACGATATGAACATCAGCTGGCGGAAATCCTGAGCGACGCGTCCTACAGGATAGTGTGTGGTGAAACCGAAGGTTCGCTTCGGGATATCAATGGTAATCGAGTTGGAACATTCACTGTAAAAGGAAAGTAAGATAATGTTTACGATAGACGGAAAATATACGAAAGCGCTCATCACGATTGACAACATAGAACCCGAATGTTTAGCCCAGATTGGTTCTATGGTGAACAATGTGGCGTTTTCTAATCAGGTTGTCATTATGCCTGATACGCATTCTGGAAAAGGTTCTGTTATCGGCTTCACGATGAAAATGGGTGACAAAATTATCCCTAACATCGTGGGTGTTGATATTGGATGCGGTATGTTGTCCTGTGATATCGGAAAGGTGAACCTTTCTGAAAATGACCACAAGATGTTAGACGATTATATCCGTAGGAATGTTCCCTTTGGTATGAATGTTCGCGAAGGGAATGTTTATGCCTATGGTATTAATGGCGTGGAGATTGTTGCTCTCTGTAAAAAGATTGGGATGGATCCTGACTACGCTATGAAATCCATCGGAACGCTGGGTGGTGGAAATCACTTTATCGAAATTGGTAAATCCGTGAACACGGAACACATCTGGATCACGGTTCATACGGGCTCCAGAAACTTAGGTAAAAGGGTTTGTGAATATTGGCAGAGGGTAGCTACGGATCGTGCTTATCGTGGTGAGTCCAAAGAGGACGGTATCAAAAGAATCAAATCCTCTTTTCCTAAGTCTGAATGGCAGAAAGAAATTGTTAACCTGAAAAACAACATCAAGAAACACCGTTCTACGGGCCTTGAGTATCTTGAAGGCGAGGACTTAAAAGGGTACTTAAAGGATATGGCTGTCTGTCAGCACTATGCTAAAATGAACCGTTACGAGATTATGGAAGTAATTCTCAATTATCTTATCCATAAATCTGTTCCTGAAAAAACGGTTGAAACGGTTCACAACTACATAAACTTTGGGGATGATATAATCCGTAAGGGTGCTATTTCTTCCTACAAAGGTATCGAAATGATAATTCCCTTGAATATGAGGGATGGTATTCTTCTTTGTATTGGTAAATCCAATTCCGATTGGAATTGCTCCGCTCCTCACGGTGCGGGAAGGGTGTTGTCTCGCTCCAAAGCGAAACAGGTGGTTGACCTTGATGAGTTTAGGGAAACGATGAAGGGTGTTTTCTCTACTTCGGTAGGACAGGGAACGCTTGACGAATCTCCTTTCGCTTACAAGGATTCCACGATGATTGAGGAAGCTATCGGCCCTACGGCTGATATCGTTGATAGAATTATTCCGTTACATAATATGAAAGACTCTGATGGAGAAAGGGAGTAAAATATGAAAGTATCATTTTCAAGACCGTTAGTTAAAAATCTTCGTAAGGAGATTGACAAGGCTCTGGCCCCACTTGGAAAGAAATATAAAGTTGATTTCCAGCTGGGTGCTATTCATTTTGACACCAATGAAATGAGGGTGAAGTTAACTGGTATCGCCGACAAGAAGGCTGCTCAGAAAGAGAAGAAGAAAAAGCTGGCCGAGGACTTCAAGTTTTGGGGCGAGTATTCGGGTTTTAAGAAATCTGATTTGGGGCGAGTATTCACCTTTAGAGGTACGGAGTATAAGGTGGCTGGTTGGAATTATCGGGCTAAATCGAAGAACATCAAGCTGGAGAGAACCCGCGATGGTAAGACCTTCAAATGTTCACCCGCTGACCTTAAAATCTTTTTGAAAGGATAGTATATGGAAAAGACGATTTGGGTAAAATGTAACGGTGAGGCCCATACTAATCCTCACATCGATCATTGTATGGTGTGTTTGCCGTGGTGGGGCTCTTATCCTGTGTGTCCTTATTGTGGTAAGGCTGGTTACAGGTCGAGAACAGGTAAATCCAGAATGAAATGTTGTTACTGTAAGAAATTCGCTGAAGTTTCAGAGAGGGATAGATAAATGGGATTATATGACACCGTAGGAAAAAATTACATCCAGATTAAATCCACTCCGGATTGTAGTCTCACTCATTACAAGGTGGGCGATGAGATTGATTTGCCGGATGGCCTTCATATCGGATATGAGGGATGGTTCATCGTGTCTCACGGTAAGATTATGAGGACGGGCACCGATATCTATGACAAGTGGGGAAACCCTCTTATTACGACCGAGATTTTGCTGGGAAATCCGGTAGCCGAAGCTATAAAAGCTTTCAAGGAGAACAAGGATGAAAAACTCGACTAAGAAGGGTCTGACGGATCTGATTATCAGAATACAGGCCGTTGAGGACAAGATTAACAGGTGCTTCCATATAGACGAGGACAACCTTACTATCAAGGATGCCCGTGAGTATGGTTACATCAATACGGCTATCAATGAGATGGTAACAATCGTGGAAGATATGAAGGCCGTCAGGCGTGACTTCTTCTCAAAGGATGGTGAATAATGAGTAGATCTAAATATGGGCCCGTAATTTTCATTGATGATAATTACGGTGTTTATGAAATCAACGATCAGGATGATATAGACTTCTACCACAAAACCCAGCGTAATTCCGTCTGGAAAAACTGTGACCGTTGTGGAAAGCGAGTTAAAATCCGCAGGGATTATGCCACCTGTAACAGCTGTGCAGAGGCTATCGAGAAAGGATTGGATTATTAAAATGGAAAAGAAATACTATGTGAAGGTTCAGTTTCCTCTGGACAAAGTTGATATGGATAAACTGCATGAGATCGAGAAACTATTTGGTGAGCTCGGTATTCATTTCGATACGGGCGCCGGTTTCGGATATCGTGATTGGGAATGGGATTGGAGTTTGTCCGGCCCCATCGAAATAACGGTGTTTGAAGATGATGATTAATAAACCGATAAAACCGCCTTGTCCAAAGACACTGAAAACACTTGACACCTATGAGTGTTGGTATAATTGTCACGGTTTCCACAAGGGTAAGGATTGTAAGTCCTACGCTGAGTATCTTCGTAGGTATAGGGTAAACAAACACAAATAGGAAAGGAGTATGGCTTTCAACGACACTATAAAAGAATTACAGGTGGAGAGAGAGAAGTTATTGGCTAAAATCCGACCACTCAATAATGCCATTCATAAACTGAACGCAAAAATAGAAAGGTTGATTAAGCAGAACCGAAAAAAGAGACAGGAAAAATGTCCTCACACCAAAACAAAAGAAAGAACAGATGGTGGATATTTTGAACAGGGTAGAATGACCGCTCCTCTGTATTGGAATGAAAAGGTCTGTGTCAGGTGCGGGAAAGTTGTAGAAAAAGAGGAAACTAAAAAGGTCTGGAAAAAAGCATAGGAAAGGAAACAGTATGAAAGTTTTGGATATGAAAGTAAATTGGATGGAGAGTTGGGATAATGACCCGGAGATCATGCTTTTGGTGGACAAAATGCCAGATCCCGATAATGTGAGATATGAACAGAAGGACAATCTTTTCTTCGCAGAGGATGATGGTTATGTGTCTTTCTTCGCATATTCTCGGCCCGGTGATGGTTATGGTGGACGCACCTTTAATATCACCTTAACGAATGGTGAGGAAAGGGCTCTCAAAGGCCCGTGGTCAAGTAGAGCCGGCGTTATGAATAGTGCAGGATTTGAGCCGTGTCTCGATGTTATCATCACCGATGATCCCGAAGTGTGGGAGAAGGGATATACTTTTATGGCCGGGGCCGTAACGAAGAAACTGGTTGACGAGTATCTCGACAAGTTTCTTCCTGATGTCTTTCTCTATAAGATTGAGGATGAGAGGGATGGTGATATCATCTATCAGCCCTATTTGAAGGACGGCCGGAAGAAACCCGAGCCGAAAACATATTGGGGTAAACAGAGAAATAACTGGAAGGAGAAATAATATGGAATTTTTAAACTGGTGGTTTAATGACCACTACATTTTGTCAACAATTTTTACATCGTTCTTTTCTTTCATCTGGGCGATCTTTTACGATTTGACGATCAGAGCGGTGGTGTCTTTCATTTTCGTTTTACTTTGGTGGGGCGTGGAGCTAAGGTGATAATATGTTCAAATACACTTGTTTTATTTTTGGATTGATGTTGCTTCACTGGGCGGCCGACTTTGTTCTTCAATCGGATAGGGTGGCCCTCTCAAAATCAGAGAAGAACAGTGTTCTTGGGGAACACTGTATCATCTACAGTTTACCGATGGCGTTTCCGTTCCTTGCATTCGGGTTCACCGCGGCAGCTGTGGCCTTCTCTACACTTCTACTCTCTCATTTCGTCATTGACTATGTGACGGCCAGATTGAATAAGAAGTTTTGGCTGAATAACAAGCGTCACGAATTTTTCGTGATGGTTGGGTTCGACCAGTTTTTACATATCGGTGTTATTCTGTATTTAGCACTAACTTTTTGGAGGATATAAAATGGCTAAGAATGAATGTGGAAAGATGCGGAAAGTGGATAACCCCTACGAGATTTGGGTCTGTGAGGCTATCGGATGGGAATGGCGTGTATTGAAGAAGTATCAGACGCCTGAGAACGAGGCGAAGAACCCTTATGCTCGGTGGTTTGTGGCTGTGAAGTCACCGAATACTTTTGGCAGCTACGATATGGGCGATACCTATGTCAACGACATTAAATCCTGTGCAGTGAGGGTGAAGTAATGGGTAAACTTATTTTATTTCCTGCTCATAGAGCAAGACAAAGCACAAGGGAAGCATTGGGTGCGGTGCGTGGACTGATGTATGCCACGCCGATATCAATTCTTTTATGGGTGATGATAATACTCATCGGCCTTTACATCTACAGGGGGTAAATATGAAACTGTTTACAATATCCTATGGTAAATGGGATGTGTTTTGCACCGAAGAAGATTTGGTGATTATGTTGGGTAATAATCTTCCCGGGGAAAATCTTATTGAAGTATTAGACCTTCTCGATGTCGGAGATCAATATGGTGAAGATGGCCCTGATGGAGAAACCCTCAATATCAAAAGAATAGAATAGGAGAGTTTTATGCCAGCAGACCTTACAGAAAAGATGATGGAAAAAATAAAGGCACAGACAAGTGCCTTAATCAAGGATAATTTCAATACTAATCCCAGTGATGCCGTATATCAGCTGGTGTTTTCAGCGATGTTGATAGGTGTGACTATCGGTATGGAATGGGAAGATAGAATAACACAAATAGCCGAGATGAAGGGAGCAGAGAAACATGGCAAATAATTTAGCACCGTTTACAGCATTTGAGGATAGCGCCCATATTTGGTCGGAGTCTTTACA
>Ga0316617_100000033_pt1 | contig 26079 bp, 21 predicted proteins | sample OWC_Aug_M1_C1_D2_FD_207801 | JGI IMG/M metagenome (GOLD analysis project Ga0316617, IMG submission 207801) | Wetland soil microbial communities from Old Woman Creek delta, Ohio, United States - OWC_Aug_M1_C1_D2_B | ecosystem: Environmental > Terrestrial > Soil > Wetlands | place: USA: Ohio... | reverse complement strand
GCGCAACGGAAAGCACTACACGCTGATCGATACCGCCGGCGTGCGGAAGCGCGGCAAGGTGTTCGAGGCCGTCGAGAAATTCTCCGTCATCAAGACCATGCAGGCCATCGATGATGCCAACGTGGTTATTCTGGTAGTGGATGCCATGGACGGCATCACCGAGCAGGAGGCGCATATCGCCGCCTTCATCCTGGAAACCGGCCGCGCGCTGGTGGTGGCGGTGAACAAGTGGGACGGGCTGGACCGGGACAAGCGCGACTGGTTCAAGCACGAGATCGACCGCAAGCTGCAATTCCTCGACTTTGCCGAGTTCCACTATATATCGGCACTCAAGGGCAGCGGCCTGACGCCGCTGCTGCAATCGGTGGACAATGCCTACAAGTCGGCCATGGCCAAGCTCTCTACCCCAAGGTTGACGCGGGTGCTGGAAGAGGCCATCCAGCAGCATCAGCCGCCGATTTCCAAGGGCATACGTCCCAAGCTGCGTTATGCGCACCAGGGCGGCAGCAATCCTCCGGTGATCGTGGTGCACGGCAACCATGTTGACGGCGTCAAGCAGAGTTACGTGCGCTTCCTGGAAGGAGTGTTCCGCAAAGCGTTTGAACTTTCCGGCACGCCGTTGCGTGTGCAGTTCAAACAGGGTGCAAACCCTTATGCCGAGCCCGATAAACGCAAATCCGGCGAGGGAATCGTCAGCATGCGCAGGCGCAAAACCGCCCAGCGTGCAGAATTGAAAGCCCGCAAGGAGTCGGAAAAGGAAAGCCCCAAGCCGATCGCCGCTGTTCGTAAAAAGCCGCGTCAGTCATGAGGTCGGTACACGTAACTTAACGCTAGCGCTCCGCTCGGGGCGTATGTCCAGCGGCTATTTCAGCGGATTCTCACTATTTCATTGACGTGAAACGGCTATTTGAAGCATGTTCGCCTCTCAGAAATTATGCGTGTACTGCACGCTGAGGATGTTGACGTCGCTGTCGTAATCGCCCACCAGCTGGCCAGTGCTGCTTGGCACTGCGCCATCGTTCAGCGAGGCGTCCTTGATGAAAATGTGGGTGTAGCCGACATCAAGGCTGCTATTGGTATTGAACTTGTAGTTGGCGCCTATCGCCAACCAGGTGCGGTCGTTATCCGGGATGCGCGGCGTACGATCTTCACTGCTGGATACCGGGCTTTCATCATAGGCGACGCCGGCGCGCAGTTTGAGGGCATCGCTGTAGCGATAGCTTGCGCCGAGCGAAGCGCGGATGGCGTTGCTCCAGTTCTCCGGCTGTACACTCAGGGTCTGGCCGGAAAGCGGGCCGGAATCACGCACGACGCGCAATTCCTGGAACGAGCTCCATTCTGTCCAGGTCAGGTCGGCCATGACATCCCACTGCTCGTTGACTTGGTGGAACGCACTAAGGGAGGCGGAAGCCGGCAGTTTGACTTCGGCCGTAACTTTTCCATAGGAAAAACGCGGGTTGGCGGCAAACACGGACGGAACGGATGAGAAGTAAACATGGCCTTCCAGCTCCTGCCGGATCTCTGAACGGTAAGCGACGCCAACTCTGGTAGAAAGCGTCGGCTGGAAGATGGCACCCAGATTGTAGCCCCAACTCCAGTCAGACCCCTTGATCTTGACCTTGCCATCGTCGGATTGGGGCGTAATGCCAAGCCCTGTACATCCTTTCGGCCCTACTGTTCCGAAGCAGATGGTTCCAAAGTCGACAGCATTGGTCAGTTCAGCCTCTGCCTTCTGGTAGCTGACTCCCGCGCCCAGGGAAAGCTTGTCGTTGACCTTGAACGCCAGGGACGGGTTGATGTTGATGGTGGTCAGCTCTGACTTGATGGCATGGTAGCGTCCAACCCAGTCGTCGTTGTATTCGGTCTTGAGTCCGAATGGCGCATTGACGCCGATGCCTAGCCTGACGTCATCGTTGATCGCTTTGGCGAAATAAAGATTTGGAACAATCGCCCAGTCGCCGGCATCACCGCCATTGCCACCGGTCATTGGGCTGCCGACGCCGGAGCGTGCCCCCTGGTTGTTGAAATCCGCCGAGGGCTTGATGGCGTGTGCGGCGAATACCAACTGGCTGTCCGGCAGATAAGTCATTCCGGCGGGGTTGAAGAATATGGTGCTGGCATCCTCTGCCACTGCCGCAGCACCGGCATAGGCATTTCCCAAGCCGCTGCCACCCTGCTCGATCAGCGCGAAGCCGGCGGCATTGGCCAGGCCGGAGATTCCCAGTAATGTCGCTGATACGGCGAGGCGCCCCGTGATTCTTTTCATGCTGTTCTCCCCATCTAAAAGTCTATTGTAAATAACCTTCGTACAAATTCTCGTATTCTTGTTGATACTTTTCCAGCACTTTGTTGCGTTTGAGTTTGAGCGTCGGCGTCAACATCCCGTTATCCAGAGTCCACGGGTCAACCAGCAGGGCGATGCGGCGGATACGCGCATAGCCGGGAAAGGTTTTCATTTGCTGTGCCACGCGCGCCAGTGCGAAAGCCCTGGCTTGCGGTAGTTGCAGGCCTTCCGGCCAAGTGCTAGGCAGGTCACGCTCGCGTATCGCTTCATCCCAGCGCTCGCGGTTGACCACCGCCAGCAGGCTGAGGTAGGGTTTGCCTTCGCCGACCACCATGACCTGTTCGAACAGGGGATCGCTCAGGATGGCGGCCTCCATGTCTGCCGGCGGAATTTTCTCGCCATTGTTCAGCACGATGATTTCCTTGATGCGGCCGGTGATGGTGATGTGGCCATATCCGTCGATGTGCGCGACGTCGCCAGTGTTGAGCCAGCCGTCGGCGGTGAATATGGCGCGGGTGGCGGCCTCGTTGTTCCAGTAGCCCAGCATGACGTTGGGGCCGCGCACTTCCAGTGCGTCATGTGGCCCGAGGCGCACTTCGACGCCGGGCAGGGTGTTGCCGACGCTAGATGGATGGTTGTCTTCGGCGCGGTTGACGCTGATGACCGGGCTGGTTTCGGTGAGGCCATAGCCTTGAATGATGGTGATGCCGAGGCCGATGAAAGTGCGGGCATTGTCGGCGGAAAGCGCCGCGCCGCCGGAGACCGCAAGCCGCAGCCGGCCGCCTAGCTTTGCTGCCAGCTTGTCGGCCACCGCGCGTTTGAGCATGGGCCACAGCAGGTGCTTGCGCTGCCAGGGAGCGCGCCCTTGCGCGTGCTCGAAGCGGCTGTAGCCAACCTCGACTGCCAGCGCGAACAGATGGCGTGCGTACGCGGGCCCCTTGTCCAGCTTGTTGCGCAGCCCGGCCTGGATACGTTCGAAGATGCGCGGCACGGTGACCAGGATGGTGGGGCGAATGGACGTCAGGTCTTCCTGCAATTGCTGGATGGAGCGTGCGTAGGCCACCGTGGCACCAGCCATGACCGGGAGGATATAGCCGCCCATGCGCTCCAGGCAGTGCGACAGCGGCAGGAATGACAGGAATGTGTCGTCCGGGTAGATATCGAAAGTATGCAAGCCCGCCCAGGAGTTGCTCAATAGATTGTGGTGGGAAAGCATCACACCCTTGGAATTGCCGGTGGTGCCTGAGGTATAGACGATGGTGGCCAGCGCGTTCGGGTCGCTGACCATGTGGCGAAATTCGCCATCGCCGTCCGGCAGCCATTCGTCAATGCCGCGCAGGCGCGAATCGTCATCGCCTTCCGGTGGGGTCCTGATGGTGACGATACGTGTCAGAGTGGATGATAAATTGGCGGCCTCATGAATCGGATGCCAGTGTGTGGCGCTGTCGATCAGCAACAATTTTGCGCCGCAATCCTGCAATATGTAGGCAACGTTATCCGGCCGGTCGGAGGTATAAAGCGGCACGGTGACCAGTCCCAGGCCGAGCGCCGCCTGGTCGAACATGACCCATTCCGGGCAGTTTTTCAGCATGATGGCCACGCGATCGCCCGGTTGCAGGTTTTCGTGTTGCAGTGCCTTCTGCCAGCGTGCGATTTCGTGAACCATATGCGCCCAGCTGTGCGTCTGCCATTCACCCATGTGGTCGTTGTAGTAGCGGAAGGCCGGCCTCTCCGCGCTGCGGCGTGCGCGCTCGTGAAACATGCCGTCCAGGGTAATGGCGTCCTGCGGCGCGATCAGGTCGGTGTGCGGAGCTTTCATTACATGCTCTTCAGGCCGAAAAACGCGCGGATTCTAGAGAGCATGTCCTGGTTCTGTTGCGCCATCTGCCTGGCGCGCGTGTCGGCATCCAGTTCCTGTTGCAGGCTGTCCCGATCGATGCGGCGTCTGACCAGGGTTTTCGAGATTTCTTCGGCGAGCTCGGGACGGCTCTTCAAAACGGTTTCGAAGGATTCCTTATCCAGCAGATAGCATTCGGAATCCTTGGCGGCAATTACCGTGGAGCCCCGCGGAGCGCCCGTCATCAGCCCCATTTCCCCGAAGAAATTGCCGGGATATAGCGTGGAAAGCTTATGCTGCTCATGGCCGGGGGTTTCCAGAAACACGTCGGCTTCGCCGTCGATGAGCATATACAGCCAATCGGCCACTGCGCCCTGGTGAATGATGACATCGCCTGTGGCAAATGGCGCGTATTTGAGTTTTTGTGCGATTTCAAGCAACTCGTCCTCACGCAGCCCGTTGAACAACTCCACCTTGCGCAGCGCATCGACGCGCTCCTGGATGCGCCTTGTTTGCCGTGCCAGTTCGCGTTTTTCACCTTCCTTGGTCATGTGAACGTTGTATTCAGGGAAGGCTAGAAGGATACCGGCGCGTAGCAGGGCCGCATAGACGTGGTCGCGCACATCGGAGTCGGTCGGGTCGTCCACCTGCAAGTCGGTCAACCAGTAGCGAAGGGCGTAACGCCCGTAACTGGCGTCGAATTCCATCAATACGCAGTTGGGCGGGGGCTGTTTTGCGACGTTGCGGATATCGGTCTCGCGCAGGGCATCTTCCACGGTATTGATAACTCGGGAGGGTGGTATGTGGTAAGCGACATTGAACCAGATCCACCGTCGCAACTGGACAGGTTCTCCTCCATGCCGGCCGAGCACGGAGAATTTGGATTTCATGAGCTGGCTGTTTGGAACAATCACTGTTTCCCAGTTACGTGTTTCGATGGCGGTGTGTCGCCAGCGGATTTCCACAACCTTTCCGGTTACATCGTCGACCTTGATCCAGTCGCCGACCTCGATGGAGTCGTCGAGTTGCAACGCCAAACCGCCCAGAACGTTGCCGAGCGTATCCTGCATGGAAAAGGCGATGATGGCGGTAATGATGGCTGACGTGGTAACAATCTCGGAGAGATCAAGGCCGGCGTCGTGCAAGCGGACGAAGCCCCAGCCAAGGTAGGTGATGAATACGACGATATCTTCCAGAATTCGCGGCGGTTCCATGCGGAGGAAGGGAATAAGCAGGCGGAACGCGAACATTCCGCAGAGGCGGATGGCCGTCACCCCCTCCAGTATGAGGAAGGTTTCATGCAACCATCTGCCCGGCACCGCAAACCCGAGTTGCGCGATGATTCCGCTGGCGAACTGCCCTGCCAGGCTGGCGGCGAAGACAGCCAGGGTGATGGTAACGGAACGTTGATCGGCAGGATTGGAGCGTGAAAGCATCAATCCGATGCCGGCCAGCAACAGAAAAAGCATAGCCCCATGCCAGGCAAAGAAATTGATGCTACCCCACAAAGATTCGACGTTGTTCATGTAAGCATTCTAAAGTGACAGGGTGCGATCATGTAACCACCGTCGATCAGCTTATCAGCTGAAACATGAACAGTACGTAAAGTGCGGAAACCGTGAGTTGGCAGAGTGTGATGGGCAGGCCATAGCGCAGGAACCTGACGAACGTGATTCGCTGGCCGCGATTCGCGCAGATGCCGGCGCTCACGATATTGGCGGAGGCTCCAATGAGCGTGGCGTTGCCGCCAAGCGTCGCGCCGAACATCATTGCGATGAACACGGGAATGCTGGCAACGGGCCATTCGGTGAAGTGCGCTGCGAGCGCCACCTCGGGAACGACCTCGGCAGCCACCAGATAGCCCTTGATCATCAGGATCGAGGCGGCGACCACCGGAATGTTGGCGAGCAGGCTCGATAAGGTGCCAATCCCCGCAATCATGGTAAGCGCAACGAACTTCATGTCTGTGCCGTACCATTGGTACAGTTTGAACGACAGGCTCTGCAACAACCCGGTCTTGGTGAAAGCCTGTACCAGGACAAAGATGGAGGCGAGGAATACCAAGGTTTTCCAGTCTATGGAGCGGAACACCTTGTCCACTGGCTCGACTTTTGTGCTGTACACGGCCAGTAGCGCGAGTGAGGCTGCGATGATCGCGACTGCCGGAGGCACGATATGCGTAGGAAGGTCTTCGCCAAACAGGAACAGTAGTATCATCGCTGCCAGTACCGTGAGGGCAAGCGCAGCATACCCCGGTTTATCCAAAGGTTTAGCCGGCTGCTCCGGGGGCAGCGCCCGCTGCATGTTCCACACCTCTGGCATCAGCCGCGGCAACAGCGGAACGATTACCACGAGCGAAATCAATCCCCCGAGGCTGACCTTTTGCAGGTACTCGCCAAAGCTCATGCCAATTGAACTGCCGACCAGAAAAGTCGCAGGGTCGCCGACCAGCGTCAACATTCCCGCCGAGTTGCTGACTATCGCTGTGAGCACCATTGGCCCGACGAAGTCGATCTCGAGCTCCTCGGCAACCCTGATGATAATGGGCGCGAGCAGAATCACCGTAGTGGCGTTTGGCAGAAATGCACACAGCGGAGCCACCAGCGCGATTAGCAGGAGCAGAAAGCGCTTGCCGCTGCCGCGGGTCGCGCGCAGGTAAACGTATCCTATACGCTCGAACAGGCCCGTGGTGGAAAGCGTGTGCGCCACCACCATGCCACCGAACAGCAGCGCGATCGGTCCACCCGAGCTATTGGCAGAGGCCAGCAGGTCAGCTGCGTTGATGACATCGAACCCGAGAAGCACGCTTACGCCCAGCAACGCTGCAAGCGTCATGTCGATCAGGTCGAACGCAATTGCCAGGATCACCGCCGCGAATACGGCCAGAGTAATGTAAAGATGCAGATCACTCATATTTTAGATACCGGTTAGCTAGCGCATCGGCGGGGCGTACATCAGCCCACCCTGCGTCCATAGTTGGTTGAGGCCGCGCTCCATTTTGAGCGGGCTGCCACGCCCGACATTGCGCTCGAATATCTCGCCGTAATTGCCGACGCTCTGTATCACGCCCATTGCCCAGCCGGCATCGATGTCAAGCGCCTTGCCTGCATCGCTGCTGGCGCTGAGCAGACGCTGGCCTTCAGGCTCGCGAACACGCTTCAGCACGTTGCTTCGCGTCAAACCGAGTTCTTCGGCGCTGACAAGTGCATTCAGTACCCAGCGCACCAGCGTCAGCCAGTCGTCGTCGCCGGCACGCACTGCCGGCCCCAGCGGCTCTTTTGATATGTGCTCGGGGAGAATGAGGTAGGCTGATGCTCCACCTGGCGCGCGGGCGCGCGCCACGGCAAGTTGCCCGGTGTCGGAAGTGTAAGCGGCGCAGCGCCCCGCAAAAAATGCATCGGCAGCTTCGCTTGCGGAATCGAGGACGAGCGGCTCGAAACTCATACCGCGTGCAGTGAAATAACTAGTGAGATGCTGTAAATGCGTCGTACCCTTCTCGAAGCAGATTGTCTTTTTGTCCAGGGCGGCAATGGAGGAATTGCCGGCTTTATTGACGGGAGTCTTGCCTTTGGAGGAAGCAGGTTTCTTTGCCTCGACCGACTTCTTTTCATCAGCCTTCCTTGGCACCATCAAACCCTGCCAGTCGTAGAACAGGACTCCGGCAAACTGTATTTTGAGGCTGGCTTCGCGGACAAGCGTCCAGGTGGTGTTCCGTGCAAGCACATCGACCGTGCCGCCCTTCAGTGCCGGAAATCTTTCCGAGGCACGTAGTTGCACGAAGGTTACCTTTTTTGCATCGCCCAGTGCGGCGGCGGCCACTGCACGGCAGAAATCCACATCCAGCCCCACCATCAGCCCTTTGTCGTCCCGGCTGGAAAATCCGGCGATGCCCTCGCTTACGCCGCAGCGCAGTTCGCCGCGCGACTTGATCTGGCTCAACGTTTCACCTGCCGCCGCAGATGCCGGGCCGCATGTGGCGACTAGCAATACTGTTGCTGTCACGAACGACCTAAAAATTAGGGTGAGAGAATTGATGGAAGCGATTTTCATTGATTATGTGATATTGCACTGGTTTTCAGATAACAACTTTAAGTCCGTTTTCTGCTAGTTTGCTGAATCAAGCTGCTTTGCCACAAGAGGTCCGATGCTTTTAGCTTAGTCATTCTAAATTGAATGGGGGTGGTCATGTTAAGGCCCTCATGATTATCATGAGAGAAAATTACAGATTATTGCACTGTTGTCTGGCAGGCTGTGCGGCACACAATATGTCCGTTCTCACTGTTGTCTTTCATGGCATGCGGTGAGATCTATCAAACATGCAATATTTCTAGTCAAGGAGACTTAAGACATGTGGACCAAGCCTGAAGTTACCGAAATGCGTTTCGGCTTCGAAGTAACCATGTACGTCTGCAACCGCTAAGTTGCTGATACTGCGGGCTGCCTCGGGAGTTCCCTGACGCAGCCCGTTTTACTTGGAAAAACACGATATGCATATCCACGTTTTAGGAGCAGGTGCAGGCGGAGGGTTCCCGCAGTGGAACTGCAACTGTCATAACTGTGATGGCCTGCGCAAGGGCACTATCAAGGCCCGGGCTCGTACCCAATCATCCATTTGCGTCAGCGGCGATGGCGTTAACTGGGTTTTATTCAACGCCTCGCCCGATGTGCTCAAGCAGGTTCAGGAATTTGCCCCCTTGCAGCCGGGCCGGGCACTGCGGGATACCGGTATCGTCGGCATCGTGCTGATCGACGCGCAGATCGATCACACCACCGGTCTGCTGATGCTGCGCGAAGGCCAGGTCAAGCGCGAAATTTTCTGTACCGAGATGGTGAAGAACGACCTCACCAGTGGCAACCCGCTGTTCAATATTCTCGGCCATTACTGCGGTGTTAATTGGCATGATGTGCCGATCGATGGCTCTACCTTCGAGATTCCCGGTGCGGCCAACCTGAAATTTACGACGGTTGCGCTCAAGAGCAAGGCGCCGCCTTATTCTCCGCACCGCTACGATAGCCACGATGGCGATACCATTGGCGTGCTGGTTGAAGACACCAGTAACGGCAAGAAGCTGTTCTACGCGCCCGGCTTGGGCGAAATCGAGCCACATTTGCCGCCCCTGATGGTGCAGGCTGATTGCATCATGGTGGACGGTACTTTCTGGACCGATAACGAGATGATCGATCTCGGCCTGATGGACAAGACCTCGCGCGATATCGGCCACTTGCCGCAATCGGGCAAAGGCGGCATGATGGAAGTGTTGTCGGCCTACCCCAAGGCCAAGCGCGTACTGATCCACATCAACAATACCAATCCCATCCTGAATGAAGAATCCCCGCAACGTCGCGAACTGGAAGCGACCGGCATCGAGGTTTCCTACGATGGCATGGATATCATTCTTTAACGGAGAGAAATATGAGCGACAACCTGCAACCCTGGAGCCGTGAAGAGTTTGAACAGAAGCTGCGTGAACGCGGCCGCGGCTATCACATTTACCATCCGTTTCATGTGCTGATGTATGAAGGAAAATTGAGCAAAGAGCAGATTCAGTGCTGGGTAGCCAATCGTTTCTATTACCAGATCGCCATCCCAATCAAGGATGCGGCAATTCTTTCCAATTGCTGGGATCGCGAGATTCGACGAGGCTGGATCCAGCGTATTTTCGACCACGATGGTAGTGGTCACATCAACGAAGGTGGCGAGGGGGGCATCGAAGCCTGGATTCAACTCGGCGAAGCTGTTGGCCTGACGCGCGAGGATGTGACTTCCCTCAAGATGGTATCCCCAGCAGCGAAATTCGCCGTGGACGCCTACATCAATTTCGCACGTCAGCGCCCGTGGCAGGAAGCCGTCTGCTCATCGCTGACGGAGTTGTTTGCGCCGCATATTCACCAGCAGCGTATCGATGCCTGGCCGGAAAAATACCCATGGATTAAACCGGAAGGCATGCAGTACTTCAAGAACCGCCTGACTCAGGCCCGCCGCGATGTGAAGCAGGGGTTGGATGTCACGCTGGATTATTTCGGCAAGTCGCGCGAAATGCAGGAGCGCGCCTGTGAAATCCTGCAGTTTAAGCTGGATGTGCTGTGGGCGCTGGCCGATGCCATCATGCTGCAGTGCTGTGATGTCAAGATCGAGGGTGGCACGCAATATGTCCGACAAGATCAAGTCTGATGACGTGTTTGGCCTCGCGCGTCATTTCCGCTTCCAATGGGAAGAGGCGCAAAGTGGCTACGTGCTGCTGTTTCCCGAGGGCATGATCAAGCTCAACGGTGGGGCAGGCGAGGTGATCAAGCGAGTGGACGGCAAGAAAACCGTCGCCGAGATCGTTGCCGACTGCAAGGCGGCTTTCCCAGATGTGCCCGATCTCGAGGCGGATGTGATGTCCATGCTGGAACTGGCGCTTGGTAAGGCCTGGATTGCTTTGAAGGACTAGTGATGACTCAACAAAATAACGGTGCCGCTGCCAACCGCATCCCGCAGCCATTCTGGCTGCTGGCAGAGATTACCTACCGCTGCCCGCTTCATTGCGCGTTCTGCTACAACCCGACGGACTACGTCACCCATACGCAGAACGAACTCTCCACTGAGCAGTGGATCAAGGTGCTGCGCGACGCCCGCAAGATGGGTGCTCTGCAGCTCGGCATCTCCGGCGGCGAACCGCTGTTGCGCGATGATATTGAAGAGATTGTGGCCGAGGCGGGCAGTCTGGGCTATTACTCCAACCTCATCACCTCCGGTGTCGGCCTCACCGAGAAGCGCATTGCTGAGTTCAAGCGCGGCGGGCTGGATCACATCCAGCTTTCCATGCACGATATCACCAAGGAAATCAACAACTTCATCACCGACACCAACACCTTCGAGCTGAAAAAGAAGGTGGCGGCCATGATCAAGGAATACGATTACCCCATGGTGCTTAACGTGGTGATCCACCGCTACAACATCGAGCATATCGGCGAAATCCTCGAAATGGCCGAGCAGATCGGCGCCAATTATGTCGAGCTGGCCAACACCCAGTACTACGGCTGGTCGTTGCTCAACCGCGCGCAACTTATGCCGACAAAAGAGCAGTTGGAGAAAGCCGAGGCCATCACCAACAAGTTCCGCCAGAAGGTCGGCAGCAAGATGCAGATATTCTTTGTGGTGCCGGATTACTACGCCGACCGACCCAAGAAATGCATGAACGGCTGGGGCGAGGTGTTCATGATCGTTACCGCCAATGGTGATGTATTGCCCTGCCATTCGGCGCGTTCGCTTCCGGGACTGGAGTTCCCCAACGTTCGTGATAATGGCCTGGAGTGGGCATGGAACGAATCGCCGGCGTTCAACAAGTACCGTGGTGATGAATGGATGAAGGAACCGTGCCGTTCCTGCCCGGAAAAGGAAAAAGACCTGGGAGGATGCCGCTGCCAAGCCTATCTGCTGACTGGTGATGCCGAGATTGCCGACCCTGTCTGCAGTCTCTCCCCAGCGCACGACGTAATCCTGCAAGCCATCGAGGACTCCAAGAACCCGCAACTGGCCGCGCAGCCTATCCTGTTCCGCAATGACAAGAACTCTCGCAAACTAGTCGAGGGCGAATTGAAGGAGTTGGCCGCACCGTTTCACGCGTTGCCATAACAATAATCAGTTATTTTTTTACCCTTGAATCTCGCTTACTGTTTTCCGAAAGCGTATCAAAGCCGCAGTAAAGAAAACTGAACCCATCGCCGCGGTTGCAGCAAACTCCTTCCAGACCACATCAAACCCTGCGCCACGATAAAGAATGGCTTGAGCAAAGCTCACGAAGTGAGTGGACGGTGAGAACATCATGATGCGCTGTACCAGCATAGGCATGCTGTCGAACGGAGTGTTGCTGCCGGAGAGCAGGTTCATAACGATGAATACTGGCATCGCCAGCAGCGCGAACTGAGGCATGGAGCGGGCCAGGGTGGCGAGAAAGATGCCCAGCGAAGTGACTGAGAACAGGTAGATCAGAACGCCTGCTGTAAACAGAGGAACAGAGCCGGCAATCGGCACCTGTAGCACGCCCTGTACCATCAGGTGCAAGGAGAGACTTGCGGCGATGATGACGACTAGCCCATTGGCCCATATTTTGGCGAGCATGATTTCAGCCGGTTCCAGTGGCATCACCAGTAGATGTTCGATCGTTCCATGCTCGCGCTCGCGAATAAATGCGGCCCCAGTAAGAAAAATGGAAAACAGCGTGATGTTGTTTATGACCTGCATCACCGAGACAAACCACGGAGACTGACGGTTCGGGTTGAACAGGGAACGGGTGATGAGGTTAATTTTCTGGGACTCTGAGGTATTGAGGAAGACCGACACTTCCTGAGTGATGATGTTCTGGATGTGGCGAGCACCGCTTCCGGCCTGAATCATGGCAGTGGCATCTACGTTGACCTGCACAGTAGGACGCCACCCACGTTGGAGATCGGCCTGGAAGTTTGGTGGAATGTTGATGACAAAGGTATAACGCCCCCTGTCCATGGACTCATCGATCTGCTGCACATTAATTTTCTTTGGTGGCAGGAAATATGGTGGCAGCAGCGCATCGCGAATTCGATGTGACAGCACGGAACCATCTTCATCGACCACAGCCACAGATGCGTTGATCAGATCCATCTGCATGCCCTTGGCCTGAGCATAGATCGCAACGCTAAAGAAATAGGCAATCAAAACTACCAGCACTACGTCGTACCGCAGGCTTATAAGTTCCTTGAGGCCGAGCCGATAGATATTCTGCAGATGTGCGAGCATTATTAGCGCTCCTGGGTTCTGAGCCAATAAAGGCTCAGCAGGAGATAGGCTAAGATAATGATCCCCAGCGCTGCGAAGTTGAACCAAATGTCACCGAGCCCCAGTCCTTTTGTGAATGTGCCGATGCTGATGCGCTCGAAATAAGTGCTGGGAAATAGGAGTCCGGTTAACTTGGCTCCACCAGAAAGCGATGACACTGGCGTGAACAGGCCAGAGAACTGGATCACGGGTAGCATAATTAGCACAGCCGTACCACACAATGCCGCAATCTGTGTTTTGACGAAAGATGAAATTAGTAGGCCAAATCCGGTCGTCGCAATCACATATACTAAAGCGCCGGCAGACAGCACTAAAAAGCTACCCTTCAGAGGTATTTGGAACAGAAACAAAGCCAGAATAAATAAGCTTAGGTAGCTTAAGAAAGCAATAATTACATAAGGCAGCTGCTTTCCAAGAAGAAACTCCAATCCAGTAACCGGAGTAGTGTAAAGGTTGGTGATAGAGCCCATTTCTTTCTCACGCACCACACCGACTGATGTCATCATGGACGGAATCAGCGCCAGCATCAGCATCAGCATACCAGGCACCATGGCGAACACGCTCTTGAAATCCTGGTTATAGCGGTAGCGAGTCTCGATATTAACTGGGAATAGCGCTGGCATCTCACTCGTGCTTCGCTGCATTTGTTTCTGTAGATAGTCTTTATGCACTCCTTCCACGTAGCCACGTACGGTTTCGGCTGAGAAAGGCGCCGCGCCATCGATCCAAGCCGCCACTTCTACCGGGCGGCCAAGTGTGACGTTCTTGCCGAAATCAGGCGGAATCTCGATGGCGACCCGCAATTTGCCACCGCGCATCTGTTTCTCCAGATCAGGGTATCCCTGTAAAGGGGGTAACTCGCGGAAATAGCGCAAACTTGAATAGTTCTCCAGATAGGCCCGGCTTTCCGGCGATTGGTCGCGATCTAGCGCGGCATAAGCCTGGTTCTCAACGTCGAAAGAAATGCCGTAGCCGAAGGCGATCATGAGAATGATGGGGCCCAGCAGCGCGAATGCTAGGCGAATCGGGTCGCGCCAGATTTCCATCGCCTCGCGCCGGGCGTAGGCCAGCCAGCGCCGCACGCTGAACAACGAAAGCTTTTCACCCGGCGTTTGAACTGCTTGCTCAGGCGGAGCCACTGGGGTGGGCGGGATGGACTGCACCGGCGACTCTCCGGAGGCCTCTTCGAGATAGGCGATAAAAGCCTGCTCCAGCGTTTCTGCATTGCGCGCCCTGATCAGTTCATCCGGCATGCCCTGCGCTAGCACTTTTCCTGCGTGCATCAGCGAAATGCGATCGCAACGCTGAGCTTCGTTCATGAAGTGGGTGGAGATGAAAATGGTCACGCCTTCGTTGCGAGACAAATCCACCAGCAGGCGCCAGAAGCCATCGCGCGCCACCGGATCTACCCCGGAGGTGGGTTCGTCGAGAATAAGCATTTCCGGGCCATGGATAACAGCCACAGCCAGCGAGAGCCGCTGACGGATGCCGAGCGGCAGGCTCTCCGTGCGCTCATTAAGGTATGCCTGCAGGCTGAAGCGGCTGACCATCTCGCCGATGCGACCGGGAATTCTCGCGGTGGGAATATGAAACAGCCGCGCATGCATTTCCAGGTTCTGACGCACCGTGAGTTCGGTATATAGCGAAAAGGACTGCGACATGTAACCCACACGTTTGCGGGTCTCGATGTCGTGAGGATCTATCGGCCGCCCGAACAAACTTGCATCACCCTCCGATAACGGGAGCAGGCCGGTCAGCATCTTCATGGTGGTGGTCTTGCCACAACCGTTGGAGCCAAGAAAGCCGAAAATTTCGCCACGCTCGATGCGAAAACTGACGTGATCCACCGCGATAAAATCGCCGAAACGCCGGGTAAGATGATGCGCTTCGATGGCAGGGGGGCCGCCGTGCACCTGTTTGGGGGGGGCTACCAGAGCCCAGTGCTCCCGGCGCTTTTCATCCGGCAGCAGGGCAATGTAGGCTTGTTCCAAGGTGCTGTACGCATGTTCAGTCTTGAGTTGCGCCGGGGTGCTGGTGGCCAGAATCTTTCCTCCATCCATCGCCACCAGCCAGTCGAAGCGTTCTGCTTCCTCCATGTAGGCGGTCGCCACCATCACGCTCATCCCCGGCCGACGCTCGCGGATAAGGTCAATCAACTCCCAGAACTGACGACGAGAGAGCGGATCGACACCGGTGGTGGGCTCGTCCAGGATCAGTAGTTCCGGATCGTGAATCAGCGCACAGCATAGGCCCAGCTTCTGTTTCATGCCCCCGGATAGTTTTCCCGCAGGGCGGTCGGCGAATGGCGCCAGCCCAGTGCTGGCTAGCAGTTCCCGGATGCGCCAGGCGCGCTCCTGTGCTGACTGGCCAAACAGCCGTCCGAAGAAATCAACGTTCTCAAACACTGACAGCGTAGCGTAGAGATTTTTGCCCAGACCTTGCGGCATGTAGGCGACGCGCGGACAAACCGCGCTGCGATGTAGCAGATTGGCCATGCTCCCGCCCAATGCTTCCACACTGCCGGACTGAATTTCGCGCGCCCCGGATACGAGCGCCAGCAAGGTAGATTTGCCGACGCCGTCAGGGCCGATGAAACCGACCACACAGCCGGCAGGAATTTCCAGATCGACGCCGTCGAGGGCAAATACGTCCCCATAGCGATGGGTGACACCTGATAGCCGCGCTACGGAGCCTTGCGCGTCGGTCATTACGGAAGCTTCACCAGCAGTTGGTCCGGCCATTGAGCGGAAGAGTCAAGTTGAACGTAGGCCACGCCAGGTAGTCCGGTTTTTACCCGGGTTTGGTACTTTCTGAGTAGTTCAGGATCGATTTGCGCCTTGACACGGAACACCATCTTCTGGCGCTCGGAGGAAGTCTCGACGGTCTTGGGGGTGAATTGCGCCTGGCTGGCGACGAAGGAAACCTTGGCGGGGATTACATACTGTGGCACGGCATCCAGGACCAGCCTGGCATCAGCCCCGATCGCAACTCTGCCAGCGACGCTTTCTGGAAGAAAAAATGTCATGTAGACATCGCTCAAGTCCAGAACAGTTAACACCTTGCCCCCGGCAGCAAGCACCTCACCAGGTTCTGCCATACGATATTGGATGCGGCCTCCCTTTGACGTTTTAAGGTTGGCGTCCTCAATGTCGGCTTTGATCTTTTCAACAGCTGCTATGGCAGCATCAGTGGAAGATCTGGACTCAGCTATCTGGGATTTTGATGCCTCTATGATAGATTGTGCCTCCGTTAATTGAGAGTTTGCAGTTTCAATAGCAGCTTGCGCTTCTTCCACCTTCGATTTTGCAGCATCCAATGAAGCCCTAGCAGTTTGTAGCTTGTTCCGATCTGCTTCAAGTCGTTGTGGTGTGATAAACCTTTTTGTAACAAGCTCTTCAGAACGTTGCAGCTCACTTTCAGCAAAAGCGACTTCGCTCTCACTTTGCGCCACTAAGGCGAGCGCGGTCTCCTTTGCTTGCTGTCTTTGTGCGACAAGGGCTGCGGCACTTATTTTGGCTTCCTGACGTTGAGAGGTCATTGCTATTGCAGTGGAAGTAGCGCTTTGCGACTGCTTCACCTTAGCCTCCATCTGATGGAGTTCTGCTTCCATAGTCTGGGTGTCCATACGGGCTACTATCTGCCCTGCATCGACAAAATCTCCTTCTCTGAACAATACCTCTTTGATTCGACCTGCTGTTTTTGTCGAAATGTCAATTTCGGTGGCTTCAATACGCCCATTTCCTACCGCAAATCCTTCTGGCAATCTTGCGGGCTTAATGCGTTGCCATAAATATAGGCCTGATAAAACTATCATCACAACGCCCAATATGACTATCAACCGGCGCCGAAGGTTACTACTCATATCTTGATATCCCTAATTCTATTGGTCACTATGCTTGGTGAAATTCTGCATCCAGTTTGATTTTACAACTTGAGAAAATGACAATTCGCTTTAGCTTTTCGAATTGTGAAAAATGGAAACAAATCATTATCCCAAAAGGACAAGGTTTGTGATTAAGTGTTTAGTAAATTACAAATAGATCTTTGGTTAAATGGCTAGAGCCGGCGGATAGTAGAAGTCAAACCTGACAGAAGATGTCAGATCAACCCAAGGCTAGTACACATGAGCCATATTCTGCCACAATCAACTACTGCCGATTGTGGCAGAATTGCACGATGCCTTCCCAATCCGTAATCGCCATCGTACTGGCGGCATTGGCAGCCCTTGCGCCATTCGCCATCGACACCTACCTTCCCGCATTTCCTATGCTTGCGCACGATCTGGGGGGTACGGCGCTGGGCTTGCAACAGAGCCTGACTTTTTATCTCTTGCCGTACGCGATCATGACCTTGTGGCATGGAGCGATTTCCGATGCTATTGGCCGTCTGGCGGCCATACGCTGGGGGCTGCTGGTGTTCGCACTGGCGTCGATTGGCTGCGCGCTAGCTCCGAACATCGAGACCCTTTGGTTTTTTCGTGTGCTGCAAGGGCTTTCGGGCGGGGCGGGCAACGTGGTGGCGCGCGCGATGGTGATCGACTTGTTCAAGGGGGTGGCTGCGCAGCGCGTGATGGCGCAAGTACAGATGATTTTCGGCATCGCTCCCGCCATCGCCCCGGTGATCGGTGGTTTGTTGCTGGGTATCCACTGGCAAGCGATTTTCGTGTTCCTGTGCCTGTACGCCTTGCTGGCGTTGGCAGCTGCGTACTACTTCCTTACGGAACCTCTCCCGCCCGCGCGGCGCGTGCCGCTGACGCCGCGCCAGGTATTGACGGACTACCGGAAAATCTTCAGCGATCGGGAGTTCGTGCTTCTGATAGTAGCGTTCGGCGCCAACTTCGCAGGCTTTTTCGTCTACGTGCTGGCCGCGCCGGTGTTCCTGGTCAATCATCTCGGTCTGAACGAGCACCAGTTCGGCATGATGTTCATTCCCACCGTGCTAGGCATGGTGACCGGCTCCTGGCTGGCGCGCCGCGCAGCCGGACGTCTGCCCAATGCCACCATTCTGCGCCTGGCCTATGCCTGGATGAGTGGAGCGGTGCTGCTAAATGTTGCGGTTTGCCTGTGGCTGCCGCCAGACCCGTTGACCAATATCCTACCTATCATGCTATACAACGTCGGCATGGCGTTCGCCATGCCGGTGCTTGCCGTAAACGCGCTGGATCGGCATCCGCGCCTGCGCGGTACTGCCGCATCCGGGCAGGCTTTCGTGCAGATGGTGCTTTCCACGGTTTCCGCCGGGCTAGTCATTCCCTTGCTGTGGCAAAGCCCGCTTGGCTTGGCGATCGGCATGGCAGGCTATTTGCTGCTGGGCTGGTGGTTCACCAGGCAATCAAAAGTGTGGCAAGGAAATGCATAATCAGCCAGAGCGTAGCGCCCCGATCGGTGCTACGGTGGATGGTGGCGGCGTCAACTTCAGCCTGTTTTCGCGCAACGCCACCGGGGTGGAGTTGATGTTGTTCGATTAAGAAGATGCTCCCTCGCCGCCGCGTGTGATCGCCCTCGACCCCTATGGTCGGGCGGTGCTGGTGCCCAAGGGCTACAGTCGTACCGCCGCTGCCCTTCTTACACGGTTGCCATAATGTGGCATCGGTTCAATAAAAAAGGAGGCATGTGCCTCCTTATTGTGTTGCGCTTGCACCGGTTTATTCGGCCAGCAGCCCGCGCTTGCCTTTCTGGCCGTTGTGCTGGTCGGCGTCAGGCAGGGGGTCCTTCCTGGAAGTGATGGCCGGCCATACTTTGGCCAGACGGGCGTTGAGTTCGATGTATTCCTGCTGGTCGGCGGGCACATCATCCTCGGCGAAAATGGCCTCTGCCGGGCACTCCGCCACGCACAGGGTGCAGTCGATGCACTCGTCCGGGTCGATGGCGAGGAAATTCGGGCCTTCCACGAAGCAGTCCACCGGGCAGACGTCCACGCAGTCGGTGTATTTGCACTGGATGCAGTTTTCAGTTACGACGTAGGTCATTGCTTTAACTCCAAATTCTGAATATTTTTGAATTTTACCACTTATTGGATCATTCCGGCGCCGACCGTCATGTTGGTGAAGTCATCGATCACGATGAAACCACCCGTGGCGCGGTTGTCGGTGTAGGCATCGCAGGCGATCGGCTTCAGTAGCTTGAGGTTGACCTTGCCGATTTCGTTCATCTTGAGCTCTGCCGGCGCTGCGATGTGATCCAGCGTGTTGATGTCGACGCGCTCGACCAACGCGGTCACCATAGCCTTGACGGTGGTGGTAGCGTGCTTGATCAGGTATTTTTTGCCGGGCTGCAGCGGGGTTTCGTGCATCCAGCACAGCATCGTCGTCAATTCCTTCTCGACACGCGGCTGGTTGCCGGTGTGGACGATCATGTCGCCGCGAGAGATATCACGCTCGTCTTCCAGTGTCAGCGAGACGGACATCGGGGCGAAGGCTTCCTGCAGGTTGCCCTCGAACGTGACGATCTCCTTGATGCGTGAGGTAAGGCCGGATGGCAACACGGTGATATCGTCACCGACATTGACCGAGCCTGACTCGATGCGGCCCATGTAGCCGCGAAAGTCGTGCAGTTCCTCGGTCTGTGGACGTGAGACGCACTGCACAGGGAAGCGGAAGTCTTCGGTATTGATCTTGCCTGTGACCGGGGCGGATTCCAGTTTTTCCAATAACGTTGGCCCGTTGTACCACGGCATCTTGTCGCCACGCGTCACCACCATGTCGCCTTCCAACGCAGAAATGGGGATGAAGCTAACCTCGCCGCCGATGAAGCCCAGCTTGTCGTAGAAGTCGGAGAAGTCCTGGCGGATTTTGTCAAAGACTTCCTGCGAGTAATCCACCAGATCCATCTTGTTGATGGCGACCACGATGTGGGGGATCCCCAGCAAGCGTGAAATATAGGCGTGACGGCGTGATTGCGTCAGCACTCCCTTGCGTGCATCCACCAGGATGATGGCCAGGTGCGCGGTGGAGGCGCCGGTAACCATGTTGCGGGTGTACTGCTCGTGCCCCGGCGTGTCGGCGATGATGAATTTGCGTTTGGGCGTGGCGAAGTAGCGGTAGGCCACGTCGATGGTGATACCCTGTTCGCGCTCGGCTTGCAGGCCGTCGGTGAGCAGCGCCAGATGCGCGCCCTTGGCACCTTTCTTGTCTTCCACGCTTTTGGCGGCATCGAGCTGGTCTTCGAATACGCCTTTGGTATCAACGAGCAGGCGGCCGATCAGGGTGGACTTGCCGTCATCCACGCTACCGGCAGTGGTGAAGCGCAGCAATTCGGTTTCGGCGGCGTCAAACAGGTTTTTGTCGATAGCGTTCATCAGAAGTAACCTTCCTTCTTCTTGTCTTCCATGGTATTGCTGCCATGGTCGATGATGCGGGTTTCGCGCTCGGAGCGGGTTGCAACCGCCGATTCGGCGACGATTTCCTCAATGGTGTTGGCGGAGGAGTACACGGCGCCGGTGCAGGGCGAGCAGCCCAGCGTGCGGAAGCGGCACATGACGCTTTCCGGTATTTCGCCTTCCTTCAGGTTGCCGGCATCGTCGGCGGGGATCAGCATGCTGCCGCGCTTAACCATCTGGCGCTCCTTGGCGTAATACAGCGGCACGATGGGTATGTTTTCCAGCTTGATGTATTGCCAGATGTCCATCTCGGTCCAGTTGGAGATCGGGAACACGCGGATGGATTCGCCTTCGTGGATGCGGCAGTTGTACAGGTCCCATAGTTCCGGGCGCTGGCTTTTCGGGTCCCACTGGCCGAACTCGTCGCGGAAGGAGAAAATGCGCTCCTTGGCGCGCGAGCGCTCTTCGTCGCGGCGGGCGCCGCCCATGGCGGCATCGTAGCCGCCGGCTTCTAGCGCATCCAGCAGCGCCTTGGTCTTGAGCGCACCGCAGCAGCGGGCAACGCCCAGCTTCAGCGGATGCGCGCCCTGTGCGATGGCTTCCTCGTTGCGGTGCACGATCAGCTTCGCGCCGACTTCCTTGGCATACCAGTCGCGGAATTCGTACATTTCCTTGAACTTGTAACCGGTATCGACATGCAGCAGCGAGAAGGGCAGCGGGCCCGGCGCAAAGGCCTTGCGCGCCAGGTGCAGCATGACGCTGGAATCCTTGCCGACGGAATAAAGCATCACGGGGTTGCGGAACTCGGCCACCACTTCACGCATGATGTGGATGGACTCGGCTTCCAGGGTTTGCAGATGAGTCAGGGTCTTGGTTGTGTTCATCATCAGGCCTTCTTTACGTGCAAGCCGCATTCCTTGCCGGCTTCGTCTTCCCACCACCAGCGTCCGGCGCGGACGTCTTCGCCAACCGCGATGCTCCGTGTGCAGGGCGCGCAGCCGATGCTGGGGTAATGTTTGTCGTGGAGCGCATTATACGGGATAGCATTGCTGTGGATATATTCCCACACTTCCTTTTCCGTCCAGTCTGCCAGCGGGTTGAATTTCTCAAGCCCGTGGTCGGCGTCGTGCTCCTGAACCGGCATGTTGGCCCGGGTCACGGCCTGCTGGCGGCGCATGCCGGTGATCCAGGCAGTCTTGCCGGCCAGTGCGCGCTGCAGCGGCTCGACCTTGCGGATGCCGCAGCATGCCTTGCGCAGTTCGATGCTGTGATAGAACGCATTGATCCCATTGGTTTCGACGTATTGCTGAATGGCGTCGGCCAGGGGGTAGTAGATGTTGATTTCCACTTTCTGGCCGTAGGTGTCCTGCACCTTGGCCAACAGGTCGTAGGTTTCCGGGTTGAGGCGACAGGTATCGAGCGAAAAGATGCTGATGCCCGGTGCGTACTTGGCCACCAGGTCGGTCAGCACCATGTCTTCTGCCCCCAGGCTGCTGGCCAGAGTGGCCGGGCCGAATTCGTCCTGGATGCGTTCAAGCAGCACTGCGGCTGCGGCAATTTTGGCTTCGAGTGACATCAATCCACCTCGTCTTCGCTTCGAGTAAATACACGTCCACTCGCTGCTGCGTGATGGGCTACGCGGGTGTGTCGTCGCCAAACCGGCAACGGGTTATCCACGGCGCCCTGATAGGGGTCGGAAAAATCGCGCAGGCTGGCGAGCGCATCTTCGGCGGAGCGGTCGGCGCGGATGGAGAATGCATCGAAGCCGCAGCGGTTCATGAAATACAACTGGTCGCGCAATACGTCACCGATGGCGCGTAATTCGTTGCGATAGCCGTAACGTGTCCGCAGCAGCGTGGCTTGCGAGAAGCCGCGGCCGTCAACGGCGCGGGGGAAGTGGATTGCGATGAGCGGCACGCTGTTGATGTCCGAAACACTGTTGATCAGGTCTTCCAGCAGTTCGAAGCTTTCCAGCCAGATGCCGACTTCTCGCCGGGCTGCACGGGCGGCCAGTTCGTCCTTGCGTGCCTGCCATACGGTCAACGGCACGATGATTTTCGCAGCTTCGGGAATCTCGGTGCTGCTGATCTGTTCCGGTGTCGCAGCAGATTCGCCGGTGATCTTGAAAATCACAACCTTGCCGGCCTGCTTGCGCACGGTTTCTTCAGCAGGGGCGGGCAGTGTGATCAGCGTCCATTCGTCAGCCACGATGGCGTTGTTCTTGATGAGGTTGGACATTAGGCAGCCTCCTTTGCATAAACGTGGGCCTTATATGGAGCTATTCCGAGGCGCCGCACGGTATCGATAAAGCGTTCTTCCTCGGTGCGGTTGGCAATGTAGGTTTCGATCAGTCTGGACACCACGCCCGGCACTTCCTCTGCCGCGAACGACGGACCGATCACGGTGCCGATGCTGGCATCCGAACCCTGTTTGCCACCTATGGTGATCTGGTACCACTCCGAGCCATCCTTATCCACACCTAGAACGCCAATGTGGCCGATATGGTGGTGGCCGCAGGAATTCATGCAGCCGGAAATGTTGAGTTCCAGATCGCCGATGTCGTGCAGGTAATCGAGATCGTCGAATTTTTCCTGAATCGCTTGGGCTATGGGGATCGATTTTGCATTGGCCAGCGAGCAGAAATCGCCGCCGGGGCAGCAGATTATGTCGGTGAGCAGGCCAATGTTCGGGGTTGCCAGGCCATGCACGCGTGCGATTTCCCACACAGTGAACAGGTCGCCCAGTTTCACGTCGGCCAGGATGATGTTCTGCTCGTGAGAGACACGCAGCTCGCCGAAAGAATATTTTTCGGCGAGGTTGGCCATGACTTCCATTTGTTCCGCTGTGGCGTCACCGGGGGCAATGCCGGTAGGCTTGAGCGAAAGTGTTACGGCACGATAGCCAGGTACCTTGTGTGAGTGAACATTGCGCTTGGCCCAGGCGGCGAAGGCCGGGTTGCTGGCTCTGGCGGCATCGAAGGCAGCATCCTGATCGGGCATGGTGGCGTGGCGGCCGGGGGCGAAGAAGCTTGCCACACGGTCGAACTCGGCCTGCGTAATGGTGCTTGGACTATCTTTGTGATGCTCCCAATCGGCTTCTACCTGGCGTGCGAATTCTTCCGCGCCCAGCGCCTTGACCAGAATCTTGATGCGTGCCTTGTAGGCGTTGTCGCGGCGGCCGTACAGGTTGTAAACCCGCAGGATGGACTCGCAATAGGTCAGTGCATGCTGCCATTCCAGATGTTCTCGGATGACGGTGCCCAGAATAGGCGTGCGCCCCAATCCGCCACCTACCCAGACGCGGATGGCGATTTTGTTTTCGGCATCCAGATAAAACTCCAGCCCGATGTCATGTGCCTGCACCAGCGCCCGGTCTTGCTTCGAGCCGCTGACGGCCAGCTTGAACTTGCGCGGCAGGCCGGCGAATTCGGGATGAAAGCTGCTCCATTGGCGCAGGATTTCGATCAGCGGGCGCGGGTCGACGATTTCGTCCGGCGCGATGCCGGCAAACTGGTCGGTCGTGATGGCGCGGATGCAACTGCCGGAGGTCTGGATGCCGTGCATCTGCACGGTTGCCAGTTCGGCCAGGATGTCGGGCACGTCTTCGAGCTTTGGCCAGTTGAGTTGCAAGTTCTGGCGTGTGCTGAAATGGCCATAGCCTTTGTCGTAGCGGCGAGTGATGTCGGCCAGTTTGCGTAGCTGGCGGGAATTCATCAGGCCATAAGGCACAGCAATGCGCAGCATAGGCGCATGGCGCTGGATGTAGAGGCCGTTCTGCAAGCGCAGCGGACGGTACTCGTCGTCAGTGAGATCGCCTGCCAGATAGCGGCGTGTTTGATCGCGGTACTGGGCGACGCGTTCGTCGATCAGGCGCTGGTCAATGTCATCATATGTATACATATCAGTATCTTATAATACAAACTTAAAGCCAATTAGCATTAATACGCTCGCCAGAATCGGGCGCAGCACTCTTTCTGGAATCCTTGCACTCAGATGGCTGCCGATCCAGATGCCGGGAAGTGATCCTATCAACAGGCTGCCGAGCAGGGTGAAATCGACGTTACCCATTTGCCAGTGGCCGAATCCGCCAATTGCGGTGAGCGGAATGGCGTGGGCGAGATCGGTGCCGACAACCTTGACGGTCGATAGACGCGGGTACAAAAAGAGCAGGGCGACGGTGCCGAGGGCGCCGGCACCTACCGAAGATAGCGTAACCAGCACACCAAGCACCAGTCCTACGACGATGGTCGCCGGAGCTTGCAGATGATGGAAACGCCCGGGCTGATGGTCTTCCGTTGATTTCCCGATTTTTTGCAGTCGCGCCCTGAAAAACAGGGCAAGCGCTGTCAGGATCAACGCGATACCAAGCGAAAATGTGATGGTATGCGTGACATCCTTGCCAATCTTGGCAAAATGATTCAGCACATACAGCGTGGTTACGGCTGCCGGCAGGCTGCCTAAGGAAAGCAGGGAGACGATGCGCCATTCGACTGATTGGTGCTTGCCATGATGTACCAGCACGCCGCCACTTTTAGTGATTGCGGCGAACAGCAGGTCGGTGCCGACCGCCACTGCCGGTTTGAAGCCGAACAGGAACACCAGTAATGGCGTCATTAGCGAGCCGCCGCCTACGCCAGTTACGCCGACCAATAGGCCGACCAGAAAGCCGGAGATGATGTAGCCAATATCGATCATAAAGGGAAGTCCTGGATGGGTATTTAAGGGCTGCAATATAACAGCACACTTAATTTATGAAAAATACTATGTTATTCTAAAATTATAACTATCAGTTATATCAATATAGGCCAGACAGCATTATGAAACTTCATCAATTGCGCTACATCCGCGAGGTTGCTCGACAACGTCTAAACGTCTCAACTGCGGCGGAGGCACTGCATACCTCTCAACCTGGTGTGAGCAAGCAGATCCAGCTGCTGGAAGAGGAACTCAATCTGCAGATTTTTCAGCGCAACGGAAAACGCTTGGTCGGTGTTACCGAGCCTGGGGCGGCCATTCTGCAAATGGCTGAACGTGTGCTGCATGAGATGGAAAATATCAAGCGCGTAGGTGAAGAATTCAGCCATGAAGATACAGGGAATCTCGTCATTGCCGCCACCCACACCCAGGCACGCTATCGCCTGCCTGCAGCAGTGAAGGCGTTCATGGAGGCCTATCCTAAGGTGCATCTGACCATCCACCAGGGGAATCCGACCCAGGTCGCAGAACAGGTGGTTAACGGCGAAGCGGATATCGGGCTCGCGACTGAGGCAATCAGCAACTATCGCGAGCTGGTGACGCTGCCCTGCTACCAATGGAACCGCTGTGTGGTACTACCACAAGGGCACCCGCTGCTTATTGATGCGCCGCTCACTCTGGAAAAGATTGCTCGCTATCCAGTGGTAACTTATGACTTTTCATTCGCTGGCGGCAGCATGGTGAATCGCGTATTTGCGGAACATGGGTTGACGCTCAACGTTGCCCTGACGGCCATCGATTCCGACGTGATCAAAACCTATGTCGAGCTCGGTCTAGGGGTGGGGCTGTTGGCGCAGATGGCCTATAACCCTGAACGTGACCGCAATCTGGAAATGCTGGATGCTTCCCACCTCTTTCCACCTAGTACTACTAGGCTAGGAATTCGGCGCGACGCCTACTTGCGCGGCTACCAGTATGCCTTCATCAGCACCATTGCCCCCCATCTGGATCGGGCCGCGGTGGATACGGCATTCCGGCAATAGCCGGCTTCTGCTGCTGCGTGGAGTAGTTTTAACGCGCGCGCTGTTGGCCGTGCATGTAAATCAGATAGTACATGCCTGCAACCAATATCGTACCGCCAAAAATATTG
>Ga0316617_100000032_pt1 | contig 26713 bp, 23 predicted proteins | sample OWC_Aug_M1_C1_D2_FD_207801 | JGI IMG/M metagenome (GOLD analysis project Ga0316617, IMG submission 207801) | Wetland soil microbial communities from Old Woman Creek delta, Ohio, United States - OWC_Aug_M1_C1_D2_B | ecosystem: Environmental > Terrestrial > Soil > Wetlands | place: USA: Ohio... | reverse complement strand
GCTCGGTGGGCAGAGGAATGGTTTTGCGTCCGTGTCCCTGGTGATAGTCCCTGACAGTCACCTGCATGTTGGGCATGAACTTCTTGGCTGCCGCCTTGAGCATGCAGAGCCCCAGGGGCTGAAGCCGTATGTCCGTATCGTAGAAATCCTGAATGGGCGGCTGAATGAGCAGGATCTTCATTAACTCATTTCACTTCTTTCCTTTTTTCTCCAACTCCTTGTCTATGGCCGCCTGAAATCCTTCCAGGTTGGTATTGCGCAATAGAGTCCCGTTGACATAGATGGTCGGGGTTCCTCTTACCCCGGCCTTTGCGCCGTCCTGATAATCCTGGTTGATGGCCTGCATGATTTGGGGATCATTCATGTCTTTATTGAACTCTTGCATGTCGAGCCCGAGCTGCTGGGCCTGTTCCTGCACAACCTGATCGTTCAGACGATTGTGGTTCTGAAAGAGGCGGTCATGGTATTCCCAGAATTTCCCCTGCTTACCTGCTGCGAGTGCTGCCGCAGCGGCCTTCCGGGCGAACTGATGGGTGTTCAGGGGAAAATTCTTGAACACGAGTTTGACCTTGCTCTTATTTTTTTCGAGCACCTGATCGAGGAGCGGCACAATCTTCGCGCAGTAGGGACACTGGAAGTCGGTGAACAGCACGATGGCCACCGGCGCGTCCGCCGCCCCCTTGGAAGGCGAGCCTGAAGTATTTATCTCCTGCACAAACTCAAGGACCGCAACCTGAACGGTCTTGTTTTTGCTGCTCACAAGCAGAAGGATCTCCTCCCTCGGGCCGGCTTTGATGGAGTCTACGGATTTGTCGACCGGTATCGTGTCGTTCAGTTTTCCATCCGGAGTGTAGACCAGCACTTTCCCCTTGTCCGTGAGAACAAAGATATATTTCCCGCCCGCTGAAAGCGCGCCGTCCACAGGCGTCTCTTCCAGGGTCAGAGTCCTGGCGACAGTCATTTCCACTTCCGCATGACTCGGAGCGGAAACACCAAGCCCTATTAATAAGGATAGGAACGCAAAAGCGGCAGATTTCATTTTCATCGGAACTCCTCCGTTTATATCTATATAAAGGATATGAAGAGCTCTGTAAATAGGATCAAATTGTTGCGCGCATGATCGCGCGAGGCGTCCGTGATAAATGGCGGGCATGCATTGACTTGGCGCGGATGAGGATTAAATTAAAATTAGAATTTTAAAGGGATAATAGGCAACAGCCGGGTATCGGTGGGAAACCTGCAAGGGTGAAAAACAAATGGATCTCAAGAAGATATTGCTCGATAGATTCGAAAAGAAGGGTATTGAACCGGTGCTGATTCCTGGTCTGCTCAAGAATATTCTGGCCACCCTAAAGGACAGGCCTGACATTACTCATGAAGAAGTGAGCGAAAAGCTTCACTATATCGGATGGAACGATTTCGATCTGGACGAGAACACCATGCAGATCATTATAGCGGACTATGAAGCCAGTGCGCCGACTCATCCCACCTACATGTGACCTCTAAGTTCTTCTGATCTTACCGAAGTCCCGGCGCTGAGAAAGGTCGGGGTCTATCATGAAACAGGGAAGAAATCCGATTTACAGGAAGGGAGAGAGGAATCCTTTCTGTTCGAGCTATGCCCTTTGCCTGGACGAGGCCATCGGGAAATCATGGCTTTTTTGGGATTGCTCAGAATGCGAATTCAAGGCCAGCCGTGATCCCAAAACGGAGATCATGAACAGATCGAATGACTCCATGCCATACTACGAGATCACGATCGAAACCTCCGATGACCTTTAGGTCCACCTATTCACCACAGAGGCACAGAGCATGCGGAGGGGGATTATTTTTTCGTCTATCGGGACTTGCCCGCCGGTCAGTTAGGAGGAGCTACCGATAGACGAAAATACCTCCCGGCAAAATCGGAACAAGTCATGGTTTGTTTTGCGACATCGTCTTAGGGCGGATTATTTCTGTTTGTCGGTATCTCCCGACAAACAGAAAATCTTCTCTGTGTCCTCTGAGCCTCTGTGGTGAGTCAAATCATGCCTTCCTCATAACAGACATCTTCAGTGCTGAAGGGGCGAGAGACAAGCCGCCAAGGGCGGTGCATTTGAGCTCGGCCGGGAGCATCTTTCCAACCGCATAGACCGCATCAATGGTTTCATCCAGGGGAATGGGGTTGGCGTAACCGCCGAGAATAAGATCAGCGCATAGAAATGCCGAGGAGGCTGCTACTGCATTCCTGGTGTGGCAGGGAATCTCGACCGCGCCCTGAACAGGATCGCACACAAGCCCCATGGTGTTCTGAAAGGAGATCGCCGCTGCGTTGGCCGCCTGGGCTGCGGTTCCGCTTGCCGCTTCAACGACCGCAGCCGCAGCCATAGCTCCGGCCGCTGCGATCTCGACCTGGCACCCTGCCACTTCGGCAGCAAAGGTCGCACGGTTGGCTACAATCAATCCAATCGCTGATGCGGCGCAAAGGGCCAAAGCTGCATCCTGAACGCTCAACCCTTTGTCTTCAACGAGGCTCACCACAACCCCGGGTATCACGCCTGCCGAGCCAGCAGTAGGCGCAGCGCACACCACACCCCCTCCCGAGTTGATTTGCATCACCGCCAGCGCTCGGGCTGCTGCGCGGGTGTGAATCCCTCCCACGGCCAATCTTCCCTCTGCCTCTGCCTGCAAAATGCTCCTTGCAGAGGGATGAAGCAATTGCATGGGCGGAAGCTTCTCCTTGAGACCCTGATTTACCGATGCCCTCATGATCCCAAAGCGCCTTATGATTTCCTGCATGATTTCCTGCTCGGGAAGGCCAAGGAGGGTCGCTTCGTAGTCTAAGGCTATCCGTCCAAGAGATAAAGACCGTGAAATCGCGAGGGCAATAATTTCATCGGCGGTCGCAAACAGGGGTTCCCCCTGAAGAGGGAAGAAAACCGGAGGAGCGGTCCAGATGTGACGGACGCCTTTCAGCGCTCGCAACCTAGACTCTGTTTGAGGGTCGAGCGCCGAATGAAGCTTGAGATGAATAAGGGCAAGATCCCTGCGAGCCTGACGCTCAGGAGGGCCGAGCGGTTTTCCGCTCCTGTTGATCAGTTCAAGAACGGCAGATTCGGTGTCTGCCATTGTCTCAATAAACAACTCGTGCGCATTCCCCGTGAGCAGGATAGGCCAGCGATCCAAGCGGATGAACTGGAATGTCCCGCCTCCGATCGATTGCACTGTGGTGGAGAGCGGCTTGCCGCTTCGGGAGACCATCCGAATCTCCACGGTGTTGGGGTGATCGGCTTCAGGCAAAGGCTCAGTGGTGAATTCTATTTTGAGCCCTCTTTCAGCGGCAAGGTCCAAAGCCTGGGGAAACCGTTCGTCCGTGATCGGCAGGCCCAGGAGTCCGGCCGCAAACCCGAGATCGCTTCCCTGGCGGCGATAGACCTGCGAAAAAGATCCCTTCGGGTCAAAAGCGAAGGTCGCGGATGAGGGTTCCTCCCCCAGAAGGGCGCGGGCAATCGTGCCGATGAAAAATGGCGCAGCCGTGTGCGAACTGGAAGGCCCGCGCATGACCGGACCGAGCACATCATTTAGAATGCTGATTGGCTTCATCTATGCCCATGGCAGCCGAAAGAACGTCATGCGGCTTTTAGCAGGAAATCCACATGCACGGCATCAAATGGGAAAACGATGCGACCATCGTCGGTTTTTTGAAGAAGGCCCGCATTCAAGAGTGCGTGTATGTCCGTGTGCACCGCTTTCACATCCCTCTCCACCCGGCGCGCGGTTTCTCGAATCGTCATGGATCCTGCGCCGGTCATTACCTTGAGCAAATCCCAACGCTTGCCCGAGAGCACCTTGAAAAGAAGCGCCGGGGAATCGAAGCTGATCACTGCCCCCTGCGATTCTCCCTTAGCGGCTCCCAGGAATCGCTGGTTGCTTTTCTTGCGAGAAGAAACCTCCAGCCTTACAGTATGCATCTCAGAACCTCCACTGGTTTACTTCGTTCCAGAAATCATCAAGCAACGCCTGGGGTGTAGTGAAAACATAAGGAAACTCTTTCTGGCCGATATGCTTGTGATCGCCCTTGCCTGCCTCGTTGTCAAAGCGCAAAACGCAGTTTCCGTTGACCACCAAAGCAAGCCGATACTTGAACCTATGCGGACTTCCCGCAGGTGGAGACGGCAAGCCCCACACCACCATTTCGACGAAAGCGTCTTCGGCTATGACGCGGCGCTCGTTTAGCAGCAGCCTTGGCTTCATGTTGGACATAATAACAACACCAAAACATGTTGTCAAACATTACAACAAAGGACTCCGGCAAGAGGGCGGTCGGCAATGCGCGGATTAATCTTTTGCCAGATGGGCGGCCATGCGGATGGCTTCGATCAGGGACTGGGGATTGGCCCGGCCTTCTCCGGCCTTTCCAAAGGCCGTGCCGTGATCTACGGAAGTGCGGATGATGGGAAGACCAAGCGTCACATTGACGCCGGAAAGCTGCCCCCACGTTCCCGTCTTGTCGTCGTATTCGAAGCCCACGAGCTTGGTGGGGATGTGACCCTGGTCGTGGTACATGACCACCACGGCATCATACATGCCGCCCTTCATCTTGGAAAAAATCGTGTCCGCAGGGATAGGCCCTTCGACCTGCAACCCCGAAGCAAGGGCCTCGTTCACGGCAGGCAGGATTTCCTGCTCGTCTTCATATCCGAAAAGCCCGCCTTCGCCGCAGTGGGGGTTTAATCCGGCCACGCCGATGCGGGGGGAGCCAATGCCCAGACGCTTCAGTGCGTCGGCTGTGAGCTCGATCACCCGCTTGACTCTCGCCTTTACGACCCGATCGCACGCTTCCCTGAGCGACACATGGGTGGAAACGTGGACCACGCGAAAATTCTCCTCAGCGAGCATCATGGCGTAATCCTTCGTCTTGGTCAGCTCTGCATAGATCTCCGTGTGGCCTGCAAAGGGGTACCCCCCGGCATTCAGAGCCGCCTTGTTGATAGGGCATGTGACGGTTCCATGGATGCGGCCTGAGAGGGCCAACTCGATGACCTTGGCCACATACTCAAAGGAGGCCTTGCCCTGCTCAGGCGTGACCTGCTTGTGGCGAAGCTTTTCCAGGGGGAGGTTGGCAAGATCCAGCACATCCACCATGCCATGGGAGTAGAGTCCCTCTTCCGGTGCAGTGAACCGGTGAATGCCGAGGTTGAGCTTTGTAAAACGAACCGCATCCGCCATGACAGCGGCATCACCCACTACCAGAGGTCTGCACAATTCATAGAGCTCAGGGAGGTTCAAGGATTTGGTGCAGATTTCCGGACCGATTCCGCCCGGGTCGCCCATAGAAATGCCGAGAATAGGCCTAGCGTGTTGAGCCATGGCTTGGATCCTTTCCTGAAACGAGCATTTCATAGATTCGGACCAGTGCGTCTGAAGCGCCGAAGGCGCCGGGCTTGACGACCACCGGAAGACCGTGAAGAGGGCCCATGCAGAAGGACCCAAGAACAATACCCGGAAGAAGTTCCTGCTCAAGGAGGACAGCTTTTGCCTCAAGGGCTTTCAAGAGTGCAGAGGCGGTGTCACCGCCTGAAACAAAGATCCCGTCAGGCCGTACATCGCGCATGATCGATGACACGAGCTCCACAAGCCCATCGAGGAGGTCCTCCCCGTAGGCCGGAGAGGGCGAAACACTCGGAGCCTTGATTTTAAGCACGACAGCCCCTGAAACCAGGCTGCCGGCGGCCGCTTGGGCCGCGTTCGAAATCCACGCCCTCGTCGCCGCAGAACCCAGGTCTCGGGGATCGAGAAAGTAGGATGAGCAGGAGAAGGATCGCACAAGTTCCAGGACCTGGACATCGAGAATTCCGGAAGCCGATCCACAAACAAAGAGGATCCGTCTCCCCACCGGGTTGAGCAGAGTTCGGGTTCCGGCGGGGCCGGAAAAAAGAAGGGGAGAGAGGCTGGAGGCCAAGCCCGCGGATCCGACCAGAAGGGTCTTTGGGAATTGCGCGACCGCAAGGTTCGCCAGGGCATCGAGGTGGGCCTGGCTCGCTGAATCGAAGACGATGTGTCTGGCACCCTGCCGGATCAGTCGCCGGACGTGGTCGCCGAGTCCCTCGGGAGGCCCCTCCAGGATTTCCAGATCAACGTGGGCTATGGCATGGCGGCTCTGACGACCGAGAACAAGCGAGACGCGTGATTCCGTCACAGGTGATACAGGATCACGGGCCATTTCCGTCTCAGCCAGAGGAACCCCTCGGAGATAATGCACGTCGTGTAGAACCGAGCGGCCTTGGGCAGGCAACGCAGGTGCGACAAAGCTCGCGTCAAATTCCAGGGTCTCTGCAAGGGCATCCAGTTCAGCGCCGATGTTGCCTCTGAGGCAGGAGTCGATTTTCTTGTAGATGCGACTGGGTCTCAGGTCTTTTATTGCAGCAGCCGCGGGCCCAAGCGCTTCAGCCGCTTGATCCGGCGGCACATTCCTGGTGTTGGTAAAAAGGGCAAGAGAGTGAGGCGCTGCCGGAAAGGGGAAGGAGCGGAGGTGATCCTGAGCGAGAAGATAGGTGGGCGCCTCTGCTCTACAGAACTGGATGCCTGTGTCTGCAGCGCCCGTGAGATCATCGGCAATGATGGCAGCCCTCAGCATGAAGATCCCTTGGCAGTTTCCGGACCCAGGGGAAGCAGATCGGGCGAGTGGGTGAGCACAGTGAGACGGGCAGAAGTCCCTTGCCTTCTCAGGGCTTCCTCAATGGCCCATTCGATGCTGGGAGCATGGGTGTGTCCGAGTTTTGCCTTGTGCTCCGCTGGAATTCCGGGCGAAAAGGTAATGACCGAGGCTTTCTCTCGCACCATGGCCCAAGCCACGGCCAGGGCACAGGCGACCCCGTTCTTGAGTTCCCCGCGGCGATAGGCGGCTTTGATCCTGTCCGAAGGCCAGGAGGTGAAGTTTAGGAGCTCGGTGTGGACAGGGCTCACTCCTTCGGGAGCGGGCGTGCAGATGATGATGGTGCCGCCCGGCTTCACCATACGCTGGGCCGGGTACTGGGATTTGTGGGACTGCCAGAAGTCTAGGTCGCAGGGACAGGAGTTGGCCAAAACGATGTCCGGTGTCTCGTGGTACGGGACCCCGTAGATTTTTCGCGCCAGCCTCACGCCTTCACGAAAAACCGCTCTCATCTCTCCGAAGAAGAACCCGGCCACCCGGCCGTTCGTGTCCATGACCACATTGAAGATGGTGTTCATGCCCACCTTGTCGGCCATGTCGTCCATGTCCTGCCGAACCGGATTGTCTTCATATCCCAGAAAGGAATCGCCCCCGCTTTCACAGGAGAGCATGTGGGTCTCGGCAGTGGTTATGGCCCCGCAAACGCCGGGCTGAATGATCTTGGACGAACCGGAGAAACCCGGGATGTGATGAGGCACAATGGCCCCCAACCCGATCACCACATCGGCTTCCGCGACCAAGCGGTTGACCTGGAGCGGTGTTCCGCGGCTGGAGGTCCCCAGGTCCACAAGCACATCGGGGTTGCGCCACTCATGGTTCAACACCCTGATGCGTTTGAAGACCGCAGGCCCCACCTTGGCGACGATCTCCTGTTCTGTCATGTAGCGGTGGGTCCCCAGGGCGATGAGGCAGGCGATCCTATGATCAGGCACGCCTGCCCGGTTGAGGCGACGGAGGAGAGCCGGAATCATGTGGTCGACAGGGGTGGAACGGGTGTTGTCATCACTGACCAGAAGGACCCGACCCGTAGGCTTAACCGCGGTTTCCAGGGGAGCTTGATGAATCGGATGGTCGAGGCTGTGCTCGATTTCGGTTTCCACGGCCGCAATCGTGGGGTAGGGCTTCGGGCTCAGGACCTCGGCGAGATTTCGGTCCGGCACTTGAAACCGGTGGGGCTTTCCGTCAAAAGGGATGGTGACCTCAGCCATGGAGCTCTCCCTGCGTCCTTCACATGAATGTCCTGGGCAGGAACGTGCTGAGCCATGGGAGGTAGGTCACGATGGCCAGCACGATGAGGGCGACGATGAAAGGCTTCCAGATGGCTCTGCCCAGGCGATCGATGGATATGCTGGATATTCCGCACACGGCGAAGAGCACCGCGCCCACCGGCGGAGTGATGAGGCCCAGAACCAGATTGAGACAGATGACGATCCCGATGTGAACCGGGTCGATCCCAAGGCTGGCTGCGACCGGCGCGAGCACGGGGGTCACGATCACCAGGGCTGGCGCTGTTTCTATGGGAATCCCGAGGATCAGGAGAAAGACGTTGATGAGCATGAGGATGATGTAAGGGGACGTGGTCAGCTTGGTCAGCCACTCGATCACGAGCTGGGGGATCTGGTCCACGGCAACGATCCAGGCAAAAGGCTCGGACATGGCAATGAGCAGCATGACCATGCCGGATTCCAGCCCTGCTTTGAGCAGGACATCAGGAAGGTTTTTCAAGGTCAACTTGCGGTAGATAAACCCTCCCACGAGGGCAGCATACACCACCGTGATGCCGGCGGCTTCTGTGGGGGTGAACATGCCGCTCAGGATGCCGCCCATGATCAGGACCGGCATGAAAATCGCCGGAAGCGCCTTCCATGCAGCGACAAGGATGTCTTTGATCGGCACTCTCTGATCGCGGGGATACTTGCGAACCGATGCCTCCCAGTACATGTAGATCATTAAAGCCAGGCCCAGCAGGATGCCCGGAAGAACTCCGCCCAGAAAAAGGGCGCCGATGGAAACATTGGCCGATACGCCGTAAATGATGAAGGGAATGCTGGGAGGGATGATCGGTCCCATGCAGGAGGCGGTGGAGGTCAGGGCAGCGGCCACGTCCTCGTCGTAGCCGGCCTTTTTCATGGCCGGGATCATGACCACGCCGATAGCCACCGCCGTGGCCACGGCAGCGCCCGAGATCGCGGCGAAGATGGCGCAGGCGAAAATCGTGGCATGGCCAAGCCCGCCGCGAATGTGTCCCAGCAGCATGCGGGCGAAGCTCACCAGAACCGGCGTGATGCCGCCCGCATTCATCAGGTTGCCGGCCAGCATGAAGAGCGGGATCGCGAGCAGGGGAAAGGTCGCCAGGCCGCCGAAAGTGGTTTGAATCAGTGTCGTGATGGGCATGTTGCCGATGATCAGGGCATAGGCCAGGGAACAGCCGCCCAAGGCCACGATGATGGGGGCCGACATGCAGAGGAGCGCAATGAAGGATCCGGCAAATACGATCATCGCGCCTCTCCTTCCGCCCTCAGACCGAGAAAGCCAAGAAACTCCTCCAATGTGAGAAAGAACATGATCAGAAAGCCCAAGGGAAGAGCTGCATAAGGGAAGGTCATGATCAGGCCGATGGCCGGGGAAGTCTGTTTCCAGTTGTAAATGGTCTGGAAAAGCCCATAGCCGAACATGGCGCCGAAGAAACCCAGAGTTAAGACGTACATCGAGAACTTCAGCATTCTTGCGGTCGCAGGCGGAACAGAGTCCAGAACCGAGGTCATGCTGACCATGTACCCTTTCTTGAGCCCCACCGCTCCTCCCAGCATGGAAGCCCAAACCAGGGAGTAGGTGGAAACTTCCCCTGTCCAGATATTCATTTTCTGAAACACGTAGCGGCCGATCACCTCATAGGGGATGACCATGGCGATGACGGCCATGAAAAGGATCGTGCCCCAGCTTCCCATTTTCACGAGCCATTCGTTGAAACGCGTGAGTGCGCGCATTGAACAACTCCCGCCCGCCTGAACAACGAGGGAGCATGGGCGCCTGCTCCTGTGAGAAGAGAAGGCGCCCGCAACCCCCCTTCTACTTCGCATTCATGATGGTTTCAATCTCCGCCTTGGGGAACTCTTTGCTGAAGGCATCATAAGTGGGTCCCATCGCCTTCCGGAAGCTCTCCCGGTCCACGTCGCGGATGACGGTGACTCCCTTCTCGGTCATCTCTTTGAGCTTCGCCTCTTCAGCGTCGCGGTTGATCTTCCTCTGGAATTTGCCCACCTCATAGGAGGTCTTGAGGAATAGCTCCTGGTCCGCCTTGGGCATGGCGTCAAAAGTCTTCTTGCTCATGAGAAAGGGCGATGGGGAGTAGACGTGCGCCGAAAAAGAGAAGAATTTCTGGCCCGCATCCCACAGCTTGTTGCTGTAAATCACGGCAATCGGGTTTTCCTGGCCGTCAATAACCTTCTGCTGCAAGGCGGTGAAGACTTCGCCCCAGGACATGGGCGTGGGGTTCAGGCCTGCATCCTTCCACGCGGAGAGATGAATCTTGTTTTCCATGGTCCTGATCTTCAGGCCCTTGGCGTCCTCTACCTTCTTGACCGCGATCTTGGAATTGGTCAGGTGGCGGAAACCGTTTTCCCAGAAGGAAAGGGCCTTGATTTGGGCCTTTTCAAAGTCGTCCAGGAGTTTGCGGCCAATAGCGCCGTCCAGCACAGAGTCCACGTGATTGAAGTCCCGGAAGAGAAAAGGAAAGTCCAGGATGTTGATGGAGGGGCTGAACCCTCCCAGAGGTCCGGTCGACGTGACGAGCAGGTCAATGGCGCCCTGCTGAATGCCTTCGGTCATTTCGCGCTCGCCTTTGCCCAACTGGTTGCTCGGGTAGAGTTTGATGACAATGCGGCCCTGGGTCCTTTCGTTGATCAGATCCGCGAACTTCTGGGCTCCCACCATGTAGGGGTGGTCCATGGGCTGGGTGGAGGCCAGCCTCATGGTGGCCTTGTACTGGGCCGACGCCGGCCCGATCCAAAGGACAACCATTACCACTGCAAGACACAACACCAACGCTTTCTTCATGTTCGTTCCTCCTTTTTCATCAATGCGGATCATTAATCGTCTTGAACCGATACAAACGCAATAACCGAACAAATCCGCCCCGCCAGAGGCGGATAAACCTCGCCCCCCTTTACTAAAGAGGGGATGGGGGGATTTTGAATGACTGAGCAAAATGATAATTCATTTGCTGTGTTTGTATCAGCGTCGACAGTGCATTTCTCCTGCCTCGGCCCTCTCCACCGGCGGCCACTTTTGCACCAGCATGGGAAAGGTATTGGCCCCCTGGGGCATGATCGTGATTCTCGGGTTCTTGGTGCCGCACTTCTCATAGGCCAGTCGCAAGGCTTCATCCATGGTGCTCACCGGGAGAACGCCGGCTTTCGCAGCCAGTTCAAGGTTTTCCCGGCGCGTGAGGAGTATCATGCTGCCTTTGCGACCATATTCGATCTGTCGCACTGCCACCCAGCCCGAGATCAGGAAATTGGCTCTCACGGCTTTTTCCATTTCCAGGAAGGTGGGATAGCTGAACCAGTCAAAAAACTCCTTGGGGTCTGCGATGTCAGGGCATTCGGCCAAGGCCACGACCGCTCCGCCCTGCTTCATGGCACAGACGGCATTGTCGATTGTTTTCTGGCTCTGGTACAGATTGATGTCCTTGGGGTATCCGCCTGCCGTGGCAATCACGATGTCGGCCTGCTCCTCGATTTCCACCCCGAAGATATCATCTACCATCCGCGTGGCTTCAAGCCAAGCTGAAATCCAGTTGCCCGCAAAGATCCCCGTGATCTCGCCGTCCAGATTGGGGACCACGTTGACGATGAAATCCGGTTTTGCAAAAGCCGCCACCTCCATCATGTCTTCATGGGCCGGGTTTCCCTTGGTCATCTTGTTGGCGGCAAGAGCGCTGGAGCCGGCGCCCACTTCCCTTTCCATAGCCCATAGGTGGCTCTGCTGGATGGTCTTCAAAGACGAGACGCCGGGCATGATGCTTTTCCGGCCTCCGCCGTAACCCACCATGTAGTGGTAGATCACGCCGCCGGTGAGGATCACTTTGTCGGCTTCGACCACAAGGCGGTTCAGGGAAACCTCCGTGCCCCGGCTGGTCCTGCCCAGGTAAACCATGTTCTCTGTGTCCCAGGCATTGTGATTGATCACGCGGACCCTCCGGCACACTCCCTCGCTGCAAAGCTCCATGAACTCGTCGACCGTGTTCTGGCGGTGAGCCCCGACGGCTATGATGACGGTCATGTTGTCGTCGGAGACGCCGGCCTCGTTCAAGTAATTGAGAAGAAGAGGCAGGGTGTCCGCGTTTCTCTGCCACCCACGGGTCACATCGCTCACCGTGATGGCAATTTTGTCACCAGGCCGGATCAATTCCCTGAGAGGCGGGCTGTCAATGGGATGGTCCAGGGCGTGACGATAGGCCGCAGCCAGATCCGCCTGGGGTTTGCGGTCGCGGCCCAGCAGCTCATTGAGAAGATGGGCTTTGGGGATAGAGAAGGAGACCTCCCCTTTCCCGAACTTCAGGGTAAAGCGTTTCTCTTTCACTTTTCCCACTCCGCCGCCAGCTTCCCGGCCTCTCCCTCTGCCATGCGATACACGTGCTCTTCGCCCGGGAAGACTCCGCTGCGCACTTCTTTGACATACGCGGCAAACACCTTTCGGTACTCGTCGGCCACGTTGCCATACTTCTTCACGAACTTGGGGGTGAAGGCCTGGAACAGGCCGAGGATGTCCGAGCAGATCATGACTTGGCCGTCGCAGTCCCCGGCCCCGATGCCGTAAACCGGAATGGGAATTTCCCTGCAGATGATCCGGGTGACCTCGGGCGGCACGCCTTCCACCAGCACGGAGAAAGCTCCTGCCTCGTAAACGGCCTTGGCGTCTTCAATGACAGCCCTCGCGCTTTCTGCAGTGCGGCCCTGCGCCTTGAATCCTCCAAGAGCGCTGGAGCTCTGGGGAGTCAGGCCCACATGTCCCATGACCAGCATGCCGCCGTCGCTAATGGCCCGGATGATTTGAGCCACGCGCACGCCCCCTTCCAGCTTGACACAATCCACCCCGGCTTCCTTGTAGAAGCGGATGGCGCTTCGGCAGGCCTCTTCAACTCCGACCTGGTAAGAGCCGAAGGGCATGTCGCCGATAACAAAGGTGTTGGGTGCACCCCGGCGAACGGCCTCTGTATGATAGATGCACTGGTCCATGGTGACAGGGACTGTTCCCGGATAGCCGTAGACTGCCATTCCGAGGCTGTCGCCGACCAGGATCATGTCCATGCCCGCTTCCTCAGCCAACTGGGCTGTGATGAAATCATAAGAGGTGACCCAAACCGCTCGCTGGCCTTTCTCTTTCATGTTTTGAAGATCAAATCGTGTGAGTTTCTTTTTCATGTGCCTTTCCTCCTGTATGTCCCAGAAGACGGTCTCGACAATGTTCGAACCTAAAGGCTCAAGATTTTCGCATGTAGACGGCTCAAGTCAACGAAAATCTGGTCGTCCATAAGGCCTTCGGCTCCCATTCCTGCTCAGCGCTTGCGGGGCTTGGCCTGTCTTGTGGGGACCGCTTTCCACGGGTCATCCGGCCAGGGGTGTTTCGGGTAGCGGCCTTTCAACTCTTTCTTCACCTGCTGGTATCCGCTGTTCCAGAAGCCCCTCAAGTCTTGGGTCACCTGAACCGGCTTGCGGGCCGGAGACAGGAGGTGGAGGAGCACCTTTACCCTTCCGCCGCTGATTTTCGGAGTGTCCGCCAGGCCGAACATCTCCTGCAGCTTTACCGCCAGAATCGGGATATCTCCGGAGGCATAATCCAGGGTTACCCGGTGGCCGCTTGGCACGAGCAAGGATGTGGGGGCGCGCTCGTTCAGCAGCCGCTGCTGTTCCCTTGACAGCCGGGCGCGCAGGGCAGGCAGAAGGTCCAGGGTCGCCAGTTGTTCCCGGGTTCGAACTCCCTTTAGCCAGGGAATAAGCCATTCCGCGGGGACGGAGAGGAGACTCGTTTCCGACAGGTCCGGCCAGTTCTCCGCAGGGAAGGTCCTTTTCATCAGGCTCGCCCGGCCCTGGAGTTGCCGGGCCTCCTCGCCGAAGACGATCCTGGCCGAGCCCGACCGGATCGCTTCGCAGAGGAGGGGGGCCACTTCCTCCTCTTTGGGTGCAAAAGGCTTGGCTGATAATTGCAGTGCCCCCAGCTTCTCCTCGACGGTAGCGATGATCCTCCCTTCCCTTTTGTCCCATTCCACTCGCCTTATGCTCTCGATGCTCTGGCTCAGTTCCTCCCGAAGGAGATCTTCGACAACCGGCTCGGCCAGGTGCACCATGCCTTCGGCTTTCTCCCCCGCATCCACTTGCGCCGCGATGATAAAAGGGCTCTTCGCAAGGCGGCTCGTGGAAGGAAGCCGCACGCCCCTTCCCTGGCAGAGGATGAAACGCCCGTTTCCTTCCTCGCGCCTCTTCGCGACCCGGTCGGGAAAGGCGCGGAGGAGGAGATGGGGGATGGTCGCGCCCTCCTCTTCCCTGCATGCTCTGGAATCCCCCCCGGCCATAAGGCGCAGGAGCTGCTGCGACGCCCGGTCCACGGCCCGCAGGGTCCAGGGATCGGTTCCTCCCGGGGCTTCTTTTTGCTTTCGCCACCGCCGCAGAAGGTCGAGTCTTCCGCCGAGATCGGATCCTTCGCCGTACGCCATGAAGCCGGCTGCCTCACGGCGGAGGATGTCCCGCTCCGAAAGGACAGCCGCAAGGTCCGCACCGAGGCGAGGGCATCCGAGTTCGGCAGCCCTCTGCGACAGACGCCCGAGCCGGGGATGTAGCGGCAGCCGGGCCATCCACCGGCCGACCGGAGTCGCGGAGCCCTTAGGGTCAAGAGCGCCTAATTCCATGAGAAGACGCAGGCCCGATTCCCATGCGGCCTTCGGCGGAGGGTCCAGCCAGGAGAGTTCGGTCGGGTCCTTCACCCCCCACAGCGCCAGTTCGAGGATCAGGGGGGAGAGGTCGGCTAAGAGCATTTCCGGCGGGGTAAAAGGGATCATTCCTTGAAAAGTATGGCGGCTGTAAAGGCGGTAGCAGACGCCCGGACCGAGGCGGCCGGCCCTGCCTTTCCTCTGCTCTGCCGCCGCCTTGGAAGCCGCGACCGTGACCAGACGGTTCATGCCGGTGGCCGGGTCATGCTGAAGCCTTCGGGTGAGGCCGCTGTCGATCACCACCTTCACCCCTTCGATGGTCAGGCTCGTTTCGGCAATGTTCGTCGCCAGAACGATTTTTCGTTTTGCCGAAGGGAGAATCGCCCTCTCCTGCTCTTCAAAGGGGAGGTCTCCGTAAAGAGGATGAATGGAGATGCCGGCTGCTTTGCCTTCCAGAGCGGTTCGCAAGGATTCGAAGCAAGCGCGGATCTCGCCCCCGCCGGGCAGGAACACGAGAATGTCGCCGGAGGTCTCCCGCAGGGCGGTGAGGACCGCTGCCGCAATTTTCGCCTGAAGGGGCCTATCCTGCTCGTCCGGTCCGTAGCGCTCTTCCACCGGAAAGGCTTCACCTGCTGAAGAGATCACCGGCGCCCCGTCCAGCAGGGACGCTACCGGCCCGCAGTCCAGGGTTGCCGACATGACGAGAATCTTGAGGTCTTTCCTGAGGGCGCGGCGGATGTCGAGACAGAGTGCCAGGCTGAGGTCGGCCTGGAGGCTCCGCTCATGGAACTCGTCGAAGATGACCATGGCCACACCTTTCAGGCCGGGATCGGTCTGGATGCGGCGGGTGAGGATTCCCTCTGTGACCACTTCGATCCGGGTCTTCTCAGAAACCCGGCTTTCGAACCGGATGCTATAGCCCATGGTCCCCCCGATCTCCTCGCCGAGGGTTTTGGCCATCCACCGGGCTGCGGAGACCGCCGCGATCCGGCGCGGTTCGAGCATCAGGATCCGTCCCTTTTCAGGGGGTATCCCTTCGAGCAGCGCCAGGGGGGTGCGCGTCGTTTTCCCAGAACCGGGCGGGGCCTGCAGAACCACTGAAGGGCCGGCCAGCACCGTTTCCTTTAACTTAGGAAGGATTTCGTCGATGGGGTAGGATTTCCCGTCCGGCACCTTCTTCATGGCTTTCATTAAAGCCCATTGGCGGAGGCCGGGTCAAGTCAAGGTTTGACTCTTTTGCTGCCAGGGGCTGGTGTCGTGCTCCCCCCTCCCTAACCTTGACCCTCCATCCGCTATCCCCTATACTCCGCCTCAGTGCGGCTGGGAACCCTGCATTGTCAGAATTTCCATCATCATCGAAAGTGATCTATAGAGGTATTGATGAATCCATAGGCAACGCTCTTTTAGGTGATCAGAAGGAGATTGAGATGAAACGCGGCAAGAAAACGATCGTGATCGGCATAGGTGTTCTCCTCGTTCTCGTTTTGGCGGGAGCGGGATGGTACTTGAGCATGGCGGTTCCCATCGGAACGGGGTATGCGGCTCGGTACATCTGCTCAAGCGTGTTTATCTCCCACAGGGATCCCCAGACGACTTACCGTGAGGATGTGGCACCCATCAATCCGCTCGCTGGAATCATCGACGTGGAAATAGACTCCGCACAAAAAAAGGTTGTTGCCAGTTCCTTTGGTTTGTTCAAGTCGACCGCTCTGTATAGGGAAGGGTGCGGATGCACGCTCGTCACCGGCACCACTGAGGCGGAGCTACGAAAGCAGGGACTTCTAAACCTGGAACCGGCCGCCCCAAGAGACCCAACTGCGCCATGGCCCATCGGAGATGGAGGGGCGTCTGAACTTGTGCCTGGCGAGTTTAACATCGAAAAGCTGAAGGCGGCGCTGGATGCCGCCTTTGTCGAATTTGACCCTCAGAAGAAAAAGATGACGCGAGCCGTGGTTGTCGTCTATGACGGCAAGCTCGTCGGGGAAAGGTATGCTCCCGGTTTCGACAGGAACAAGGCCCTCCTCGGTTGGTCCATGAGCAAGAGCGTGACCAACGCTCTTGTGGGGATCCTTGTAAGACAAGGCAAACTCCAAATTCAAGAACCGGCGCCGGTTCCGGAATGGCAAAAGGTAGGCGATCCTCGGAAGAGCATTACTCTGGATCAACTCCTGCGGATGAGCAGTGGTTTGAAGTTCGACGAGACCTATGAACCCCTGCACGACGTGACCGATATGCTCTACCGCAGTTATGATTTTGCTGCTTATGCAGCAGAAAAGCCTCTGGAGACCGAACCTGACCGCAAGTGGGTCTATTCGAGTGGTACAGCCAATATCATCGCGCGAATTGTTCGGCATACAGCAGAGAAGGACTATCCGAAGTACTATGATTTTCTTAGAAAGGAGCTGTTCGCAAAGATCGGCATGCAGAGTGCTGTCCCAGAACCGGATGCTTCCGGCACGTTTGTTGGTTCCTCTTATATGTTCGCCACGCCCAGGGACTGGGCACGGTTCGGTCTCCTCTATCTGCAGGACGGAGTTTGGGAAGGGGAAAGGATTCTTCCTGAAGGATGGGTGAAATACAGCGCCACGCCGACCCCCAAAGCGCCTCAGGGGCAGTACGGGGCCATGTTTTGGCTGAACGCGGGCACAGAGGGGAATCCGAGCGACCGGATCTGGCCTAATGCCCCCACGGACGCTTTCGCTGCCAGGGGATACCAAGAGCAGTACGTGGTGATCATTCCATCCAAGAAGCTGGTTATTGTCCGATTCGGTGCAACCTCCGTCCGCGCCGCATGGGATATCAATGACTTCATTTCCCGAGTGGTGGCAGCCATCCCCGACAAGTAAGGAAAAAGAAGAAGCTGACGAAGCAACCCAATAGCATATTGTTCGGAGAGGCGATCGGCTTTTAAGACAGCACAACTGGAAAGTGGCTGAAACACGAAATTTATAATATTATGCATCCTTATTTCATGGTCCCAGGTTGGGGGTTGTCCCCGACTCTCAACCTTCACCGTTCAACCCGCAGTCTACCATTTGCAAAGGAGTGAGTTCATGGCGGATAAAACCACAGGCGGCGCAATCATAGCGCGAATGCTCAAACAGGAAGGAGTCGAGAAGTTCTTCGGAATCATCGACGGAACCTACACCCGGCTCTTCAAGAACTGTGTGGACATGGGGATGCAGATGATCACCCCGCGCCACGAGTCCATTGCGGCACACATGGCGGGCGCCTATGCCAGGCTGACCGGGAAACTCGGCGTGTGTCTGGCCTCGAGCGGCCCAGGGGTTGCCAACGTCCTCAGCGGAGCCTGCGTTGAAAATGTGGAAGGCAACCGCGTGCTGCTGATCACCAGTTGCCGGCGAACACCGGTCACCTACCCTGATCGGGGCGGGGCTTACCAGTTCTTTGATCAGGTAGGGGTCATCAAGGCCATGTCCAAATGGTCTTGTGCGGTCCCTTCCTTTGACCGGATCCCGGAACTCATGCGCCGCGCGTTGAGGTTGTGCTATGAGGGCCGTCCCGGGATCGTACACATCGATGTGGCAGAGAATCTCATGAACGGCGAGGGTCCCGAGAAGGCTATTCTGAAGCCGCATCAATACCGCCGGATCGAGCCGCTGGAGCCTTCCCCGGCAGACGTGGGACGGGCCGCGGACATGCTCGCCTCGGCAGCACTCCCCGTGATTCACGCGGGCAGCGGAATCATTCATGCCGGCGCCTACGCGGAGCTTGCGGAACTTGCTGAGATGCTGCAGGCGCCGGTCACCACTTCCTGGGCGGCCCGAGGGGTGCTTGACGAAAGAAATCCGCTCTCCATGTGCATGATCCACATCAAGGCCGTCAACCAGGTCCGCAACGAGGCCGATGTGGTTCTGTGCCTGGGGTCGCGCATCGGGGAGACCGACTGGTGGGGCAAGGCGCCTTACTGGGCCACGCCTGACTTGCAGAAGCTCATCCAGGTGGATGTGGATGAGGAGGCGATCGGTCGCACCAGGCCTGTGGATTTGGGTGTGGTCGGGGATGTGAAGGTCTTCCTGCAGAAGCTGATCGGGGCGCTGAAGGACCGCAAGGTTTCACCTGCCCCAAGAAAGGAAAAGGTCTCCCGCTTGGCGGGGGAGGCGGCGGCGGATCGGGCCGAGCTGGACAAGAAGCTCCAGGATACAGGCTCGCCCATGCTTACCGGCCATGTGGGTCACATATGCAGGGAAGTGTTTCCCGATGACAGCGTGGCCGTGTTTGACGGCGGAAACGCGGCCGTTTGGGCCAATTTCTATCACCAGGTGCGGGCGCCCAACACCCTGTTGACCACCAACCACATGGGCCACCTGGGGGCCGGAGTCGGCCAAACCCTCGGCGCCTGCGCTGCGCATCCGGACAAGAAGGTCTACTGCATCATCGGCGACGGAGCCATGGGGTTCCATCCCCAGGAAATCGAAACCGCCGTGCGCAACCGATTCAAACCCGTATTCCTGGTGGTCACCGACAAGCAGTGGGGCATGGTCAAGATCAACCAGAGTTTTGCCCTCAAGTTCTACAAGGCCCTGTGGAACTTCAAGGTGAAAGGGAAAGCCCTGGAACCGGAGGAAACCATCAACACCGAATTGTGTGAAATCGAGTGGGATATGCTGGCCCGATCTATGGGCGCCTATGGCGAACGGGTGTCAGACCCGGCTCAACTGAGGCCCGCCCTGGAGCGCTGCCTGAAGTCCGACAAATGCTCAGTCATCCATGTGGACGTGGATCCGGTCAAGCACATGATGGCTCCAGGCCTGATCCACTTCAAAAACATGCACCAGGAACCAAAGGGGAAGTAAAACGGGCCCATGCCATGGATAAGAATGTGTTCATCACCGGTGCTGGCGGCTACATCGGCAGCCTGACGGTTGCTTCCCTTGCCGATAACCGAGGCAGAGTGAACAGGATCATCGCGGCAGACATCCGGCAGGTAGCCGAGGACCGGCGGGTTGCCGGAGTAGAGTACGTTACAGCAGATATCCGAGCCCCAGAACTTGGGAAGCTTTTCCGGGAGCAGCAGGTGAATGTTGTCGTTCACCTGGCGGCGGTCGTCAACCCGGGCAAAAACCCGGACCGGGATTTTCTTCATGCCGTGGAGGTGGAGGGTACCCGCAATGTCCTGCAAGCCTGTCTTTCCGCCGGTGTCAGGAAGTTCATCTACACCTCGTCAGGGGCGGCCTACGGATACTACAGTGACAATCCTGAATGGCTGACAGAGGACGACCCCATTCGAGGCAACCCCGAGTTTCCATACTCGGACCACAAGCGCCAGGTGGAGGAGATTTTGGCCGACCACCGGCAAGCGCATCCGGAGCTGAAGCAATTGATCTTCCGGTGCTGCACGATTCTGGGGGCCACGGCGAAAAACCAGATCACCGACCTCTTCGACGGAAAACGCGTGCTTGGGCTCACCGGCTGCGAGATCCCTTTCGTCCTCATCTGGGACATGGATGTGGTCGGGGCCATTCTTAAGGGCATCCTTGAGGAGGATTCCACCGGCATCTACAACGTGGCCGGGGACGGGATTCTCACCATGAAGGAGATGGCCAGCCTCTTGGGTAAACCCTATGTGGCTGTGCCGCCGGGGCTGATCAAAGGGGCCCTCTGGGTCATGAAAAAATTGAGGGTAACCCAGTATGGTCCGGAGCAGGTCAATTTCCTGCGATACAGGCCCGTCCTCTCCAACAGGCGGCTCAAAGAGGTGTTCGGGTTCCGTCCGCAAAAAACCACACGCGAAGTGTTCCAGTTCTTCCTGGAGTGCAGAAAGAGAAGTGGCTGAATTAAGGCCTTAGCGCGAAACGGGTGACATTAACTCTCGTTCGCTTTTGCCAGACGATTCTGCAGCAAGGAGAGATGCGAAATGAATAGCGTGTCTGCACCCAAAGAGTACAAGCTGTCCAGATTCAGCACTTATTACATTTTCACCCTTCTGTTTCTGCTGTATTTCTTCGACTATGTCGACCGGATGATCGTCACCTCCCTTTTCCCCTACATTCAGAAAGAATGGGGGCTCACGGATACCCAATCCGGCCTGCTCGTGTCGGTCGTCTACTGGTCCATTGTCGCGTTCGTGTTTCCCGTTTCGATCCTCGTGGACCGCTGGAGCCGGAAGAAAACCATCGCTATCATGGCCCTGATCTGGAGCCTGGCCACGGCGCTTTGCGCCTTCACCAGGAGCTTCCCCCAGTTGCTCATGGCCCGCTCCGGCATCGGTATAGGCGAAGCAGGGTATGCGCCCGCAGGGACAGCCATGCTCTCCGGCCTCTTTCCTCCGGAAAAACGCTCCCGCATGATGGGCCTCTGGAATATGTCTATCCCCCTCGGGATTGCCGTTGGGATTGGGGTCGGCGGATTTGTTGCCCAGCACTGGGGATGGCGGCATGCCTTTGGCCTGGTGGCTCTTCCCGGCGCGTTTGCTGCTATTCTCTTCTTCTTTGTCAAAGATTACAAAACAGTGGACCTGGTCAAAACCGTGGGAGCCTCGGGAGCCGGGGGCACCAAGGTCAGAATGAGCAAGATGGATATCTTTCGGGAATTTATCCATACCCCATCCCTGATGTTGACCAATCTGGGGTTTATCGGCTGTATCTTCGTCAACAACGCCATTATTGTCTGGCTTCCCACTTATCTGCACCGCGTGGAAGGCATCTCCATGAGCGAGGCGGGAACGAAGGTGGGGGCGATCATGTTATTGGCCATCATCGGTCTTCCCGTGGGGGGATGGTTGACCGATGTGTGGTTCAAGAAAAATGTAAGTTCACGAATGCGATTTCCCGGCCTGACCATAGCCCTGAACGCCGTCGTTATCTTTGCCGCTTTTTCCTTCCTTGACGGAAAGGCACAGTACATAATGCTCCTGCTCATGGGGGTTCTGGCCAGCATGTTCGCTCCAGCAGCCATCATCGTCACCCAGGAGGTCATCCACCCCGGCCTCCGGGCCATCTCCTACTCGGTCTGCGTGGTTTTCCAGAATCTGTTCGGGGCGTCCATGGCGCCGATCGTCATAGGGGCGCTCTCCGATGCTTACGGCATCAAAGTGGCCATGTCCATTCTGCCCGTGTTCCTGCTTGCTTCGGCGGTCCTGTTCTTTGCCGGCTCCTTTTCTTACAAGAAGGATCTGGACAAAGTAGAAAAAATCGCTCTGGAGTGCGAAGATTAGAAGATGGTATCCATGGCCTGAAGCTGGCGACCGCAGTGTGGCTTATTCGTTGTTCTGTTTTTAGAGAGACCCCCATGGCCTTTTCCTGTAGCTATTTCAAAAAGCCAAGCGGTTATGGAGGATGAATCCTTTGTTGGAAGGTAAGGTCATAGCGGTGACAGGGGGTGCCAGCGGAATCGGACTGGCCATCTGCCGGCGTTTCGGCCGCGAAGGCGCACGGGTGGCTGTCATCGACATGAACGGGGAGGAGGCGCTGCGGCAAGCCCAGGCCTTACAGGAATCGGGTATTGAAGCTAAAGCCTTCACCTGTGACGTGAGCCGGGAAGAAGAGTGTTTAAAGACCATTCAGGCCGTGATCGATGGTTACGGAGGAATTGACATCCTTGTCAACAATGCCGGCCTGACCCAGAGGAGCGCCTTTGTCGATACACAAACCGCTGTTTACAAAAAGATCATGGACGTGAACTTTTTCGGAGCCCTCTACTGCACCAAGGCGGCGATCAAGAGCCTCATTGAACGGCGGGGGGTCATTGTCGTCACCTCCAGCCACGCCGGCTATGCGCCTCTGCTGGGGCGGACGGCTTACAGCGCCAGCAAGCACGCTCTCCATGGCCTTTTTGAAAGTCTGCGCACGGAAGTCAAGGATGCGGGCGTGCACGTCCTGATGCTCTGTCCCGGGTTCACTCGGACGAACCTGCAGGACAGGGCTCTGGATGGGGACGGGAGCATTACCCGCCATCCGAGGTCTAAAGTCGGGGCAGAGGATACGCCGGAACACGTTGCCGAGGCCGTGTTCCAGGGAGTCATGAGGAGGAAGCGCATGCTGGTTCTGACGCCGACAGGGAAAATGACTTACTGGCTCAGTCGCCTGGCTCCTGGACTCTATGAGAAGATCATGGCGAACCGGTTAAAGCACGAATTGATACGCCAGCCTTAGAATGACGGGTTCTTGACAGGGGAGCCATTTTGAGTTGACACACTCATATTATCGCGATAATCTGAGCGTATGAAATCAGAATATTACATCCACAGGGCCATTGAGGAATATGCCTTTGACGAGTCTCTGACAGGCAGGCACATGGTTTTTCTGGCCGGGCCAAGACAAGTCGGCAAGACTCTGCTCGCCCGGCAGTGGCTGGATACAAATGGCTGCTCTTCGCTCTACTATAACTGGGATGATATCGCGACCCGGCGCGCCTACCGGGAGGACAGCCGCTTCTTCGAGTCTCAAGCCCGATCGCTCGGGATTCGGGACCCCTGGGTCGTTTTTGACGAGATCCACAAGCGAAACCATTGGCGCGATATCCTGAAGGGCATCTACGACATTCTTGGGAAGGACTTCCGGTTTTTAATCACCGGCAGCGCCCGATTGGATCTCTTTCGACGCTCCGGTGACTCCTTGGTAGGCCGATACAACCTGTTTCACATGATGCCCCTCAATGTAAGAGAGATCATCGGCCTGAAAAACGCTTCCTGTTTTTTGAAGGAAAGCGAAAACAGGCACCTGATCCGTGAGTTCGAAAAACAGGTCTCTAATCCCATGAGAAAGGAAGCGGAAGAGGCTTACATCTCGCTCCTGCAGTATGGTCCTTTCCCTGAGCCCTTTCTTAAGCAGAACGACCGATTTAGTCGCAAATGGCATCAGGATTATTTCAGTTTGGTGATCCGGCAGGATCTGAAAGACGCCAGCCGCGTAGTCGAATTGGACAAGGTCGAGCATATGCTTCACCTATTTCCTGCGCGGATTACGGCCCCCCTTTCCATGGCCAACCTATCCAGAGAGCTGGAAGTGGCTCACACGACGGTAAAGAGCTGGCTGGAACAATTGAAGCGACTGTATCTGTTGTTCTCCATTGATCCATGGGCCCAAAAGATTTCTAGGGGGCTTAAGAGGGAAAAGAAATGGTATTTTCTGGATTGGTACTACGCCCCGGAGGGAGCGGCCCGCCTGGAGAACATGGTGGCAACGTATCTCTACCGTCTCTGCCTGTGCCTCAGCGATATGGGATATGGCCGTTATGGATTGCATTATGTGAGGACCCTGGACAAGAAGGAAATCGACTTCCTGGTTACTTTGGAGAATAGACCGGTCATGGCCGTGGAAGTCAAGTCCGGGGACCTGCACCCGGCCAGTGCGCTCACGGCCCGTGGCAAATGGTTCACAGGTTCTCCCACGCTCGGAGTTCAGGTGGTGGACAGGAGAGGGATCCTGCAAAAACACTCGGAAAACACGTGGATCGTCAGCATCGAACGGTTCTTGTCACTCCTGGATTAGAACGTGCGAGGTGGGCCGCGCTATGGCCCATTTTAAGACAGTTAGCGAAGAGGAAATTCAGAGGGTCAACAGGCTCCAGCGGGAGACCTTTGACAGACTCTATCACCTCTTTGAGCCGCCGCTGCCTGAGGGCGTGCCTAAGCGTCTTGAGAAAATTGTGGAGCAGGGCAGGATCAGGAAAGGGGATACGGTTCTTGATGTGGGATCAGGGACGGGAATTCTGATCCCCATAATCAACAAATACGAACCAAGGTGGATTTATGCCTGCGACCTCTCGGTTGCCATGCTCGATCAGTTAAACAGCAAGAAGTATCCCAACGTAGAGACGATGGTCGTTGATGTCCGCGACCTAAGGCTGCCCGGCAGCAGCATTGACGTGGTCTTCATCAATGCCTGCTATGGCAACATTGTTGACAAGTCAGGGGCCTTCAGCAACCTCGGCCGGATGATGAAGCTACAGGGGCGCCTGGTAATCAGCCATCCTCTGGGTAAATCGTTTGTTCGTTCCATGCGCGAAAAAGCCTCCTTCCCGCTTGATAACTTCCCGGAAAAGACAGAGACCGAGACGCTGTTCCGGCCCTTTGGGTTTGAAATAGAAACGTTCATAGACGAAGCCAATCTCTACATCCTGGTTGCCTTGAAATCCAGGGACAGGGCCGCCGTTGACGAAGGCGTAAAACCCTAAACGTCAAAAAGCAAGACCCCAACAGTCCACATAGACTTTTCTGCCCGGATTGGATATTTAGGGGCAGAAAACTGTAAGGAGGGAGAAGCATGGCTTTCGAGACCGCCTTCACCATGGACACGTCCAGCATCAAGTATGGCCCAGGAGTTACTCGTGAGGTGGGGCACGACATGAAGGAATTGGGTACCCGGCGTGTGATGGTTGTGACCGATCCCAACCTGACAAAGAGTCAATCGGTCTCCGTAACGCTTGAGGCTCTCCGCAAAGAGGGCATCGAAGCTGTTCTCTTCGACCGCGTGAGCGTGGAGCCTACGGACCTCTCCTTCATGGAGGCCATCCGATTTGCGAAGGAGGGAAAGTTTGACGGTTACGTCGCTGTGGGAGGCGGCTCCAGTATGGACACGGCCAAGGCAGCCAATCTCTATGCTACCTATCCTGCAGATCTCCTAACCTACGTGAACGCACCCATAGGGCAGGGGAAACCGGTGCCCGGGCGGTTGAAGCCGCTGATCGCGATCCCGACCACGGCAGGCACAGGCAGCGAAACCACCGGTGTCGCCATTTTCGATCTCCTGGAAATGCATGCCAAGACCGGCATTGCCCATCGCGCTCTGCGGCCGGTGATGGGCATCGTGGACCCCGAGAACACGCGCACCCTCCCCAAGATGGTGGCCGCGTGCACCGGTTTGGATGTGTTGAGCCACGCGCTCGAGTCCCTTACGGCCCTGCCGTACCACCAGCGACCCGCCCCTGAAAGCCCCAGAATGCGGCCGGCTTACCAGGGGGCCAACCCCATCAGTTCCATCTGGGCCTCGCGATCGATTGAAATGATCGCCCGGAGTCTCGTGCGAGCTGTTGAAAATCCGTCGGACGAGGAGGCGAGAGGCCAGATGCTGCTGGCAGCGAGCTTTGCCGGGATCGGTTTCGGTAATGCGGGGGTTCATTTGCCGCACGGCATGTCTTACCCCGTGTCGGGCATGGTACGCGATTATGTGCCTGAAGGGTATCCAGCGGACCACCCGATCGTGCCTCACGGCATGGCCGTAGCCCTGCACGCACCGGCGGTGTTCCGTTTCACGGGGCCGGCAAACCCGGAACTCCACTTGTACGCCGCCGGACTCATGGGTGCGAACACCTCGGGCGTGCCCCCAGAGAGCGCGGGGGAACTCTTGGCCGGTACCATCGCCGACCTGTTGCGCAGGGTTGGCATGCCGAACGGACTGGCTGCAATAGGATTCAAGCCGGAGGACGTGGACAAACTGGTGGCAGGCACGCTGCCGCAGCACCGTGTCACCAAGCTGTCGCCTAGACCGGTTGATGGGGAAGTACTCAAACAGCTCTTTCTCGCCTCCATGACGTGCTGGTAGTCCCCTAGGACTCTTTCGCTCTGCGACTCAGGCACTGTGCGACAAATTCAGGAAGTAGACTGACAAAGGAGTCTACGCACTAAGGAGAGTTCAATCATGAGCAAAATAGGATTTATCGGACTGGGCATTATGGGTGCGCCCATGGCCGGGCATTTGCTGACCGCCAAGCACGAAGTATACCTCTATGACATCAAACCGCTTGCCAAGAGTCTTGTCACCCAGGGGGGCATCCCTTGCCTGTCGGGCAAAGATGTGGCCCTGAGGGCGGACATCGTCATCCTCATGGTGCCGGATACACCAAACGTGGCGAATGCGCTCTTTGCGGAGGACGGTGTGGCTGCCGGCCTATCCCCTGGAAAAATCGTGGTGGACATGAGCTCGATTTCACCGATCGAGACCAAGGAGTTTGCGAAAAAAATACAGGCGCTGGGGTGCGACTACCTGGATGCTCCGGTGTCGGGCGGTGAGGTTGGCGCCAAGGCGGCATCGCTGACCATTATGGTCGGAGGGAAGCCGGAGGTTTTCGAGCGGGTGAAGCCGCTGTTCGAACTCATGGGCAAAAACATTACCTTGGTGGGCGGCACCGGA